>TARA_R110002073_G_scaffold94340_1_pt1 | contig 15943 bp, 10 predicted proteins | sample TARA_R110002073 | Tara Oceans TARA_R110002073 (sample SAMEA4397174) | marine metagenome | biome: Polar Biome; feature: [DCM] deep chlorophyll maximum layer (ENVO:01000326); material: water (ENVO:00002006), including particulate matter (ENVO:01000060) such as... | depth 40 m
TGCCTATATCAATTTCACAATGGCATCCGTTCGCCTAAAGTGCAGTCTCTGATGAGGACCCTTTAATTCACCTCAGCAATTCAGAAATCACCGCAACCGAGATCCAAATCGGTACGGAGAACTACGCTTTCAACACCGACAAGAGTTTTTTAGCGGACCAACGGATTCTCATTGATCGAGGATCAAGACTCTCTGGTGAGCGTGTATCTCTTCGAGCCTCAAACAATCTTTCTGGAATCGGAATTGAGATACTCGGGGCGGATACCGAATTGGTTGCGACGGAAGCCTTGGGGCTGTTTTCAGTTGGTGGAATCCGACTTGCCGACGGCGCGACGCTTCGCGGTTCCGGCAATGGAACAGTTGGTCTTGGTCTCATCCAGATTCCAAGTGATACGCCGTTGCAAGATTTGATTGACTCAGGCGACGCCTTAGTCATGAACAACGCGTCGATCCTGACAGAAAATCGTGATGTTCTTTTTGAATTTGCAAGTGAAGACATCATCGCCGAGGGAGAAGGTGCGACCACGATCTCCAACGATCTAAAAGTTCAACGGAATTTTGCAACGTTGGTTGACAGTCAAATCGTTGCGGGTGGCGAAGGCTCAGCACAGCTGTTCCAGGCGGGAGATGATGGTTACACCTTCGATCTATCAAATTCGACGATCGCAGGACAGAACGTGTTGGTTGCCTTGAATGGATTCCGCTTCAGTCCTGACGCTGGTTTCTCGACGTTCCGTTTGTCCGATGGGTCACAGGTCAACACGGCACTGAACGGAGAACTTCGCGTGTTCCTTCCACAACAAGACGGAGTTCAAGTCGATGCGTCGTCGAGTCTGAATGGCATTTTTGGGGACCAATTATTCAATGCCAATGCAAACCTGAATCAGAGTCAAGGTCTCGGTGAAATCATCGGGCAACCTTTCCCTGATACGGAGTACCTCGGTGTGCCCGGCGCAAACTACGCGTTTTACTTGGCGACAACCGACCTAGGACCCGGATTGTTTTTTACCGCCAACGACGGTCGGTCGACGTACGGTCAAACTCCAATCGATCCCGGTCTGTCAATCACACGCGGCGTGTTGCAAGAAGGCGATACACTGCAAAGCATAGGTGTGGGAACCGATTTCGACCTGAACCAATTCTCCGATGCGGGCACGTATATGATTAACGTCGACGCGTCCGACCTGGATCCCTCTTACCGGTTGCTGGGGACTGCCAGCGGAACCTTTACGATCCTGCCGGCCGACTTGGTCGTGACAGGCGGAACCTACTCCAAGACCTATGGCGACACCTTCGTCTTCCCTGACAACGACTTCACCGTCGAAGGCCTGGTCAATGGTGAAATGATCGGTCCGGTCCAGTGGCTCAGTCTTGGCGCCCTTCCCGATGCGGATGTCATGGACACTCCCTACGCGGTTGGTTTGAGTGTTAGCGGACAAGGGGCTTTCAATCCATTGAATTACAATATCTCGTTTTCCAACGGTGGCTTGACGGTCGTACCGGCCGATTTGGTCGTCAATCCGCTCAGCCAGCAGAAGACCTACGGCGATTCGATGTTGGACCGCACTCGCTTCGAAGCAATCGGGCTAAAGAACGGCGAAACGATCCAGCAAGTCAGCTTCAATTCGCCGGGGATTGCCGCAACCGCGAATGTTGGCGGCTATGACTTGGCCGCATCGGGTATTACCGCAGCAGGCAATGGGTTTGACGCGAACAACTACAACATCGAACTTGGTTCGCTTTCCGGCGGATTGATGGTCGCTCCGGCACCGTTGCTGATCTCGGCGAACAACCAATCAAAATTGATCGGTGCGGATTTTGTGTTCAACGGCAAAGAATTCACCGTGTCCGGCTTGAAGAACGCGGATTCGGTCAACCGAGTTGATCTGGCCAGCGACGGAGCCCCCGCTGACGCCGAGTTGGGACAGTACGTGATCACCGCCATGAATCCCATGGGAGATCTCGACCTGGGCAACTACGACGTTTCCATCAATAACGGAGTGTTCACGGTCCGAGACGAGATCCCATTGCCTGAAGCCGTCATTCAAACGGACAATTTGGTCTACGATCAATTCGGTCGCTACATCGATTTCGCTAATACACTTCACGCTCTCACTCCGGTGAATGTTGGCGAAGTGCGTCAAGGTCTATCACCGTTGCCGCCAGTCGAGGATGAGACTGCCGACGATTTGGTATCGACCACCGATGAGGCGTCCGGTGACGTCTATTTGCGAAACGAAATTCGGAACAGCGGTCGCGATGCTCGGTGAGACCGTGTTTAAGTTGGATGCTTGTCATCATGCACTGCGACAAGGATGCCCTGATCCCAGACGATTCGGGGCTCACCGGACGAAGCATCTGATGCTGTCGCGAGTTGTCTTCACCGGTCCCCACAAGTTAACGAAGTAATGTTGATTGTTATGAGATACAAATTTTTTGCCTTTCTTATTCTCGCTGTGGGCGTCTTGCCGTGCTTGGGCCAGGATGAGTCTCCGGTTCCTGCCGATGTCACGCAAGGGAGCAAGCATGCGGCCCAGCCGATCCTGGACAAGGCGGTGGAAGCGTTTAAAGGCGGCGAGACGCGAACTGCTATTCAGCTCTTCGAATCGGCACACGCACAGCATCCAGACCTTTCTCCTGGCGAGGTCATGTTTGCTCGTTTAGCCTTCGCGACTGGAAAGTCGACCGATGGTCATAATGCTCTGCAGCGTGCAGCGATGGCCCATGGAGAAGATCCGGAAGTATGGAGCATGCTTGGTGAGCTGTCGTTAGGCGAAGGTCGTATCGCAGAGGCTGCTGTCCTATTTCAGCGTTCGCTCGAGCTGACCGAACAAGAAGCCTTCAACGAATCACGCAAGGTGAGATTGCAGGTCAAGGCTCATGCTGGCCTAGCCGCGATCTACCAGCGTTGGAAGCAGCTGGAACAGGCAAAAAAGCACCTCCGAACCTGGATTGAGCTCGATGAGCGAAATGAGTCAGCGTGGAACCAGCTTGCTTCAGTCTATTTTCAACTTGAGAATTACGAGGTTGCACGACAAACACTCGTGAACCTCAATACGTTTTCGAAGCAGGGGACGCTGCCCGACACGAAGATGGGACAGTTGTATCAATCGGTTGGCAAGCATGACCTCGCAAAGCGATCCATGGAAAGTGCCGTGAAAACCGGAGCCAAGGATTTGCAGACTCTGCTCGAGGTTGCTCTCTGGGCGATGACGTCGGGCGAACAGGACATGGTGAAGCAATGTGTCGAGCGTGCGAAATCGTTGAACCCAAATTCAGCCGCCGTCAAAGCGTTGGATGGAACGATGGAGCGATTTGAAGGCGATTTCGAATCCGCGGAGACGGCTTTTTCCGAGTTGCATCGCGAAAATCCAGGTAGTTTTGATGCGACAAATGGGCTTGCACTAGCGCTGCTTTCCCAAGAAGACTCAGAGAAGGCGACGCTTGCTTTGCGTCACGCGGAGATGCTGGTAAAGACGAACACGAACTTGAAGACGCAAAAGGGGCGTGCCGCGGCAGCAACCTACGCCTGGGCTTTGATGCAGAATGGGAAGAATCAAGAAGCAAACGCAGTGATTCGACAAGTTGTCGAGTCAGGCGAATTCTCACCCGAAGTCGGGTACTTTGCCGCGGCCATTTTCGAGTCGGTCGGAGAGTTGCAACTTGCCAAGCAATTTATTCAGGCTGCGATGAGCAGCAGCGCTGCATTCCCTCAGAAAGACGCTGGCCAAGAATTGCTTCAGCGACTGACCAAATAGTCTGCGGGCCGACGAAGGTGTCACTCGCCGATGATTTTGACGAGGATTCGTTTGCGGCGGCGGCCGTCGAACTCGTAGTAGAAAATGTGCTCCCAGGGACCGAGGTGTAACTCGCCGTCGGTGATCGCGACCACGACTTCGCGGCCCATGATTTGTCGTTTGTGGTGAGCGTCGGCGTTGTCTTCGCCAGTTCGATTGTGCATGTACCCACCGGATGCCGGATCGGTTCCCGCGTTGAATGGCACCAAGTCTTCAAGCCAGCGTTCGTAGTCTGCGTGCAGGCCTGACTCATTGTCGTTGATGAAGACGCTCGCCGTGATGTGCATGGCATTGATCAATGCCATGCCTTCCTGAATACCGCTTTCGCGAACCAATTGTTCCAAGTCGCGATGGATCGAAACGATTCCGCGGCGACTGGGGACCTCCATCCACAATTCTTTTGTCAGTGTCTTCAACGTCAGGTTCCTCAAGGTTCAAGTTTGATGGTGAGTGCCAACGCGATGCGCGCGTGAGCCGTCGTTGGGTGCGGGGCAAATGGACGCCAGAAGCAGAGACTCAAGCGGCTTGTCATTCGCGAACTTTTGTCCGTGACCGCTCGGCGTAGATTCATGTCAGGCAAGTGATTTTATGGGATGATGATTCGGAACGCGATTCGCTGCTACGACAGCGTTCTGTCTTTGCAATCTCTTTCTCCATGTCGGTCGCTTGATGACGGTTTGCGGCATGGAATCCTCGAAACGGTCGAGTCTTAACCTGTGTTTGGCAATCAATGGGTATCCGGTTTTTTGTTGCTGGGAGCTTTCCTGGGCGGTGTGGCTGAGTCGCGAGCCGAAGAGATCGCACCGCTGCAAACAGAGACCGTTACAACGGACGCGACGCAGCGTTTGGCAGAAATGGTTTTGAAACGTGATGATTCATTTCGCTGGGACGTTCGTGCTCGCGGTGAGATCGCGGGGTGCGACTATGTGGTGATTCACTTGGTGTCGCAAACGTGGCAGGGAGTCCCCTGGCAGCACCTGTTGTACATCCTGAATCCGCCCGAAGTTGACCCGAACGAATCCAACGCATTGATGTTGATCAGCGGCGGATCGTGGAAAGCGGAGTGGGGATCGGATGGTCCCGAAACGATCGAAGTGCCGCGCGAGGCGGTTTTGCTGGCGAGCGTCGCGTTGGAGGTGAAGACTCCGGTTGCGATCCTGAAGCAGGTTCCGTTTCAGCCGATGTTTGACGGCTTGAAGGAAGATGCTTTGATCGCCCACACGTTTCAGAATTTCTTCGAGACGAGTGACCCAGATTGGCCGCTGTTGCCTGTGATGGCCAGAGCAGCCTCAGCGGCGATGGACGCGGTCGTTGGCGCGACGAAGGATGAATGGGGATTGTCGATTGATGGCTTCACGGTGACGGGCGCGAGCAAGCGAGGCTGGACGACCTACCTGGTTGGAGCAACCGATCCACGTGTCAAAGCGATTGCGCCGATGGTGATCGACATGCTGAACATGAACCGGCAAATGAAACACCAGATCGATGCGTGGGGGGCGTATTCGCCGCAGATCGAAGACTACACACGCCGTGGTCTTCAAAAGATGATGGGAACGCCCAGCGGGAAATCGTTGCTCCAATTGGTGGATCCCTATGAGCACCGGGCAGCGTTGACGATGCCGAAGCTGGTGATGTTGGGCAGCAACGATCCATATTGGCCGGCCGATTCAACTCAGCATTACTTCGAAGAAATTCCCGGCCCAACTCTTCTGCTGAACATCCCCAACAATGGTCACGGTTTGAATGACATTCCGAGAATGGTTGGTGGCGTGTCGGCGCTTCATCGATACGTCTGCGAAGGCAAGTCCTTACCCGAATGGAAGACTCGTTCGGAGAAAACCGCGGACGGTTTGAAGATTGTTGCAACGAGTGACAAGGTTCCCGCGAAGGTGATGCTGTGGACGGCAACATCGCCGACGCGTGATCTGCGATCGTCAACCTGGACCTCCTCTCCATTGGATGCATCTGATGATGGGAGTTGGAGTTCGGAAGTCACGTCACCGACTTCCGGTAGCTCAGCCGCATTCATCGAAGCTCAATACGAATCGGGCGGAACATTTCCGTTGTCGGTGACTTCGCAAATCCACGTTTTAGACTGAGACAAATCGCATGACGATTTTGTAGCTCGGTGGTCCCCCACCGAGACGCACCATCCAGTTCATTCACGATCTTCATTGCGAATTGTCCATCTCAGTCGATGGTCGAGTATCACGCCAGAACGTCGTGAATGACATTCCCGTGGACGTTTGTCAGTCGTCGTTCCAATCCGTTGTGGTAGTACGTTAGTCGCTCGTGATCCAGTCCCATCAAGTGCAGTAGGCTCGCATTGAAATCGTAGACTGATGTTGGGTTCACGGCCGCTTTAAAACCAAACTCATCGCTTTCGCCATAGCTGAATCCTTTCTTGACCCCGGCTCCGGTGAGGAAGCACGTGAAAGCGTCTGGGTTGTGATCACGTCCCGTTCCGTTGGATTGCAAGAACGGCATCCGGCCAAATTCGGTCGCCCACACGACCAGCGTGTTTTCGAGCAAGCCTCTTTGTTTCATGTCCGCGATGAGTGCCGCCGTCGGTTGGTCCATGATTTCGGCCTGCATCGCATGAGTCTTCGCGATGTTGGAGTGCGAATCCCAGTTCGTGATTCCGTTGCCGCCAGCAGGATCACTGCCGTTGAACAATTGAACGACCCGAACTCCTTTCTCAATCAGCCGACGAGCCAGGATGCAGTTCTTGGCATATTCGCCACGCAATTCGCTGCCGCCTTCGACACCATAGGCCTTTAACGTCGCGGCAGTTTCGCCGGAAAGATCCATTACGTCAGGAACCGACGTTTGCATCTTTCCCGCCAGTTCATAGCTTGCGATTCGGCCGGCCAGATTAGCGTCGCCCGGATAGAGTTCCAGATGCTTTGCGTTGAGACGTTGAAGCAGGTCAACGGTGGCCGCATCCGCGTCGGGAGTCAGTCCGCTTGGACGGTGAAGATTGTTCGGAGGATTCTTCGCATTGAAGTCGGTTCCCTGGAACGCGGCGGGCAGAAATCCATTGCCAAAGTTGTTCTTGCCGCTGCGAGCCAATCCGCGAGGATCGTTGATTGCCACGAACGCGGGCAGCTCTTGGTTTTCCGTTCCAAGGGCGTAAGTCACCCAAGAACCAAACGACGGGAACCCTTCCATCGTGAAGCCGGTATTGAGAAAGTTCTCGCCTTGCGGGTGGGCACTCGTGTCTGTGTTGAGCGAATGCAGAAAGCAAAAGTCATCGACTTGTTCTGCCAAGTGTGGCAGGAGATCCGAGACCATCTTTCCGGATTCGCCCCGTGGCTTGAAATCCCAGAACGGTTTGGCAATGTTTCCGGTGGGACCTTCGAAGGTCACCGCCGGGATGCCAGGTGGTTTTTGTCCGTGCAGTTTGGTGAGGGCCGGTTTGTAGTCGAACGTGTCGACGTGGCTGACCGCACCCGGGCAGAAGATCACCAGGACTTGTTTTGCCGGCGCATCGAAATGTGCTTTTCGCGGCAGGTACGGATTGTTTGGATCGATCGATGGCCGAATAGGCGTCTTGCCCCCGGCGGTGCCGACGTCCGACGCGAGCAACCCGTCTGATTGCAGGAGACTTGCTAGTCCAAGACCGGCAGTCGAAAGCCCCGCCGTACCAAGGAAGCTGCGTCGGTCCAACAAACGCCGACCGTGAGCAGAGATGTTCTCAGGATTTGTCATGGTGAGTTGGTCCGATGTTATGGGAGGAACGCGAGTTCGTTGGAATTGATGAGCGCTCGGCATACCAAAGCGAGATTGCCGTCCTGAGCGACTTGCGAGCAAGCTGCTCGCTCGGTTTCAGTGGGTGAACGGCCAAGCAGGAGTTCGAAGCACCGTTCGATGGCAATATCGAGTTCGTCGTTCGATTCTCGCAACGCTCGCGTAGCGATCCGATCGGATTGTTCCATCACGAAGTCACTGTTCATCAAATTCAAAGCTTGCAGTGGCGTCGTCGACACAGGCCGTTTCGCTCGGACTTGTCCGCAGTCGGGAAAGTCAAAGGCGGTGAAAATTTGATCGTCCACGCGACGCATGCGTTCTTGGTACAGCATTCTGCGCCAGGTTTCGGGACCGTGATTATTCACCACTTGCCACTGCGCGTAGGTCGCTTTTTCGTTGTGGATTCGGTAGCTGCGTCCGCCAATTTTCAGGTTGATCGAACCGGATGCCATCAAGATCGAATCACGGATGACCTCCGCTTCCATTCGTCGTGGCGGGAATCGCCAGAGCAAGGCTGAGCCAGCGTCCCGCTCGAGCCCTTTCTCGTTCGGTGAACTCGATTGACGAAATGCTTCGGACATCACCAGCATTCGAATGAGCGATTTGACGGACCATGCGGAGGTGTCAGCACTTGCCGGTGATACGAATTCAGCGGAGAGCCAGTCCAACAACTCAGGATGTGTGGGCAACGCGCCGGCACGACCAAAGTCGCTGGTAGTCGGAACGATTCCTGTTCCAAAAATGTGGTGCCACACTCGGTTGACCATGACTCTCGCCGTCAGCGGATTTTCAGGCGATGTCAGCCACCTCGCAAATTCGCGTCTGCGTTCGGGACCGGATGCCGAGGAGTCGAGTCCCAAGTCGCCGTCGAAAATCTCCGGAGCCGCGGGCATGACCTCGTCGTGAGGACTTTCGGGGCTGCCGCGTAGTAGCACCCGTGTCACGACAGGTTCGATGAACCGGCCCACAAAACTCGGCTGGGGACCTTCTTCGGATAGTTGATTGATCAACTTCTGAATGCTATTGAGCGTTTGCTTTCGCTGCGGGTTGTTCTTCAGGAGTTTGTCATTGACCGCCCAAGTGCCCGTCCACGGTTGCCATGTCCCGTCGTCCTGCATGATGTCCATGTCGAACTGATACTTCGGCAGGAACGGCTTCTTATTCAGGTAGTCAGTGTCATAGAAATATTCGCGGTTGTTGCTCAGGCGAAGACGGTTGATCGTTTGGGGACTTTGGAAGTTAAACTGGACCCATGGGCGTTCTTCTTTCTTCGCATCAAGTTTGGTCCGCCAGGCCATGGTTCCGTACTCGCCATCATTGACTCGCTCGATGGGGTTGCGACCGTCGGTACCTTCTTCAGGGAACCCCGTCACGATTGTGCCTTCGCGTGAATCAGCGAGGTCGCGGTTCAGCCCATGAGGACCGAGAACCTCCAGTTCGTCCAATCCCAAGTTGGGTGTCTTGAATCGGATGCGAACGGCCGTGGTTGTCGCCACGGGAAAATGAAGTTCGCGGTAGGCGCCCCAGTCTTCTTCCCAGCCCCCAGCTTCGCGAAGCTTGGCACGTTCAGATTGGATTTGCGTCCAGATTTCTTGGCCGCGTTTGCGGAGCGGGTGATCTGCAGAAACCTCTGGTTGGCGACTTCCGAATTCGACGTCTTGGAAGACTGCCGTCATCGAGTAGTAGTCTTGGATTGAAACCGGATCGAATTTGTGGTTGTGACAACGGGCACATCCAACGGTCACGCCCATCACGGAGGCACCAACGGTTTGCATGATTTCGTCCAAACGATCCGCGCGTGCTTGACGAATCGCGGTTGGCTCACGTCCGACGGTCGCGGCAGGAACGTGTGGACCAGAAACCAAGTAGCCGGTGGCCTCACCCGCGCCCATCGAATCGCCCGCGATCTGTTCTTGAACGAACTGGTCGTAGGGTTTGTCTTCGTTGAAGGACCGAACCACATAGTCACGATAGACCCAGGCGTTTTTTCGATACAGATTGGCTTCGGAACCATTGGTTTCCGCCCATCGAATTACGTCAAGCCAATGTTGTGCCCAACGCTCGCCAAAATGAGGTGACTGCAGTCGCCGATCGACGGCTTGTTCGTAAGCGAGATCACCATCGAGTGAGAAGTCATCGACAAACGCTTCCGTTTCTTCGGGACTGGGTGGGAGCCCAGTCAGGACGATCGATAGTCGACGAATCAAGTGACGCGGATCTGCCGCGTCTGAGTAGGCGAGATCGTCTTCTGCCAATCGAGATAGAAGAAATGCGTCGACCGGTTGAAGTGTTTTGTCTTCATCGTTCGAGAGAGGCGGAACGTCGGGACGAACGATCGGTTGGAATGCCCAGTGATCCGATTCGTTCTCAAAGACCGCGTCCATCTGACCCGGCCAATCGGCGCCTTCGGCGATCCAACGAGCGATCGTTTCGATTTCTTCATCGGGCAACTGATCGTCGTCGGGTGGCATCGCCATGTCTTCATCGAGATGGCGAATCACGTCCATCACGAGACTCTTTTCTGGATGACCAGGAACCAACGCTGGTAAACCCGAGTCACCACCACGCATCATGTGAGGGCGTGAATCGAGACGCAGACCGGATTCCTGTTCATCTTCGCCGTGACAATAGACACATCGATCTTCGAAGATGGGAGCGATGTCGTTTTCGTAGTCGATTTTCTCCGCCCAGCCGATGTTGGTCGTGCTGATTGCCAAGGCAACCAGCGACGCCGCGATGACCCAGCGGTTCCAACGTGATTGCAATCTCATCGTGCGGCCTCCCATCCGGCATTCCACTGCGCCAGCAGCTGGCTGGTCAGTTCGGGGTGTTTGTTAGCGATGTTGGTTGTCTCGTCGGGATCGTTTGCATGATCGAACAGCTCGACATAGATCGGAGCGGAACTCGCATCGCGATGGTCCTTCCAAATGACCAACCGATATCGATCGGTTCGCATGGTGTACCCCATCAGGTGTTGCTCGAACAATTCGCGGTCCCACGACTCTCCCTGTTGCTCGATGATCCGTTCTTCCACTTGCTGAATCAAAGGCCCGAACCATGTTTCTCGCATGCCTTTTGAGAGCGGATTAGCGGCCCATTCGCGAAGTGCCGGATTGGGGTATTGGCTGAAGGCGGCCTTCTTCCAAGTTTGGTCTGGATCGTTCATCAGCGGTTTGAAACTGGTGCCTTCGGTGTGTTCCGGCACGTTGATTTCGGCTAATTCGCAAAGCGTTGGATAGATGTCGACCAGCTCGACCAAGGCGTCCGTTTTTGCGCCTCGTGCTTTCATGTTGGGAGCCCAAATCATCAGTGGGACTCGCGTCGCAATTTCGTAGTTGGTGGCCTTTCCCCAAACGCCCATGTCACCTAGGTGCCAACCATGGTCTCCCCAGACCACGATCACAGTGTTTTCGCGGACCCCGGCGTCTTCCAGAGCCGCAATCAGCTTGCCGATTTGTGCATCGACGTAGCTGACCGAGGCCAAGTAAGCATGCTTCAACGTGCGTGACAATTCAGGCGACAAGGGGCCGAACTTTGGGATTCCCGCGCGGGTACGAAGCTCAAAGGATGCGTGCAATCCCATCGCCGCACCGTTTTCAGGGGCGTTCGTTTCGTCGGCCATTGGGATGTCGTCAGCGTTGTAAAGGTCCCAATATTTGCTGGGAGCACACCAGTTCAGGTGAGGCAGTTTGTAGCCCATCGCCAGGAAGAACGGTTTTTCGTCTTCCTCAACCATTTCTTTCAATGTTGCGATGGCCATCTCGGTGTTGTAGCCATCGACATAGTCCGTGTCGGCGACATCGGCCTTTTCATAGGCCGGTCCGGCAGCCAAACCTCGCCGGGCGGCTTCGCCGTACTTTGCCAACATGCTTTTCATGTTGTCTGCCTTCATTTTGTTGTTCTCAGGCAGTGCGTATGGACCTCTGGGCTTTTTAATTCCATCGACACGTTTGACCGATTCGCGGTTCCAAGACCGTCCGTCGTCGGTGTCGCCTTGGTGGAAGATCTTTCCGCAGTAGGCCGCTTCATAACCGTTTGCGATGAAGTGTTCGGGCAGTGTCAGGATGTTGGGTTGCAATTCGCGTAGCGAAACGTAGTTGTGATAGAGCCCAGTGGTGTCAGGACGAGCCCCAGTCATCAGGCTCGCTCGCGATGGACGGCAGATCGCTTGTTGGCAGTAGGCACGGTTAAACAGCAGGCCGTCGGAAGTCAGGCGGTCCAGGTGAGGTGTCTTTGCGATCGGCGAGCCATAGCAGCCGAGTTCTGGACGCAAATCGTCGACCGCGATGAACAGGACGTTGAGTTTCTCGCCCGCGTAGTCAACGGTTTGCGAAAGCAGGACAAAAGAGAAAGTGAGTAACAATCGAAGCATGTTTCTCGGTGGGGCGATGGGGAGGGGAGGGATGTCTGTTAATCGTGTTGGCCAGTTGGGCGTTGGCCCCGGTTGCCAATTTGAGAACCGGGGCCAACGCCCAAACGGCTCGATCAAAGTGTCGCTGGCCAGCGAGGCCACCACTGCTTCTGTTCAGTAACCCAGTGGTTTTCCGGATTCGTAGAGCGATTGAATTTCAACCGTCGTCAATGCGGCGTTGTAAATCGTCAGCTCGTCGATGGAGCCGTCCAGGTTGCGGACCGCGAACCAAGGCGTTTTTCGAAAGGGTTGGCCCCAGTTTCCAATTTCTGCGGGACCAATTCGTAGGGTGTCGATGTGATACTTGGGCTCGATGGCTTCGTTGCTAATACGGCTTCCGTTTACAAACTGTTGCACCCGTTTGGAGGCTGGATCGTAAACCGCCACCAAATGGAACCACTGTCCGCTGTTGGCGATTTCCCAGAACGGTTCGGTGATGTACACACGATGCAGCCCTGCGTCTTTGACAACACGTTGATCGCGTTGGTTGTAGAAGCTGACACTTTGAGAATCATCGACCATGACGGAAAACATCAGACGCCCGTCGTCTCGAATTTGCCAGTGAGGCTCGCCGTTCTCGTATCCGTCGCCCATGAACAAAGCGTTGTAACGCTGGTCCAGATTGTCGATCTTGACCCAGCAAGCAAACGTGAACGCTTGGAAGTCGCCATCGATGCGTGTCCGCACTCGAGATCCAGGACGATCGAAATTGATCGCCTGAGACGCGGTTCCAAAGCGTCCATCGACCACTTCGATGGGACCAACCAGCAAGCCATCTTCTGTGCCATCGGCGGTCGCACCATTTCGAATCGCACGTCCGTCAAGCTCTGAGGTTGCGAAGTGGGCGATCAGCCGCTCGTCGTCTTGCAACGAACGCATTGATTCTTGCCAATTTTGAAACCGCTGCGTCATCGCGGATTCGTCGCGGCGATGCAGATCCGTGGCGGTGATCATGTCCTCGATACCTTGGCTCGATGGAGACCCGTGTAGCGTTTGTCGTTCGCCGGTGTGCAAGTGCTGGCCATCCAGGCCACCGCCACGCAACATGATTTCTCCGTCGACGACTTCCACGCGAGCCGTGTCTGCCGAGACATCCATCGTGAATTCAGTTCCCAAGTCAATGACTTCGGATTCGGCCGTCTTGACCGAAAAACCACGGGCCGCTGGCGGCACTGTTGCTCTGAGCCGGCCCTGGTTCACTCGGACCGTCCAATCAGACTCGATGTCCAAATTCGCGGGGCCTTCCACGATCAAAGTGGCTCCGCAGAAAAAGTCGATCTCGGCGACGCCACTCTCAAATTGGAAACGACCATTGGGAAGCACATCACCGACTTTGGCCGGCGTGGACGCGTCGGTCCACTTAAGATCAACGGCACGACGTAGCGTCGCGTGACCGGCAATCTGTGATTCGGGGGCGACCGATGCTGGTTCGACGACCTCAACGGTCCTGCTTGAGTTCAATCCTTGACGTCCCAGCCAAAAGGCAAGTCCGCCAACGACAAAGAGTGCGGTCGCAGCGATCATCAACGATCGAAATGCGAAGACGCTTGGCCATCGGTTCAGTGGCAACGTGGCGGTTGGTTTGTTCGAGGTAGGCAACGGCGCCGCAGCGATTTCATGCAGTGACTCACACGCGTTGACGGCCTTCAAATACGCGAGCCGCGCATCTTCGCTCGTTTCGAGCAAGTCTTGGAGTCGATCAAAGTCTTCAGAAGAGATCGTTTGATCGATTGCCTGGTAGATGAGCTTTTGAAAAGCACTATCCATGATGAAGCTCCTGTTGCAATTGCTCTTCGACACAACGCTGCAGCGAAGCACGCAGGACATTGAGCTGATAGTACAACTGACGAGCCTTTTGGCCGGTTTCTTTTGCAATCGATATGACCGATTGTCCTGGCGAGTGAACGCTTAGTACCAATTGACGTTGCGACTCGCCAAGCTTGGCCAAGCATCTTTCCATCGCTTGGCGTTCGTCTTCGCGTCGTTCCAGTTGCGTTGTCGCCGAGGTGGCAAGTGCTTCCACCACCGAGTCGCGAAAGACCAACCGATCGCGTCCCTGGTCACGTTGCCAGCCGAGAGCTTTGTAGCGTGCGATGACGCAAGCCCACCGGACAAACTCGTCTTCGTGTCCTGAGTTCTGCGTTGCGAAGTCATCGAACTTGCGCCAGCACTCAAGAGCCGTTTCTTGCACGACGTCTTCGACCGCGTCTCGGTTGGCGAGGAGGGAGCGTACGAACCGACGGATCGATAAATCGTGGCGAGTCAGCAACGCCACGAATTCGTTGTATCTCTGTTCACGCTCGTTCGAATCGATGCTGTTGCGGGGTGGATCACTAGCGGCCATACAATTTCCTCCACCTTGTCATTCCACGCACCGACGGATTTACAAAGAATTTGGTGGACCGTATGCACAATCACCGAAATCATTCGGAAGAAGCCGTTTGATGGTCTATTCGAACGTCTTTGCCGGTGGCATCTCAGATTGGATCGAGTCCCAAGTTGCCAGCAATTCTTGCAGGCGATTCGCGTGCGTCTCAGACAGGTCGTTGGACTCGCTGAGGTCCGATTCCAGGTTGAAGAGCTCGATGGTTTGGTTTTGACGAGCCTGGACAAATTTCCAATCGCCATGCCGAAGGGCTCGCGCACCACGCGGCATTCGCCACCAAACCGTTCGGTCTGACTCGAAGGTGCCTCGGCCGATCCAAGGCACAACATTTGTGCCATCGGTTTCGAGCTGAGAGGTTTCGTCGACAGCCAATGGCAAAAACGAAGCGGCGATGTCGAGACTCAAGATAGGAGCGTTTTCTTCAGCTCCCGCGGGAATCGTTCCGGGCATGCTCCAAATCATCGGGATGCGAACACCACCCTCGTAAAGGCTGCCTTTGCCGCCGCGAAGTGGTGCGTTGCTACTGGTGAGTTCTGCCGTTGGTCCACCGTTGTCGCTGAAGAAGACAACGAGTGTTTCTTGTCGTAGCTTTTGTCGATCGAGTTTCTCGATGATCCGGCCGACCCCACGATCCAAGGCGATCAACATGCCGGCAAAGATTCGTCGTTGAGGATCGGCGATGTGATCCATCGCGGCGTGATCTTCAAGCGAGGCTTGCATGGGCGAGTGCACTGCGTTGTACGAGACAACCATGGCGAAAGGATTCGACGCGGCTTGTGTGATGGTGTCGACCGCTTTGTCGGTGATCGTATCCGTCAGGTAGTTCCAATCATCGATTGGTTCGCCACCATCGAGAACTGGATTTCCAGTGTCATAATCGGGTTCGTTGATTCGAGCGTAGTTGCCGCGAATCGTTCTTTGGTTGGTTTCGAATTGTCCGGCCGGAAGCGAGTTGTCTCGCAGCATGGTCCAAACGTTTTCATACGGCGGACCGGGAACATAGAAGTGACCTTCGTGCAAGAATCCAAAGAAGCGATCAAAGCCTTTTGATGTTGGAACCTGCGGCGGGCGAGTGCCGAGGTGCCACTTGCCAATCAGCGAAGTGTGATAACCAGCGGACTGAAGATGTTCGACGAAGGTCTTTTGCTGGGGTGGCAAACCCGCGTTGGGATGGTTGTTGCGTTCTCCGGTCGGGTTGAGGTCATAACCAAACCGAGATTGGTAACGGCCCGACAGAAAGCCGGCTCGAGACGGGCTGCAATACGACGATGTCACATAGCCGCTGGTGCAGCGAACTCCCGAGCGGGCCAATGCGTCAATCGCGGGTGTTGGGATCTCGGCGTTGCCCATCATCCCGGTTTCGCCATACCCAAGGTCGTCCGCGATGATCACCACCAAATTGGGTTGCGATGATACGGCGGTGCTTTGCCAGTAAAGAGTGAGAGTCGCCAGGGTCACGCATGCGATGCATCGGCCGACGATGGAGTGTGGGGGCGACGCTGGCATGACGAGGCTTGGGTGGGGGGAGTTGGTTGGGGACCTTTTAGTTTATCAGGGCCACAGGGCCACAGGGCCACAGGGCCACAGGGCCACAGGGCC
>TARA_R110002073_G_scaffold121345_1_pt1 | contig 15937 bp, 27 predicted proteins | sample TARA_R110002073 | Tara Oceans TARA_R110002073 (sample SAMEA4397174) | marine metagenome | biome: Polar Biome; feature: [DCM] deep chlorophyll maximum layer (ENVO:01000326); material: water (ENVO:00002006), including particulate matter (ENVO:01000060) such as... | depth 40 m
CAGTCCTATGTTAGAGGCGCGACAAATGCTATTGAACGTGGGAAATTTTTTGGTAAATCTGTAGACTTAGAGGAAACTGGTAGCATAGGGTCTTGGTTAAGCAAGGAACTACCCGATATTAAACCTGACGATCAACTTAAACTTCAAGAGTTATTAAAATCAAGATTTATTTCCGGTGAGCAAACCGGAGATGAGTGGATGAGGTTACTGAAGGATACTGGATATGCCGGTACAATAGCTAACCCTGTCGCTGCCATTACACAGATTGGTGATGTAGGGATAGCGGCGTATAAGTCAGGTATTTTTCCTACTATTCAAGCAGCACTCCGGATGCCCTTTAGTAAAAAAAGTGCTAAACTTATTGATATAGGTCTAGACAACACTATATCTCAAGAGATGGGAAACCCCAGTAAATTTGCTAATGCATTACAGAAGTTATTTAAAGCATCTGGATTTTCACATATAGATAAATTTGGTAAGCAGACTATTATTAATGCTGCCCTTATAAAGGCTCAGAAGCAAGCTAGGTCCGATAAAGGGATAGGAAAACTCAAGGAAAAATGGGGTACGGTTTTTGGCGATGATATGAGTACAGTTGTTGATGATCTTAAAGCAGGGAATATGACTGACAATGTTAAGCTATTAATGTGGAATGAATTATCAGATGTTCAACCTGTGTCCTTAAGTGAAATGCCGAAGAAATACTTAGATAATCCTAATGGTAGATTAATGTATATGCTTAAATCTTTTACACTTAAGCAAGTCGATGTTGTCCGTAGAGATATAGTGCAACAAGCGGCTAAGAAAGGTGGAAGGAATAAAGCGATAGCCGCTGGAAGAATGGCTAAACTTGCTACATTCTTAGGTGCTACTAACATGGCTACTGGTGTAGCAAAAGATATGTTATTAGGAAAGGATGTAGATGTAGATGAGCTACCCGAAAGAATGGTATGGAGTTATCTAGGAGTCTACGGGATGAGTAAATGGGGAGCGAGTAAATTTTTAGAGGACGGTAAGTTACTGGACCGGGCAGTGGATATAATTACACCAGCGGCCCCTCTTTTAGATGCGACTGGAGGAGTAGTCATGGAAGCTGGACAAGATGATCCTGACTTTTCAAAACAGTTAAAGAGTGTTCCACTTGTCGGACCAATGATGTACTATTGGTTCTTAGGTGGTGCGGAAAAATACAATGAAAAGAGAAAGAAGGAAAAATATAACTTATGAGGGGGCTCTTTAATACGATCGAAGATGTCTGGAGTGGCATGTCCCCTCTTGATAAAGTAGCTTTAACATCTTCTCCAATCCCCATAGTAGGTGATGTACTTGGTGGGATTGCTGATACTACTCATATAGTTACGGAGTACAACAAGACAGGTGAGGTTCCCTGGACAGATGTAGGTTTAGCGTTAACTGGGTTACTTCCGTTCATGCCCCCGGCTATAGCGGCTCGTAGTATTAAAGGCGGTCTCAAGGCTATGGGGGAGAAGGCAGTTAAACACGCTCCCAATAAGCTACCTAATTACTATAGTGGTGGTAAAGCACAGGCGGCTATTAGAGGGGCCGCTACCGGAGGTCTAAACTTATTACAGTCAGCTTACTCACCTAAAGCTCAAGGGATTTGGAGGAAGCACGGTATTTCCCTGACCGATAAAAAGGTCATGGATAAAGCTTTGGAAACTTCAGAGGAATTATCCGGTAAAGTTCTATCTCCTAAACAAAAAGTCAAAGCTAGAGATATGGGTAAGGAAGCTGCTGGACAGATAAATCAAACCCGTTTATTTAATGAACAATATAAAACCAGAGAAACATTATATGATACGTTAGACGGCATAGACCAAGCTACGTTTGCTAAGTTTGGGGGAAAAGAGTACGATAAAATTATGAAGGCAGCAACCGGCTTAAATAAGGATACTATGAGTGCGGTCTTTAGACAAATGGGGAAGGGACAGGGTATAGATTTAGACGCTAAAGATTGGCGTATGGCTATACGAAGGCCCTACACTGGTCAAGCTAGTGGAAATTTAAGAACTCCTTTGACTGCCTCAAGGTCTACAATCTATGGCGGTAAAAATATACAGGCAGTAAGAGATTCTTTTAGGGGTAAAAAATTTAAAACTAATTCAGATTTGCTTGACGCTTTAGAGGGTCAGGGGATTAGAGTAGTCAATGATAAAAAAATAAGGGATGCCGCTAAAAAAGGCAAGGACAATGTAGAAGTAGTTCTTAGCGGTTCTCATGTTACAGACGCTTATGAACTAGGAGGAGTTAATTATCTAACCGTTATTAGAAAAAACGGTAACTTAGTTTCTTTTGGTAACGACGGAAATAACTTAGCCGCTGTAAAAAATATAGAGTTAAACGCACCAATGGCAGATAGAATAGTATCTATAACTCCACCGATGCACCTCAATGTATTAGGTAAAGGCAAAAAGGGACAGACTAAAAAAGTACAGAGGGCTATGGATAAGATGGCTGATGAAGGACGAGAAGCAAGAAAACAATCCCTTAAAAACTTAGGTGTAGACGGACCGGGAAAATCTCTTACACCCTTAGGACTAAACATACCTCAATCAGAATTTATTAGAAAAGTAGGAGGGTTGACAAATAGGGCATACATCCCCGTAGCTGGCAATATAGCTGAATCAGGGATAAGGATGTATAAACCTAGTAGAAGAAGTGAACAAGATGGATTGTTACCGATAGACCCACTGTTATAATAATCCATTTATCTTCTACGGTCATTCCCCTACCTCCTCAATCAGAACCTTAAGATACCATTCAGCCTTTTTTAAATCCTCTCCACCATTTAAGAAGTAGTCCCCCTGGGGAAACATATGAACCACCAGGGGGACATAGGTAAGTATTACGACAGGTCCAACTTAAGACGCTCAAGGTATACAGCGGCGTCAAGTAGCTCCTCAATTGCGTGGTCAACCCAGCCCACCGGGGAGATATCGTCCCGCATCATTGTACATCCGTACTTTTCGATCCCCTCCTGGGAGCGGTCAGACATCCTTTTCATAACAGTGGCCACTACTGGATCAGGTTCGTAAGTCACACATTTATCCATTTCTTTCCATCTTTCTTTCTGCCATTCTAACGTTGATGGATCAGGTTTCATTCGCAGGTCCTCTCCATTGTCTCGGGGTCAATAAAACATGCTTCACCTTCGGTAACTTCTGGTTCCTCTACCTTGTTCAAGATACCGTAGCGTTTCCCTGATAGTCTGAATGTAGTGATCCCCTTAAGCTTACCTTTCCAGGCAGTCATGTAGATGTTTTGGAAGTCCTCAAAAGTAACATCACTCCCCACATTAATGGTTTTAGATACAGCACTGTCAACAAACGGTTGTACAGAGATTTGCATATTGAGGTGATCCTCCACCGTGAGTTGGTCTGTAGTTTCCCCTCGTAGACCATATTTGTCAAAGACATAATCACGTAGTCTAACAACCATAGCACCACTCTCAGTCTGTACTGTTCTGTCCACTTCATGTTGAAACACCGGTTCTATGCCACTGGATATATTGTCTGCTGTAAAACTAATCGTACCAGTAGGGGCTATTGAAGTCAAGTGTGAATTTCTCATACCTTGTTTTAGTATTTTATCCCGGAGGTCCTCAGGGAGACGCTCAACAAAGTCACCACTCAGGTAATGATTTGGATCGAAGTTAGGAAAGCTACCCTTCTCCTGAGCTAAATCAGAACTTGCGGAGTACGCTTCGCACATCAAGGTCTTCATTATTTTACGAGTAAGTCTAAGACCACTTTGAGAGTTATAACTATGGCCACAAAGAGTGAGGCAGTTTGCCAACCCTGTAACGCCCAAACCCATTCGTCTCTTAGAGACAGCCTCAGTTTCTTGTTCAGGTAGAGGGTAAGAGGTCCTATCAATAACATTATCGACAGCGCGTACAACATTTGGAATGTCCTCTTTAAATTGCTGAAAGTTGAACCTTGAGTCACTTACGTACTTTACCAGATTGAACGAACCTAGGAGACATGCACCGTGGGCTGGAAGTGGTTGCTCCCCACATGGATTAGTTGCCTCTATAACCTCAATGTAGTGGAGATTATTCTCGTTATTGATACGGTCCAGGAACAACACTCCGGGTTCAGCCCAGTCCCAATTGTTTCTCATGATCTCGTCCCATAACGCTTTAGCATTAATGGTCTGATGTTGCTGCCCTTGGAAACTTAAGCTAAATGGTTTATTGTTCTTCACACACTCCATGAACTCATCAGTGACACCTACCGAGATATTGAAGTTAGTTAAAGTATTCTCGTCTCTTTTGGCACGTATGAACTCTTCGATGTCTGGATGGTCCACCCGGAGGACAGCCATCATGGCCCCTCTTCGGTGACCAGCAGACATTATAGTCTTACAAACTGCGTCAAATATTCCCATAAAAGATACAGGGCCACTAGCAGAAGAACCAAGGGATATAATACGATCACCCCTAGGGCGGATGTGGCTAAAGTCAAAACCAATTCCACCGCCTCTACGCATCGTCTCAGCCGCTTGGGTAGCCCTCGCCATAATACTCTGCATTGAGTCTTCAATTGTACCAGAAACAAAACAATTGTATGCTGTAACATCTCTTGGTGATCCCATTGCCGCTTGGACTCTTCCAGCGGGCATAAACCTTTGGTTAAGTAAGATGTCTTTGTAGCTCTGGCGGTGTTCTTCGCCGTCTGCCATTGCCGCTGCCTGTCTCGCACACGCTTCACTGAACGCTTCATTTGGTAACCTATACTTCTGGGAATGTAAGTTATCACACGCTGGTATTTTGGGTCCATACATCTACACGTTCTCCTAAATTAATATTAACTTTCAAACATACACCAGTGGCGTGAGTGACATTAGGCTTTGACTTCATTCTAGCTACGGCACTGGGGAGTACGATTTTCTCACAATTCTCCAGAGTTTCCCCTGGAGGTGCTTGCAACACTTTAGTATACAAATTACCATCGGGAAACATTATCGTTACAACTAACAGTAAAACTTTTGTCATAATGTCGATCCTTCTACTAAGTCTTTGAGATCAGGAGGTTTGTAATTCGGTCCCTTAGTGACTTTACCGTCCGCACGGTATACCGGGTGACCATCATTACCAAGTTTCGACATGTTAGAAGCATGAACCCGATTGAAAGCGGTATCAAAATCACCAAAAAAGGGACTAAGACTAACGAGAGTGCCTGATAAAACATATTGTAAATCAGCAAGCTCCTTCAATAAAGCAGCCCACTGCTCCTTTGTTCCTATGTGTCCACGTTCAATTTCCATCTCAAGGATCATAATGGCTTGCTCAACTTCACGAGACTCCTCTATGATTAACTTGCTTCTTAGGCTCAGAAGAGAAGTTCTAGGAGTACTTTTAATATCAAGTCCCATAGCATTATGGAAATCCCTAACCTTATGTTCTCTAGTTCTTTGTTGCGTATACATATCTTAATTCAACGTCGAGGGGTTAGAAGTAGTGGAAGAATGAGGTGTAACAAATTGTCTCATGTCACAACTCTCAAGAAGGACCTCAACGGCTCGTGTTAATAAGTCTCGCTCGTCCTCGTGTAGCTCAGGGCTCCTTAGGTCCCCCACGAGTATCCTCACCTGTTCCATACGGGCCACAACTACGTCTGCGGGCAGAGATAAGAATGGTAGATCACACTCAGTCATCTTCGGTCTCCTCTAGTGTATCTAAGTTATACAATGGATCAAAATCAACATCAAAGATTGTTCGTAGTTCCTCTAGACGGTCCTCAATTAAGTCATCAAACCGTTCAATAATGTCTTCACTTTCAATGTCTAAGATTTCACAGAGCAAAGTCGCATCCGTTAAATCTGCCAGCCTATGGAGGAACTGTTCAATTGTCAAAGGCATCTAGAACATTCTCCACGGTGTACCAATCAAGACCTTCTTTTACACACCAATCCGCCATTGTCATCTTACTCCCTTTTCTCAGCTTCTTATTGGGGGTATACAGGATGAATATAAGCTGTTGATAAACTTCAAGACTATCTCTAATCGCTTTGTACTTCTGTACGTCCCCAACTCTAAAGAACCCTTTAGCCTCAATGATTAGCTCAACGTCCTGAGAATTATGATTACCTACGTAGTCTGGGGTATAATTTCTATGCGTCGTGTAAGGGATTTTCTTTGGTTCGTACTTACAACGGTCCCCTAAGACCTCTGCGATACGAGTTTCAAACTTATTCCTGTAGGGTTTAGTCTTCACTTGCTTTGACCTTAGAGGGACGTTTAGGCTTTTCTTCTACTGACTTAGTGAGTGCCTGAGTCATACCCCCTGACTGAGATACGAAGGGAGACCCGTGCAGAACCCAACCATCATTTAGTAATTCTGAAATAGCACTCTGAAATCGGTCAGGGCGCGGGGTATTTATCACTTTAAATTCAATCATTCTAGTTCTCCTCATTCAAGTCAATTTCCGGGTACGGTTTCTTAAACTTATTCGTAGGTACATTCACAACATGAGTCATAAACTTAGGACCCGAAGAAAGTGCGAAGGCGCGTAAAGTAGGGTAGCAATGCTTTTTGTACTGGCAGTAGGAGCATATAGTAGACAGTTTCAAGTTCCCTGATTTTCCATCTTCCTCTGGGTATGAACATGGCGAGGGACGGTCTTCCCCTCCCACAGACTTTTTTACATGTGCTACACGTTCCTCAATGTCTGCGCTGTAGATGCCATGCATAGGGTGGTCTGTATCGTCCAGATCGTACTCCAGGACAGCTAACCTACCACTGTCTCTGTCCATAGCTAACCAAGCCCACTTACGCTCTCCCTCAGAGTGAGCATAGGCCTTGATTTGATCAACGTAACCAAAGCTATCGGAGGCGGCTAAAGTCCCGTCCTCAAACTTCTTAATACCAAACTTAGTGGTGGACTTAACGTCAGTAACAATACCGTCAATCTTACAGTCCATATGTCCTGTGATGTCGCCTACGGTACACTTCTTCTGTTCGTCCGTAACCTTATGCCCAGAGAGACGGACGAAGAACAGAAGCATCTCTTCGATTAAGTGTCCATACATAAACTTAATGTAGGTATGGGGTTGAATTTTCTCTCCTCGAAACTTGTTGACGGAGTACCACTGCTGTAACTCAGGTTTTCCAATGGACGAGAGACGTAGACCACCTCGACCAGCAAAATTCTGGACGTTGGGAAGGAACTCTTTACGCATCAAGTCCTTCATAGCCTCACCAAACTTGTCAATTTCGGCCTCAGTGTCTACACCTTTAGCACTATTCTTATTCTGCATCAAAGTATATACGTCATCAACTAAAGTTTCTAATGTGTTTCCGCCCATGTGTTCCCTACCTTATATTCGCCGTCTAAAGGACAACGTAAGTTAAACTTAAGCCCAGCGGCCTTAATACACTCTACAGCAAGCTCACCAAAGTACTCTGCTTGATCGTCTCTTACTTCAACTTGAAATTCATCATGTATATTTCCTACAAATTCGTACTCTATATTATGTATAGTAGCAAACTCATCTAGAATAGTCAAGGCCTTTTTCATTATTATTGCACCAGCCGACTGTAAGAGCGTATTAAGTGCAGCGTGGGGACTCCTTATGATTAGCTTACGTCCATCTAGGCCACGTAGGTGTCCCCTGACTGTAGCTCGTTCGACACGTTCCCGTAAAGTTCTAAGACTTGGTGTATTGTCGAGAAATACAGCTTTGAGCCTTGCTCCATCTTTTGATGAGCCTCCAACAATGCTTCCGATTTTAGCGTCTCCAGCCCCGTAGAGGAAAGCATAGATGAAAGTTTTTGCATTGTCTCTTGTTGCAAGTCCAGCAGCTTTTTGGTTTGCTGTATGTACGTCTCCGTTGATGACTTCATGTGTGTACTCCTTATCGTTCATGTAATGTGCCAACATTCGTAACTCAAGTCCACTGGCGTCAGCACCAACCAGTTTATATCCTTCCTTAGCTATCCAACAAGAGCGGCACTCAGAGCCATATGGTGAGTAGCTAGAGGGTGTCTGTGCCACATTGGGACCTGAGTGCGTCATACGCCCTGTAACAGCACCTATGGTGTTCACAGACCCATGTACTCTCCCGTCCTTAGGGTCTACCTTTTCTAACCAGGACTCCACCTGAGCAATACGCTTCTGGACTAAAAGAAAGTCAGCTATTAAAGTGGCCTCAGGTATCCCCTGGACATGCCTTAGAACTGCTTCGTCTACAATTGCTTGTCCAGTATCAGTAAAGTCTTTTGGCTTCCACCCGAAGTACTGTAAGTATCTCCCAATCTGTTGTCTAGACCCCAAGTTAAACTCCGGGAAGTCTATGTGACTGAGAGGGCCACATACAGTGCGAAGAGGATTAGACAAAAACTTAAGACCGACAATAGAGAGGGTCCCGTCTTTTTTGTACTTCGGTTCGATCTGCTTAACAAACACAGGGAGTGGGGTAAAGCGGCCATGAACTTCATCTTCTAACTCCATTTTCTTTTCCTTAAGCGTGGCCAATAGGTCCCAGCACTTACGTTGATCTAATAACCAGCCCTTCTGTATCTGCTTCGTAATGATCTTTTGTACTTTATGCTCAAGAGGTACGCTTTCCCCTGGAAAACTGGCAAGCTTTGCAGTAAGAAAATTATACAGCTTGTTAGTAACACGTAAATCTTGAACACAGTACGCAATCTTATCTGATGTAACCGGTTCATTATGGTTTGTGTATTCATCCTTTGGAAACCCTAGTCTATCACCCCATGCGCGGAGTGAATGACCCTCCTTTAGCTGGGGATTGAATAGCTTTGATAATGTTAATGTATCGGTAATAGAGATGTTGGCGAATGAAATGCCTAATAGCTGAGTTAACACCGTAGCGTCGAAGTCGATAAAGTTGTGTCCTATAATCTCGTCGTATTGATTGAAACATTTCTGTATCTCCTCTCTGTCATGCGGTAGTTGAAATACGTGTATCTCTTCCGTCTGTACGTTCATCGTACCAATCAGCCAGACTTTCGTAGCGGGTAACTCGTCTGTCTCTATGTCTACTACTAGCTGTTTCATCTTCTTGCTGCCTACTGTTATCTAACTCCAGAATATACTGTTCGTTAGTCAATGTCAAATTAAAACTCTTCATTTACCAACACTCTAAGTTTCTCAATAATATATTCAGGGGGACATTGAAACCACTCCCCTTGTCTCATTAACCCTTCATTCTCTAAGATTGAATGGATATCTTTTTCAACCTTTTTACGGTCAGAGAAAAACTCAAACCCGTGAAGAACGTACTCTCGGTAAGGGCATCCCGTGTTGTACCCTGAAAGACGGCGTTGAGGGTCTCTACTATGGCCCACTTTAGACCATGTGCCTAGCTTAGGGTGTGTCATCACATAAACAAAACCTTCTGTAAGTATTGATTGTTTATTGTCTGACTCAGCATATATAGCTTTATCCTGTTTCCGTAGCTTAAGTAATATTGGGTCTATAGGCTCCGGTTTTACATACACAGTAGGATATTTAACGGCTTTCCAAGAGGTAAAACGCCCCGGTACATGATTAGGATGTGACTTCGGGATATACTCCCCGGCTACAAACATGCGTGTCGTGTTCTTCTTATTATGAGAAGTTAACCTTTGTGGCCCTCTGCTCCCTGTCCCTACATACCACCACTCACCTTTAGAGAACATTACATTTGTTTCTGGTTTTCTAGAACTCTTCATCTGCTACCCCCTGTATCTCCGGAGGTTGGCCGGCAACCATACGACCTGTCTGTTCCTCATAGTAGAGCCATCCAGCATGTCCTGTGCGTCCAGTACGGCGGCACTTGACCAGTTGGACCTTGGTAGAGTTACGAGTGTACTCGTCCTCAGACATCTTATCTCTACTAAGAAGGATCGTATTGAATGCAATCTGATTAATTGAGCCAGACCCTTTCATGTCATATTCGTTGACATCATGAGGGTCCTTGACGTTTGGTTTACGCATGTGTGACACAATGATGATACTAACACCTGTCTCCTTAGCCAGCTTTAAACATCTGTCCATAAAGGCATCAATGGTACCATTCTCGTCCGCTTTAACTGCCGCATGTAGAGGGTCTAAGATCAAGGCGTCACAGTCCATACCTTTAACCATCCATCTCATTTTACTGAATAGTTCATCAACATCTGAAATACCTAAGTGCTTTAAAATATGCACCTTATCGTTAGTGTCGAAGTCTTTATAGAACTCACGGTACAATGAATTGTCCCGCTCCTCTGGAGGTATCACAGAGATATTAGTACCACTATGGAGAGACACAATCTTTTCTACGGTCTCCCCAAGATCACTCTCCAGGAATACTGCACCTATCTTCTTATTATTCTGTTTAACCATGTCGTACAGAAGGTTGAAGACCATAGTAGTTTTACCTACACTAGTGAGGGCTCCAATCACTGTGACCTCACCCGCAGCAATACCACCATTCATCATGGCATTAAGGGCTCCATAGGCCTCAGGGAGAGGTGTTACCTCTTCGGTCCCCCTCTTCACAAATGCGTCCCAGCACTCCTCGTCTCCGAAGCTTACAACGTCCACAGGACGGTACGACTTAGCGTCCCACCATGCACTTGTAAAATCTCTGATACGTCCAGCCTTAAGCATGTCCCCTGCGTCCTTCATGGGTAGGGTGACTACCTTGGCCTTACCGTGGGAGAACAGAGGTAAAATAGCCTCTGAGGCCTTCTTACCTGCCTCGTCTGTATCGAAACATATGATCACGTTCTCGAAGGTCTCAAGCCACTCTAGAGCGTCCTTAACGTCACGAGTAGCCGAAGCAGCCCCATGTTTAATTGAGACCACAGGCCACTTACCGTCAAACATTTCGGATATTGCCAACGCATCTAATTCACCTTCGGTTATGGTTACATATTTACCACCTTCACGGTACAGATGTTGACCGAAGAGGCCAGTGCCTTGAAGTGTACCCTCTGAATGGAATTGTTTTGTAGCTACAGTGCGGACCTTAGCCCCTACTGGCTTCTGAGTGCCTTTATCGAAATAAGGGTAATGGTGCTTAACCACGGCACCAGCTTGGTCCTTCTCCAATGTCACTCCAAACTTACGGACAATGGCCTCAGAAATATTACGGTCTTTAATTGGTCCCGGTGTACCGGTCATCTCAATACCTCTAATTGGTGTACGTGTTGTCTGAGTATGTTCATGCTTTCTGTTTCCTTGAACATGCCCACATTTAAAGCAGTAAGAATGCCCATCGTCGTAGTTAGCTAAATTGTCACCTGACCTGTCCCCACCTGTGTTACGACAGTTAGGACACGCAGTCTTCGAGAGTAACTTTGAGTTATTCATAGTGTTCACAAATTTAACTCCTTCAATAAAGTGGTGGGATTTCTTAGAGGGCTCCCACCGGACCCGCCTAGCTTTCATTTAACATGCCGCTAGGCCTAACCACGTTTATACTCGTCGCATGTTTTCCAGGAGCGCCCTAGAAATCTTCGTCATCAACTCCACCGTCTGCGTCACCATGGTCCGCCAACTCAAGTACCTTAATCTTCTTAAAGTACGGCGGAATACCGTAGGTGGGATGAGGTTTTCCAGGTTCCCACATGATCTTAACCTTAGAACCGTAGGGTATTTCTCGGTACGTTACTGGTTGACCCTCTGCGTCCAGGATAGCAAACCCTGGGAACTTAGTTACGAACTTACGCTGGGGTTGGTTTTTGTACTCTCTAACATTAACCCCTAAGCTCTTCAGCGCTTCGGCTTCCGCATCGTCCATCGTAATTACGACAGAGAATTTTCCGGTGTCCTGACCATTGTATGACTCAGTCTGGGACAAGTTCGAGAATGCTACAATGCCTTCACTAATCATTACGTCTCTCCTTATGTGTTGCTTAACTAAAACCTATATTATCCTAAGCAGTCCGATGTGTCAAGCTCTTAGTTACGTCCAGAGCATATTTTAATGATTTCTCTATATCACTCAGGTCCTGAGCTATTGGGCCTGTGTCGTTATTCCGTAGAAACTTACGAAATGCACGGTCTATGTAAGCGGGTGCCATATCGTCGACTAGTATCTCTACACCTTTACTCTCACTATAATAAAACTCCTCACCTTTTTTCATTGTTTAGTTCCTTTCGTTTTGAGTTTGGTTAATCCACAAGATATTTCTTCGGTAAATCTTTTGGTACTTCAATCTGCACCGGCACCTCACGTATGAAATGTGAGTACCAATTGCCTTCATCGGACGCTTGAAAAGCCTCCATGACCACCTCAGCTACCTCTCGCGTCGTAAAGACACCTAGGGTCTCTGTAAAGTCGTACCCGTCCCACTGGTGGACTATAAAAACACTACTCATTATTAAACTCCTTCCTAAGCAGCCTTAAAACTAGCACAAACCACATCCCCGTTAATTAGGGCTTTTTGAGCAGTTCCCAATAAAGTTACTTTAACATCACAAGGGGCAACCCAAGTCGAATAAGACGTTTCGTTTATATCAGGGGAGATACATTTAGCATGTTTTTCACTATCTGCGACAACGACGGCGGCGTCGTACTCATCAAAGCTACAATAATCGACACGTTCAATTAGATATAAAAAACTCATTACTCTATTCCCCTCATGTAGTCCTTAATCGCCTGATCGGCGTCACGCGCGTTAAGATCATGCTTACGTGACTTGAATTTTTTAGGTGTATAAAACTTATCCATTAAAACCTTTTCTGGGTTTCTACGTTTAACCACCAAACGGCTACCCTTAGTATTCTTCTTAAGCTTAGACATGACGCACCTTTAAATTATTATAATTAGACCAAACATATGACCTCTTTACTTAAGTTATCTTAAGTAGACCTAAGCAGTTAACTTAATGTTTAAAACTTAATGTTACTGCTTAGGTTCTACTAAAGACATCTTAAGGCACCTAATCCTCATTGTCAACAGTAAAATTACTTTTATCTAAAAATAAATCGGTATGGTCATAACTGGACACAGTTTTATAGATAAATCCGTCACATTTATGACACGTATCGGTATACGTATCTGTCCTTCTGTCCTTCTTAGTTAATTCGGTCCGGGTTAACTTTGTGTCACATATTTTACAGCGCATTTGAGACTACTCCTTGTTATCTATAGTAGCATTATAATGGTTAATAACTTCTTCCGGTGTCCTCGACTGTAGGTCTCGAACAAAAGACGCTTTAGCCATACTCTCTACATCATGTAAAGTCAAGTAATAAATTTCATATTCCCATAACTCGTCCATCATCTCAGTCAAAGAAGGTTTTATATTGTGTTTATATTTCATGTTATTTATATCTCCTCATTCAGTTATTTAAAGTTAGCTACTTTACGCAAATCAGAAATTGTTTCCCAATATTGTTCCTTAAACTTATCACTAGTGTCAACCAATGTCAAGCCCCTAACAACCTTATTCAAATAACTGTCACCTAGCTCCCACGATTGATAAGTAACGTCTGTTTTGACTGCTACAAACCACCTTGCAAATTGGTTTTTTAATTCCTTATGGGGTACTTGGTAGGTCTTAAGTAGTAGAACTGTCGTATTACCAAAGGGGCCGTCCCCGTGCCAAGTGGCGTATGCTGCATCTTTTCCGACTGATTTACCAAGTAAATTTTTAATACGTGCCATTTTTTTTACTCCTTAGAAATACACATAATTGCATAATTGCTGGCATTGTTTTGTTCAGCGTATACCCTTTGCATAACTTCACAAGTCGTGAGATCATCAAACGTCGCTATGACTATGGGTGTGCCTAATAACTTAAGTATGATTAAGGTATACGTCATGCATCCTCCTCCTTACGGGTTTCAATTGATTGCTTAGGTATACAGGGGTTGGGTACCTATGTCAACCCCTGTAATGCTAAATAATCAATGTAAAGGGTAACTTACGTTAATTACTTTGGGGCTCCAACACGCGCGGCATTCACCACATGTGCCGCCTTGTGTATATGCAGGGCAAGAATGGCCTATAGCTTCTCTGTCTTTATGTACCGTGGACGTATGACTAGCTTTAACAGCACGTTGTGCATCAATTTTTGGGGTAGATACTCGAACAACTAAGTTAAGCGGAATAGCCGCCTTTACTTCAAAATCATGCCACCATTTTACTTCTTTTGTGGGCACCCAATGTTTAACGTGAGGCGTTAAAGTGGCAACCTGTGCAATAAGTTCAAAGGCATCTTTGTGGGGTGCGTCCCCTGCATCAAACCAACGAAAATGCTTATCTCCGGTTTTCTCTACGTGCCTATTGATCATGAAAGCCATAGCCTGCACCCATTTGTTACCTAGGTTACCTATATCATTACAGGCTCGCGCGAAGGCCATATGTCGGTTATTGTACCCCTTCGCCACACTCGGCCTAAACTTAGCTAATTTAACCGCATAACATTTAGAACAGGACGTACCCTCCACTGATCTAAGCTTAGAACCTACCTCACATAGGAAGGGGTCCGTAGCGTAAGTAGCCCCCGGCATTTTACCGTTACCGGAAACAATTCCACCACCTGTAACCGCTTTAGCTTCTTTAACTAACATTATTTAAGTCCTCCATGGCTCTTCGGAGGCCAATTTCTAATATCTGAAAATATTTTTTCAATTGTTTCATCGACTAAAGCTTTATTCCACCCATTGTACAGTTTACGTAATAGGTTATGACTTTGACCATATACAGGGTGAATATGTTGGCCCCATCCATTAGGTGGACTGTTCAGCAGTTCCACATATTCTATACAAGCTTCGTGAAGATTAATCATTAGTCAACTCCTTAATATGGTTTAATTCGTCCTCTAGCTTAGGACAGTTACTAGGGCAATCGGGTAAACATTCACCCTCAAGGACCCTACAGTGTACATCATTTAGGAATGAGATATCGGGGTCATTAACTCTAATGAGGTACTCACAGTCCCCACATTGATCATTATCAAATATATTCGCCACTATTTCCCAAGTCATTAAACAAAACTCCAAACCCGTTTAACCGTTGTCCCTCGAAGGGTCCTGAGGTGTATATATGAAAATTTCCAAATGGTCAACATTGTTTTTCGATGTGTTTTGATATAAGTCATAATTTGTTCTCTCTCCTTGTTTAAATTACTACCCCTGGCCACTCAGGACAACCTAAGTGGCCACTGGTAGTTACTCAAATAACGCAATGGCGCCAGGGTGTACCCATTCCCAGATCAAACCTTGGTTTTCAGCCCATAGTTCTAAAGGTTCTATAATGAATGGATAACCTCCTGTAAATTCTCCATAATAATCACCCACAACCACTTCGGTCTCCATTGAAACATGAAGAATGCCGTCTACGTCTACAAAGGTTGGGACCTCTACTTCAACCTTGTCTAATTCTCGGCTTTCTTTATTAAAACGATAATCCGTTACTTTCGGCATCGTCTTAAGTAACGCTTCGGTATTATATATAGCCATTGTCTCTCTCCTTGTTACCTACGCCGCAATCCCCGGCGCGGTGGGCATCCGGGGCGCGGCGCGTTTAGCGCGATGTGGTTGGGGTTAGCACGGGACGTAATCGGTCGTGGTTTTGAAAGTGGCGAGGGCTTCGCGGACGATAGAAATGTTGCCCTCGTTGACGAATATGCGGGCTTCGTCGTAATGCTTCCCGGCGGCTGTCTCTGCGTCGGTAAAGAGCGCCTGTATTGCGCCATCTCGCCATTCGTTTGCAACCCAGCAGGTGAAGTCATCGATGCCGATGCTGGCGAAATCTTCTACGTGGAACTCGGGGTTGGTCATGTTCTCTCTCCTTGTTGGTTTCTTCCGCTGCTCTGATTATAAAAATATAGATTTCTCCGGATTATTCAAGAACTTTATCATCACAATAATGTGATCACTAGATATCATTAGTTGGCACGTTAATTGCTACGCGCGCGCACACGTTCATTTCTTATGTCGTGGTCCTTGGTGGTCCTTGGTGGTCCTT
>TARA_R110002073_G_scaffold2937_4_pt1 | contig 15937 bp, 10 predicted proteins | sample TARA_R110002073 | Tara Oceans TARA_R110002073 (sample SAMEA4397174) | marine metagenome | biome: Polar Biome; feature: [DCM] deep chlorophyll maximum layer (ENVO:01000326); material: water (ENVO:00002006), including particulate matter (ENVO:01000060) such as... | depth 40 m
CCATTTTTGAGAAGTTTCTACTCGAAACTTCATTTATGGTCAGAGAAGCACCAATGAGGGATTACACTGAAGTCCGCGATGCATACACCAGAGGATTCAAAGATTTTCTTCTTGAGCATTATTCGTGGGGGCGTGGATTACAGATACATTTTAACTTGACAGATAATTTTGGACAGTTTGGGTTGCATCAGAATCCCCTTTACGTACACGCCGTAGAGCTTTCAAATCTGTTTATTCGTTTAAGCAGAGCAAATTGGTACGCAATTGAGTTTATTCAGCCTTCTAGAAATTCAGAAGAGGAAGATACGACTTACGCGAGAGTTGGAGAAGTCGTAGATCTTGGCTCCAAGAGACCTCCTCAAGGTCTGATCGATTTTTATGAATCTCGGATGAATTTAGATTATGGAGATGTTCGCTATCATCTTGTGCTTCCAAACGTTCAAGTGCCTCAAAGATCACATATCGCGAGTCAAGCGGGACGTCTAAACAATTTAATGATGATCAAACAGACTTCAGATAGATTCAGCGCTCAATTATCATATTGTGGAGACCTGGAAGACATGAGAGAAGGTTGCGATGTAACAATTTACGATTGCATTAAATGTAATCTTGATCCCCGCGATCCATTGCATGATGAAATGAGCCGAGAAGAAGTCTTCTCTAAATTATTATTAGATGGGAAGTTTGAACGCGAATGGCCTGAAGATGACCGTGAAAAGGAATTATTTAGCATAATTAGGCTTTTTTAATTCATGAAATTCTTATATTTCTCATATTGATCTAAAAAAGTGAGATATTTAGCATGACTTTCCTCGGCAAAAACTTCTGCTCGTTCACATACGTAAGTATGTGTGAACTTGCCTTTTTGGTGATTGGATCTTAGCCCCTCATAGAGGTCGTCAACAATACTATTCTCCGAGGTATCTGACTTTGGCGGATCAGATGATTTAAATAATTGAGTTCTTACCATTTTAACGGCAGTTTTTTGGGAATCGCATGTTAAAAGCAATACATAAATGGGATAACCATCACTATCAGTACGTACAGAAAACAAATTGTAAACAAAAGACATAATCCTTATTGTTTTTATTAAAAATGCCTTGAAAAGTTTTTTCACTTTTAATCCATAGAATATATCTTTTTAACCTCATTAGCGGTAGCGAACGAGACATCCGCCAACAAAAACCCAAACTAGGGAGGGCAATTGGTGAACATTTGGGATGGTAGGGTTTCACGACCGTATTTGTCAAGTGCAGTAACGATAAAAGAGAAACATGATGTAGTTGGGTATGCTTCCGTATTAAAATTATAAGCGGTCTTAGGTAGTTCATATCGTTGAGTAAAACTTGTGGTAGTCACATCCATATTGAGATTTGCATATACGATGTAACCGGCTGCTCCTGTCACGGGATGCCATTGCATATAGAAAGTATCATCACTATCTTTCTGAAAACAAGTTTCCACATCATTTTGTGGCGGAGTTAGAGAAGTACTAGGGTCAAAGAATGACATACTACATTGAAGAACAGGAGAATCCAAATGGGATACGCGAGTACACTCAATCGCCACTGCTCTACATAAATCAGATTCAATTTCAGCATTCTTGTAATTTTTCACAGAAGTGATACTTAAATAACATAGTGAATCGGTACTAACCGCATTGAGAACTGAATCATCCAAATAATAAGGACTTTGGATATTTTGAATTGAATGTATAGCTCTGCCTCGAATACTCTTATCCAAACTATTCAAAGCATCTTTGAATAGATAGAGATTGTAATATTTAACCCCCTTAACAGGATCCCAAGTTAATTCATAACCGTTACCCTTTCTTATAGCATAAATGTCGGTAACATTTCCACCGGCTAGTTGAGATGCACGCGGTGCTCTATTCGCGATCAAAACAACGACCAAAACAACAACGACAATAGCTCCAATGGCTAAAATCCCCCAAAGACTCTTTGACATATGCATTTTGAATGAAGATGTCTTTTGTTTGTGCAGATTTAAAAAAGTAGATTATATTATAAAGACGTTAAATTAAGTTATCATGTCATTAAGTATAGGAAACCGGACTATTGAAAAAATGAAGGTGGTTGTTACCGAAAGTAAATTGAATCCTGGTCAACCAATTTATTCAATTACGATGGATGAGAATGAATATTATGGTAGACCGGAATTATCCTTTAAGGTTGGTAGAACATACAAATTTGAATTTGATACCCTAAATCACCCTTTTTACATTACAACAGATGAGCATGGTGGTGGATCTAAAAGAAATCCAACACAATCGATGATAGGAACAATACAAATTATTCCTGAAAATAGTAATGAATCCGGTAATGTAGGCTTGGTAACAGGAAGTTTAACATGGACTCCTCAATATCACCATCAAGAAATGAATCTTTACTACCAATGTAATGATCATCCCCATATGGGCAACCAAATCCATATCACCCTTGTCTAACAAGGCTTTTTTGCCGAGCCTTGGACGTTCGCTTCGCTCACTGGCTCGGTGATATTAGGGATTTTTAAAAAGTTTTAGTTGATGTGGTGTGAAACGGCGGCTGTGTCGTTCGCTGCGCTCTCTGCCGCCTATGTAATTTTTGTGCGAGATCTTGGATGTGAAAAGACGAGTGAGGGGGTGATCGTTTAGTGACGATTTCATAGTTAAGATTCGTTTGTCGGAGTGAGAAATTTATCTTAATGTAATTTTCGCTTGATTTTGTAGGATGAGTTTATTTCATTTACACTCTCCAGCCATCGTAAACCGTAAATTATCATTTCTCAATTTGATTGCATTGGTTTTACAGGCATAATCTGTAACATCACCCAACAAAATCGTACCCCAACTTTTCATGAAACCGAGATACCTGGCATCGTCACAATTACATATCAATTCCTTCTTACCCAAATCACAACAAATGAAGAAATGTTAATTCGTGGTAACAAATGGCTTCAAATTGTAAACCGAATGGCAATGAACAAGACTTTTTAAAAATCCATAACATCATTGGCGGCAGCGACCGTAGGGAGCGAGACAGCCGCCAACAAAACCCAACTCCAACCCTAATAGGTTTGGACAGCTTGGCCTTGGCTATGAGCGTTATGAATCATGCCACTGTGACTCCCGGCAGCCGCGGCTAGTCCAGCACCTATTTGAGCCATTTGTTTGTGCGCTTTGAGGGCAATACCAATCCAGCGATGGTCTTCGTTTGGTTCACACCCAAGATATCCAACCTTACTCATTTCTTCTTCAAAGTGAGCCTTATCCGGAAGGACATGATTCTTGTTATTCTGATATTGTCCGGTATGCCAAATACGAAAGTCGTTGTACATTTCATCAACGGTCAATGATTCGTGCTGAGTCACCAGAACCAACGAAGCATTCATATATTGGAGATATACATCATTCTTCATCTTGGCCATATTAGTAGCATGCAAGACCTTCTGCGGAGGCATCAAACCTTCCTCTTTGTATACCTTGTACCATTCGGTCAAACACCACAATAATGCATCTGCCATGGCAATCACCTTAGCGTCGAATAGAGGATCACGAGGAAATTTCTTCAATTTGAATTGTTCTTCTTCACTCTCAGGAGCATCAAATGTAAATGTAGCTTCATGATCAACAACCTTCTGACGATTCCAGTATGCCTTCTCTTCCGCTTCTGCTAACAACATATGATTAGACCACATAAATAATTTCCATTGAGGAGAGAATGTAACGGGCATCTTGAATAATGCACGGGCACAAATATCATCATTACCAGACATTTCCTTGATGACAGAAACATTTGATGCTCCGCGAGGAGCTTCTTCTGCAAATAATGCTCGAACACCTTTCTTATCGGCCAAATGAGGAGTTGCGCTATCGGCATTTCCACGACGACCCATCAACAATGCAACAGGAATTTTAGCAATGTAATTACCGAAGCATGATTTGAGAGCTTTAGCTACCATGGATTTGGAATTATCACCGCTACCAATCATATTGTAGAAATCTTTGTTCATGTTACCTCCTTCCAGGATGGATGCAAATGCCTTCTTGACATAATTATTCAACTCAGGGTCGGGATAAACAGTTCTGAAATAATATTCTACTTCTTTAATTTTAGGGTGATCTGCATGAAAATTATTGTTGTATTTAGCACCGGTGCTCAGTGTGATGAAATCTTCGGGTTTGCCTGGTCGAAATACATCATTGATAAGATCATAAACACCATTAGGACATCCAATAACTTGACGATTTTCATCCAATTTGTTAATGAAATCTCTATCAAAGAAATGTTCAGCACATTCTTGAACCAAATTGTTCTTGTATTGAACGGTCTTCAATTCCTTGATCATTTTCTCGGCAGCTTTCATGTAACTTGACCATTTCTCCTTCTCAGAATCGCTAACAGATTTCTTATATTCAATATGACACTCATCTAAGATTTTCTCAAAGATAGGTGGAACTTCACTTGAGATTCTAATTCTTAAGTAATGACAGCGATCCATTTCATGCCAACGATGATTTCGATATCCAAACCATACGCCGTCTTTAATGTTAGCACACACCATACTATCAGAATATTTGGTGTATATTAGTCTTGCAACATCCGTATGACTAGATGTAGAATTAAGACATTTCCACGCTAATGTTACTACATCACGCTGCAAAAAAGATTTGTATTGGTTTGGTTTGTCCATATTAGCCCAGTATCGGAGTGTATTAATGGTGACCTTATCGTAATCCATGAATTGCCACATTTCATCTGCCTTGTCGTTGACTGTCTCGATCGTCTCTTCTAATTCCGTATCCGTGATACGTACTTGTGCATTTAAAACTGACGGGTCGTTCGAATCTAAGGCATCTTGAAATTGTTGAGGACTCATTCCCATGGACATAGCAGCACCTTCAATATCTGGATAACTATTGTTAAATGCTTCTAATTTGCGTTGATTGAATTCTTTCCACAATTCGAGTCCTTCTTCCGATCCTTGGGTTACGTTAAAAAGAACTTGTCCGATTTTTGTGCGATCATGCTCACGAGCAAAACGATCCGGATTCAACATGCTCATCAAAATAGAGCATAATTCCTCAGGCGTACGTTTCTCTTCTCGTTGACGAATATCAATCATTCTTGAAGTATGATCACGATTCTTCTCCCGTTGAGTCTTCTTTCGAGGAACAACATCAAATCCGCATAGATTGGCGAAAAAGAAGGAGTTGCTAATATCATAATCAGAACCGTCTGGAATTTGGAAATTACTGAAATATGCTTCAGCGGGAAAACCAACGATAACGTTGTTGTCAAGTTGTTCTTGAGTAACACGTTCATAAACTTGGTCAATGCTGAGAATATTTCCCTGCATGTATGATCCTGGTAACATCCATGGGCGATTGTAAAACTCCGGACTCATAATCTCGTCGATCTCATTTGTTGGTTGAATCTCTAGTTGATCGAAGAAACCAGTGTTGGTGAAAAAATAACGCAAATTCGCGTTAATACGTTCCACCATGTGCTGGAGACTACATTTCAAATACGGAAAGTAAAAACATACCTCTTCATAACACATGTCTTCGGTTTCGACTTGGGGATGTGTCATTACAACACATGTAAGATCGTTCTCTCCGACATGAGGAATAACCTGAGAGATAACTTCTTGATGGGCATAAACAAATTTTCCAATAGCATCGGAGTTGATAACATTCATTCCAATTTCCTCGTCGAACTCAAATCTCATAATGGAATATATGACTGATTCGTTGCGAGGTGGGTTCTGGAAAACAGCACTATATCCATTGGAGAGGATAGATGTGAAGTTCTTCTTGAAGTCCTTGAATTTCTCGATTGGAGTGGACAATAATCGATATTGTCCATCTTGAAGAGTGTAAAACTCGCCCATGCTTTTTTATCTTTTAACAATTACGATTGTTTTTTTCATTTTTGGGGAATTGTTAGTTCACTTAGTTTTGTTTACAACTTTTTAAAAAATAAATGGGCGTGTTAATCGACATACCCATTATTTGATTCTCCAATCGATGCATCGGATACCCTTCGACAATAATATTTCATTACATAAGTTGAAGTGATCGCAAGTTGCGAATTCACGTCCAGTTTTACCTTCGTTGTTGGGCGACGGATGAAATGTTTCTAATTTATGGTGCTTGGATGTGTAAATTGATGAAGCAGCCTTTTGTGCGTTACGACCCCAGAGTAAAAAAACTACATCTTTACAATTCTCATTTATATAATCCATTAATTTTTCGGTGAATGGTTTCCAAAAACCAGTATGTAGACCTGGTTTTCCACATTCGACAGTTAATGCTGCATTTAGCATTAATACGCCTTGACGAGCCCAACAAGTTAAATCTCCATGGTTAGGCATTTTCCAATCTTCAACAGTTCGTTCTAGTTCTTTGTAAATTGTTTTCAACGATGCTGGAATTTCTCCTTTCTGCCTAACAGTACTAAATGACATTCCTGTTGCTTTAGGCATTCCAGAACTCAATTGACCAGGATATGGATCTTGGCCGATGATTACAACTTTAAGCATCGGAAGTGGTGTGGCCCAAAACGCATTAATTACATTACTTGCGGTTGGAAAGACTGCGCGGCCAGATTTTGTACTGCAAAGATCCATATGTCTACATGCGTGATCAATTTCTGCTTTGGCGGATTCAAAAAAATGATTCCAACTAGGAGGATGTCTAAATGTCATTACCTGGTAATGGGACCATCCTGTCGTGGGGGCTAAGACACACATCGATTTGATATCGTCGGCATTTGGTCTAAATTCTTTCTCTTCTTCCACCGGTTTATCCATGTTTGATGATTTTTAATTTTGAGTTTAGAAATGTTTTAAAAAAGTCTTTTTAAGATGCTCTAGTGTAACTGATTGTATTATTTTTTCGAATTTTCATCCTTAGATCTCAAAGTCGTTGAAGGCATCGGCGTTGGCCTGCTGACGAGGGTAGTTAAAGTACTGCTGGGTTCCGTTGGGAGATACAGCTCCAAATCCGCGAGTTCCACCGGGCGACAGACGAGTCTGGCCCAAGGGAGACAGGCGAGTTCCCTGGGGAGATCTGTTGAATGCCACAGATTTAGAGGGGCTGGTGCGAACAGCAGGGGCGTTCAAGGAACCGGCTCCTCCAAATCCTCCAACAGCCGATTGCTGTCCTCCAAATCCTCCAACAGCGGCCTGCTGTCCTCCGAAGGGCTGCTGCACTTGCTGGTTGGCCAAGTTGTTGAGAGTGGACGAAGCGCGAGGGCTGGTGCTAGCGGCGCTGACAGAGTTCAGAGAAGGCAGAACAATGCGAGCCTGAGTGGTTCCGCGAGATCCGGAACGCTTTCCAGAAGTGGGCGCGCGCTTGGAGGCCTGCTCCTCACGACGTCCAGACAGTCTCTGAGGACCACTGTTGCTGAGTCCGCCCGCCTTAATCAGCTGGCACAGACTGGCCACGGTTCCAGTTCCGGAAGCAACCACAGTACGGGCCTTAAGCACGTTCTTGAGATCGTCAGCGGACAGAACACCTCCCTTTCCGGCCACAAAGGCATCGGAGCAATCCTCCTCCAGAATACCGTAATGGGCATTCATCTTCAAGAAAATGGCACGCTTGGCGGGCACAAGCAGAGAAGCGTCCTTGAGGATCTTGTTGAATCCTGTGATCTTCAGAGCGGTCAAAACCAAGTAGATAGCGCCCAAATCGTCATTCTCAGCTGCGGGAAGACTGAGGCGGATGATCTTGTCCATAATGGCGGCTTCCACAGCAGTACGCATGAGAGCATCTTCCTGTCCCTTGATGTCCATGGCGCTGGCAATCACCTTCAAAGCGGCCAGAGTGAAGTCGTCCTTTCCAACGTGAGAAACAACGGTCTGCGTGTTGGAAATGCTCTGCTCTTTCACGAAGTCGGTGACAACGGGATGGTTCACACCATAAAATCCAGAGGCACCAGTGGCAGTGCGAGTCTGAGATCTCTTATCGGCTTCGTCGGTGAGCTTGTCCACACCAGTTTGTCCCTTGGCGAAGTAAGCATCCATGAGAGACTCGAAAACAAATCGAGACGCCTCCTGAGCGGTCATGTTGCCACCAGCAGGAACAACTCGAGCCATAGGATCGTACAAGAACATCTTCTTGGTTCCTCCTCGGCCATCGTCGACGTCAGTCTTGTTGATGAGATTTCCCTTGGTTAACAGGGCCAGACGACTCTGGTTAATGGACTTCCAGATCAGATCCTTGAGACCAGCGGCTCCTCCAACATTTCCAGCGGTTTCTCTCAAGAAGGCATGATACGCACTTCCATTGTTCGCGAATACCTGATCCATGGCGGCCAGAACGGCATCGGGACTGGGAGCAGACTGAGCTGCAAATCCCAGCTTTGCGCGCACCACAGCAGCGATCTGTTGACGCTCATTCATGGTCTTGGCGGCCTCTTCAGTGTTGGTCTTGTCAGCACGGGCGAGAGACGCGATCAACGCCTTGATCTCACGAACAAGAATACCGGAACTCTGTGCAGCAACGTACTGGACATTCTGGACGGAGAAAGGTTTCTTGACTCCAACGCCTCCTGCAGCTCCAGCGGGAGCCTCGGGCTTAGCAGCAGTGGTAACGGCAAGCACTGCCCGAATGGCGGCAACACGCATAGCAGCGGTCGTTTGTCCGGTAGTCAAACCCTTCGCCCACTTGAAGTTGCGGGTGAGCAAGCGATCCAGGCTGCTTCCCTTGGCAGGACCGTCATTGCCGGAGGCGGGAGCATCAGGAAAGTATCGTCCGTCGGACAAAATCTGAGCGCCGGTCGCCACCACTTCAGGTTGGCTTCCAGCAGCAGGAGTCAATCTCTGGGGAGTATTCAACATCTTGTTGACAGCGTTGAGGATGGAACCACGCTCAGCTTCAATCTCGACGGCGAAGTTCTTGACTTCCTGAGAAATTTTGGCGTCGTTCATGTATCCGGGGCGCTCGTCAAAGTTCTTTGCTCCATTGAAGTAAGGGGCATTGGGGACTTTGCTGCTCTCGATGAGGGCCTTGGAAACCTGCATGCTGGTAATAAAACCGAGACTCGCGGTTCTCAGACTGATGTCGAACGGTCGGCTCGCGTCGGTCATGACAGCAACCATGATTTCGTTAGGCTTGGCATCGCGGGTCACCATCTGGAGACCTTGGCCGGTAACGCGCTTCTGCTGGGTGATGCGGAAGGGAGGACGTTCACCTCCATCGACCTGAGCCTTGAAAATGTGATAGGCGAGCTGGGCGAACAGGTCAACCAGCTGGACGGTGGGCATACCGCGCAAAACTTCTCCGTTAAGATTAGACATTTTGATAAATGAGATGTGCAAACTATTTGCTTTTTGTTGTGAATTGGAAAAAAATTTTAACACTCCAGCTTTCTCGGACGATTATGTCTTTTCCCTGTAAACACGATATTCTATATATAACACTCAAAACGGTTTCACAGTGATGAATTTAGAGAACAAATACATTTTAAAATTTCTGAGAGTACCCTTGAAACAACCATTTTAACATTTTGCATCTCTCAAAAATCATTTTTGAGAATAATTAATTTTTGTTTTAAAAGAAGTTTGCTGGGTTTTACCGCTCCAACCAAATAAACATGGATATTAACTCGTTAGGAAGATACTTTGCTGGGAAAATGGATGAAATGCGTATGCAGATCAAAAATCCAGCGGACATAGACGACCCAACTCTAGAAGAAATTAATAATTTTCAGAAAGTATTCCCAATGATCCTTGATGATATGGTTAATATCCAACCGGCATATAACCTATTTGATATCGTTGCTACACAAAACATTTCAATTACAATGGATGATCCGGTCATGAATGAGATGGAACATGATTTATTCGATGCAGTGCTTGTAGATGACTATATTCCATTTGTATCTCTCAATTTGGATTCAATTAAGATGGAACATGCAAATGATAAATTTTTATCTGATGATAGAAGATTCAAGCTTCATTATCCGGTCGATTGTCAATACATTACATCACTACATCGCCGATGGTCGGAAGACAAAGATTTAAATGTCCCCTATACCATGATCGTCAAAGTCTGGTCTGGAAATAATCCACCATCATATAATCAGCGCACACAAACAAAGAATTTCATAGATTTTGTATTTGAATTTGGAAAGGGATGGTCAGTGAAAATGGATACTAAAACATCTACCGAGACCATTAATAGAGCATTAGCCACTTTGAATAATCATTTGCATGGATACGAACTTGCCCGAGGAGAAATTATTGGTATTTCTGCATCATTCCCAATAGATCATTATATCGTTAAACCTAGTCTATTCAGAGAAATTTTGATGAATCCTCATACTATTCGAGCAGATAAAAGTATCTATTACGGACCTTTCATGTGGCTTCATGAAGCCAAAACCTCTCAGGGTGTAAGATCGCATTTTAAAGTTCAATTTAAGATGGCCAATCTCCAACAGAAAATTACTATCTCGACCGGGAACGCACTCCATAATACTTTATTCTATCAAAACAAAATACCTCATGAATTTACAACAACAAAATCTTACCATACCGCATCCATGACAGGATTGAAATCTCTTGAAGAAGCAATCTTGATCAAATATGTATTGACTAGTGCGTTTTTCATGTATGGTTATCCTTACATTGATAGAATTGACCAGTATAAGAATCATGGTAAAGTTACTGCTGCATTTGTTACATCCGAGTTACATAGTCGTTTCTTGGGTAGAGCCCCAAATGATCTTTTAACGCCGCCCTTCCAGTTTGGACCATCTTTTAAGTTATCATACGCTGAAATGCACAGTATTGCTCATAAAAGAACCAATATTCTCAATTTGAAGAGTGCTGATCCAACATTCTATAGAGGAATTGCAACTGGCCGAGCCGTATCAGGAAAACAACATCAACCACTGTTTTTAGTTAGAACTACTGATATGGGATGGGAACAAATTCTTGGACGAAAAATTTATGAGATTACTAATAATCTTAATAATGGAGAAGGACCACCTATTCAAATCATCAGATACCCATTTGTTATTGAAAATCCCACAGAAGAATATCGTAATTTGAAAATTGAAAATGTAGTCATGCCCCCATATTTTTTGATTGGCGATTTCGATACACCATATTTCCAAATCAAACCTAATTTGAATCCGGAAGGTTCCGACGATACTATTCATCCATTTATATTATCAACCGGGAAAAATAAGTCTCTGTCATTGCCTGGTAATGGTGATTACCAAATATTGTATCAACAACTTCTTAATCTTAATCAGCCTTTTATCATTACTATGCCTGCTCGCAAATCAGAAACCAGAACAGATAATGTGAGAAAAACGATGACAGTTCTGGCTCAAAGTCGGCGGGGACATATCCCAGAACAATTGGAAACGATTTTGAAAGATCACTGGGCTGAATATGGTGAAAATGGAAATCCACTACCAGCAGACAAATTGGCTGCTCTGGAAAGTAATGTATATTTCAATCGAGTGGGGACAGGAGAATCTAAGAACAGTATAATTAAAGCATGTTTGATGAGTTCGCCTATTCACAACAGTGTTTTTCAAGAATATGCTAAACAAGATCGTGAAATCGACAGAGAAATGTGGTTGAATGAATATCGAAGCATCATAGCAAATAATGTAAATTGGAATAAATGTAGACAAGAACTGTACGATATGTCTTCCGCAGAAGCTAAAGCTTATTTTCTTGATCCTAACACGACAATTACATACTACGAATTCAAATCGGTTCTTGAATCATTCTTTAACGCATATATTCTTACAGTAAAGTACGATAAACCATCATTCGAGATTGAAATTCCCCGACACAAATTTTTCTACATACCGGATTTTACGTATCATGCATCAGCCATTGTTCTTATTAAGCATAAATCTGCAAACAAAATTTATGCCTATGAGCCTATCGAATCGTTGTATCATGACCCTACCACCGAATCTAATCCGGTAAGTATTGCAATATGGCCATCAAAATCATTGTTCAAAATTTTCAAGACCGCTAATGAATCTATGAAAATATCCTTTAAGACCGCTTACAACATCCCAAAATCAACCATTCATCATATTTGTGAATCTAGTATAGTATCTGGTATTCCTTACATCCCCAATCTGTTCAAAAGTGTCAAATGGCAATACATTGATAGTGCAGGTAAAATGAGAGGGTTTCTTCTTAACAATTTGTTGATTTGGTGCGATCCTACTGCTCCTATTCCTGCTAATGTCATAAATGATCCAGAAAACTTATCTAAACCTGAAATAGCACGGAGCATAGCCAAAAGTTCTCTAACTGTTGTTTCTGCTGCCATTAAGAATTCATTCACAGAAGAACAATACGAGTCGATTCAATTTTCTTACAGTATCACAGGGGGTTTAGGAATGCGTAGTAATGCTAGTGACAAAGGAAAAGAAGAAATGAATGAAGAAGTAAGTGGTCGTGAAATAGTTAAGATGACTGAATTTGGTGAATTGATTACCGGGGTATGGTTTAGATTCCCAAACATACCTAATTTTAGATTTTATGCGCCTACAACCCCAAGCAAATATCCTGAACAAGATCCAAATTCGTCACTTGAAACTCAAATCGCGATCGAAAATGACGAATATTTTACGGCTGGTACTGAAGAAATGTTATTTCAAAACCACGATTATATGGAACGACTCGCTAATGTAATGATTCAAATTTGGCAAAATCTTTATCTATATTGGGGCAAAGATGATCCGGAATTCTTTACAGAATATATGTGTGAATTTGACGAAGAGAAAACACCATTAATAGATTTTGATACCATGAATAGGAGATTACCAATCCCAAACGAATTTGATAAGAACGGCTATCCCATATTCGCAAACGTTCTTCAAATGTATGCGCAGCTAATTCCCGGAATCTTTGAACCGGTCAATAGAGAACCAGGATTAGAATTTATGGGAGGATACAAAATGATTGTCGACAGCCCTAAAATAAGAATGTGTTTTAAGCAACAAGCGCGTACTCTTCAGAAATTGAAACAGGATATCTTTGGCAGCGAAGGTCATGCATTCCGAACTCATACTCCGAGAACACTAACTACACCTAAAATAATGGAATGGGCTATGGGTGCCTATGAGAAAAATGATATAGAAATGAATGATATCATTTTAAATAGATCGATGATCGATAAAATTCCTCGTTTGAAATTTCTTTTTAAGACTCCTAGATACATCAGACATTTTTACATGTATTCCACTGATTATACTGTAAGAAGTGTTTCTCAAACTATCTTTCTATCAAAGGGTGAAATGGTTGAATATTCAGATTTGCAGACAATGGACAATGATCCTCTTATGATAGAAAACCCAGATAATCTCGCTGATAATGGTTGGAAAACTCCTGTATATTACAGAACGCCAGCAGGAAATACATACATCATTCAGAGCGTGCTTGGGAATTCGATATATCGTGCGTACGCAGTTATTAAAATTTGGCAGACAGAGAAAATGAATTTAGGTTACTACGCGTCTGAATGGGAAGCGGCCGATTATGATATCCCAATAGTAGATGAATCAACCATTAACAACGTAGATCCAACCCTAGATGCTCTATTTTTCAGATTCCACAAACGTGAAGTGGCCGCATTGCTTAAAGTAAATACTTCTGTATCATTTCCAGTTCAGAAATCTGAGACCCTCTTCTAATGAAAATTAAAAAGCCTGTTAAGAAAAAGATATCTGGGAATAAAAGGTAAATATGAGTTACGACTACACAATTCAGAATACTCGGCTCAAGAATGAAGAACGAAATTATCAGAAACATGCGAGTACAAATAAGAAAGCAGTCGGTAAAATGATGAAGAGACAGGCAGAACTAAGAAATGTGAGATCCACCCTTACTACCGATGTCCAAGGACCAAATACAAACGCAAATTATGGCTTGTCGGCCAAACAAGATCTCGAATCCTCGAAACCTGAGCAAGTCGGCAAAACAATTTTCTTGCCCAAAAACATATAAAAATAAGAATTCGAACTATAAAATAGGTCTAAAAAAATCACAAACATGATAACTATTCAGCCTAAAGGACCTCCTCCTACTATGAATTTAGGGCCCAATATGCCATCTATGATGACGATTCAAAAGCCATCAACCCCTCAAACACTGGCAAGTAAAATAGAGTCTACTTTGAACGCTAAATCTGATTACATCCAACCTCGATGTATCACTGAAAGCCAGAAAAGAAGTGAGGCCGTTAAATCTCGCATGGTCATTTCACAGAGGTCTGGGAAAACTAACGGTAAACATTTGGTTTTGGACTTGGATGAAACCATGGTTCATACATTTGGGCACGAAGCTGAATTGGCATCCTTTATTGAAGAATTGGGTGAATTGGATAAGAAACGAATCAAGAAATTAGATTTTTCTGACGGAAGTGGAAGTATGTGGACCTATGTACGCCCCCATGCAGAATTATTTCTTGAGGTGGCATTCGCAGAATTTGATACTGTATCTGTATGGAGTGCGGGTACATATGAATATGTTCACAAATTAGTCGATCTCTTATTTGTTAATCGTCGACCCAAATTTGTTATGACAAGAAATGACTGCAACGAAATTCAAGTCGGTAACCCCGACGGCGCTTGCCGATTCAAGCCTTTGGAAAATATTTATACAGTTCATCCCAGTCATAACCGATACAACACTCTTATTGTAGATGATCGAACTGATATTTGCGGATTCAACTGTCTGAATAACATCAAGATTCCTGAATTTTCTATCGGGGATCACAACCATGAAATCTTGGTGGGTGATTTTTCTTTGTTGATCCTGGCGGAATGGTTTTTAAGTGATAGATTTCGCAAAACTTCTTCAGTACAAGAGCTCAAGAGTTATTCACCTTTTCGTATTTGAAAAACTGAGAATGGAAATATGATCAAAATCAAATACCTCTTAAAAAAGATTTTTTACTTTATTAAAATTGAAACTAAAAGACAAATTAATTGAATTTGCAAACACAATTAAGTATGGAACAAGTAGTGGCGCAACCGGAATTTCCCGATCTAATAACTATTGCTGATAACCATCACCTGTATAAGGCATCTCTCATGGAACAACAATTTAAAGAGGGTAAAGTATTGAGTGAAGTTCGACCTTTTATTTCGTCGGTATCTGGTGTGATGTACACCATCCAACGATATTACACTGTAGATCCCAACACGAACCAAGCCCTCGCATTTTACCTCCCTTTTATATATCAAAATGATAGTATGAATTCGGAGCTGTATTATATCGATTACCATAGTTTGGTTGATGTACCGGGCAGAGCATCCATCATAAAAATTTTGGCCGGCGAAGGAAACTCACCTACCTACACCATTTTTCCTCCTTTGGTTCTGGTTCCTGACATAAATTACGAATTACCTGGTATGTTAGAATTATCAAAGGCCACATTCCATGTCGTCGTAAAACAAGATTGTGGATTGATGTTAGGAGGTATGGAGATTGGAGCAGCCCAAAATTTGAAGAAATTCGCTGTAGTTACCGCAGACAAATTGGTATCTACAAGGGGGGATACTTTATTAATAAGAGACGCGGCCTATGTTTCTGATGTGTTTATCCGCGATTTCGAAAATGTTCCAGAGAAGCTGAAATTAAAACTGGGTGTTCGCCTGAAGAAAATTCCAGATATTGGTCAAGAAGGAGCTAGTACGTGGGACAGAATCAAAGATAATTTCTTATCCAAAGGAGCAATTCAAGTCAAAGCAATCGAGACGAATAAAATTTCTGCGTCATTGATTAGTGGTGGGGGATGCCTAAAATACATGGATGATTTATTTAGAGCACCGCCACCACCAGAAAATGTTACCCCACAAAATAATCAGACCGCGCCAGTTAATAATTATCAATCAGCACCAGACTTCAATTCTGTTAGTTTGCCTGAAGCAGTCGATTTGGG
>TARA_R110002073_G_scaffold106303_3_pt1 | contig 15931 bp, 9 predicted proteins | sample TARA_R110002073 | Tara Oceans TARA_R110002073 (sample SAMEA4397174) | marine metagenome | biome: Polar Biome; feature: [DCM] deep chlorophyll maximum layer (ENVO:01000326); material: water (ENVO:00002006), including particulate matter (ENVO:01000060) such as... | depth 40 m
GGCGATGATGCGCGATGGAGTCTCCCGGCTGGTGCGGCGGAATTGGGGTGCTTCGAAGATGCGGCAGCGTTTGACGTTGCACTTGGGGCTCTACATCGCATGGAAGAACTACGTGCGTCGTAGATTCAATCGGGACCGGCCCGAGCAGAGCCCGGGGCAATGGGCGGGAGCGCATTCGGGCGCTGCGACGATGGAGGAATTCTTGACGTGGCGCATCTTTCCGTGGCGATGGAAGGAGCTGCCGCAATCGTCATCCTGGGCCGCCTAGGAGGGGTTGGGGAGGTTTGCGGAGCGAGCTAGGCCAGTATCCGGTTAGCCCAGGCGCTTGCGCACGTCGGCGACTCTGGAGCGACTGACCGGAGCCCGCTGCCCACCCTCCAACGTCAACATCGCACCTCCGCCCACGCTGCTCTCCAACCCTTGCACGCGATCCATGTCGACGATGGCCGAGCGGTGCACGCGCACGAAGCGTTGCTGGGGCAGGGCCTCTTCGAGTTTCGACATCGCCGCGCGCATCAAGGTCTCGCCTTCGGTCGTGTGGAGGCGCACGTACTGATCGGCCGCCTCCACCCACAGGAGGTTGCGGATATCGACGACCTCGACCCGGCCTTCCTTGTGAATGGTGATCTTCCCGTCACCCATTCGGTCGGCGGCATGGCGTTCGGCCAGGCGTGTCTTGGCGCGGACGAGTGCCGCGCGCAGGCGTTCGTCGTCGTACGGTTTCAGGACGTAGTCGACGGCGCGCACCTCGAAGGCCTGGACCGCGAAGTGGTCGTAGGCGGTGGCGAAGATGACGGCCGGCGGTGCCGCGTCGCCCAGTTCCTGGATCACGTCCAATCCGGTCAGCCCCGGCATCTCGATGTCGAGCAGCGCCAGGTCGACGCCGCCCTTGCGCAGCGCCGCCAAGGCGCTGGAACCGTCCGGGCACACGTGGACCACGTCCAGGTCCGCGTCCTCGCGAACGAGAGCCTCGATCGTGGCGCGGGCGATGGGTTCGTCGTCTGCGATCAGGACGCGCAGGGGCGTTGCATCAGTCATGGCTGTGGGTTCGTCGCAGGGGGATCAGGGCGCGCACGAGCGCGCCTCCCTGGGGCGGGTTCTCGAGTTCGAGGCGCGCCTTGTCCCCGAACAGATTCTTCAAGCGTGCGCGCGTGTTCGCGATGCCGATGCCGCCACCGTTCTCGGGGAGTCCGCCGGTGAGGATGGCCGCCGGGAAGGGCGGGCCGTCGTCGATCACGTTGATCTCGAGATTCACACCTCGACTGCGGGCTTCGATGGTCAAGGTGACGGGCTCCGTCCGCGAAGCGACGGCGTGGCGCACGGCGTTCTCGACCAGGGGCAGCAGCAGGAGCGCCGGCACCTGGGTGTCCAGCAGTTCCTCGGTCAGTTCCTCCCGGATGACGAGGCGATCGCCGTAACGGATGCTCTCGACGGCCAGGTAGTGGCGTGCGATGGCGATCTCGTCGGCCAGGAGCACCGTGCGTTCACCGGACTGGTCCAAGGTCGCGCGCAGCAGATCACCCAGCGCCGTCAGGGCGGCGCGGGCCTTGTCCGTGTCCCCGAGCCGAATGAGTCCGGACACGGAATGCAGCGCGTTGAAGAGGAAGTGGGGCCGAAGCTGGGACTCCAGGCTGGAGAGCTGGGCCTCGAGCAGCTCGGTCTCGAGCTTCGTGGCACGCAGTTCCGCCTCGCCGGCGCGCCGTTCCTCGCGCCGCGACCTCAGGTACGTGTTGGCGGCGATGCCCATGAGCAGCACCATCCAGTAAGCGCCCATCTCGAACGGGAGTGCACGTCGCAGGTAGCGATCCTTGATGCGTGGGACGTCCCAGAATCCTGGGTCGCTCGGACGGAGCGGGCGTTCTCCGTTGTTCCAACGCGTCCCATCCTGGCGCGCTCCTTCCTGGCGCACATCGACGGTGGGCTCGAGGGAGGAGGCGTCCGCATCTTGCGGCGCGGGCGGTTCGCCCTGGACCATGTTCGCGTCCTCGGTCGGGCGGCGCCTGCGTCCTTCACCGCGGCGCTCGTTCTCGCCTCCGGCGCGGAATCCGCGGCCGAACGCACTTCCCGGACCGGGCGAGTCGAGCAGGGACGTGGTGAGGCGGTAGTGCAGGTCGGTCACGCCGTACGCGATGCCGTAGGACACGGGCAGCTGAGCGATCAAGAAGAGCGCGGGATGCGGCAGTTTCCGGATCAAGAACAACCCGAGCGGTACGACCAGCAGTGCGGCCAAGGCCCACAGGGACCAACGCAGCAACGGCCAGCGCGCGGACTCGAGCCACTGCGTCAACGTCACCTCCTGGTCGAGCAGCGCCAAACGCGAGGACGTGTCCATCGCTGACGCCAACACCACGAGGGCGAGGATGAGGATCAGTCGGGAGGGCCAGTGACCGAGCCACCGCTCGAGGCGGGCAGGCGCCGTGGTGGGGGTCACTTGCCGATCTCGTCGAGCCACGTCGCCAGCGTCTCGGGGAGCTTCGGGAGTTTCACCTTGAGCTCCTCTTCAAGGACAGCGGCGGAGGGCTGTCCCTCACCGATGAGCTTCATGATTCTCGTCACGACGGCAGGCTCCTGGGTCTCCAGGATGTAGGCCGCCAGCGCATAGCTGATCAGGAGGTCCTCGGGCGTCAGCTGATTGACGTCACGACCGAGCATGAAGCTGAGGTTCACCCGCTTCTTCCCGGTGAGTTGCTTCTTGGCGAGCTTGAGCCAGTCGACGTTGCCCTCGCGCAGCTTCTTGTTCAGGTCGTTCAGCTCGAGCTGGTTCGGGTCGGTGTACTCCGTGTCGCGCACGAAGAACACGAGCCGCGTCCCCGTGATCTGCCAGGTCAGGTACATGCCGAAGCCTTCGTTGACCCAGCCGTGCTTCTCGTAGACGTTCCAGTTGTGGTTCAGGTGCCGGTAGACGTTCAGTCGAACGGCGGCGTCCAGGCGCTTGTCGTCCGTCGGTGCGATGGAGGCGAGGTTGTCGAAGTCGAGGTAGACCGCGAACAGTTGCTTGTAGAGCGTGCGCTTGTCGGGCTCGAGGCCCGGCCACTTGTCCATGAACGAGTTCTTGGAGCCGTCGCCCAGCAACACGTAGAGGTTCGCGTTCTTGATGGGCTCGGTCTTGAAGATCTCGTTCAGGTAGCTGACCGTCGCCTGGCTGTAGGTGGCGATCTTGGTCAGTTCGGTCTTCGAGCACGTGCCGAGGATCCGCAGGTTGGCCGTCTTGAGCTTGCCGGACCACGTCTGTCCCAGCGCGTCCTCGGCCGGGGTGGACGTCGTGGATTCGGGTTCGCCGATCTCCTTCTTGAGCTCCTTGATCCGCGCCTCGCGTTGCTCGCGAATCGTCAGGGAGCGAGCGGTGGACTCGTCGATCCACTTGTCCTTGTGCTTCACCTGTCCGGCGGCGGCTCGCAGCGTCGCGTCGTCCGGCAGCAGTTGGATCACGGACTTCACGATCGCCAGGCGACGATCCTTGGGCAGGTCCGGCGCTTTGGCGAGGGCGGCCAGCACGCGATCACGGTGACCCGTCAGCACGACATCGCGCGCCTCCATGACCTCGAGCGCGAGGGCCGGATCCTTGTCCTTGGGAGTCTTCGGGCGCTTGGGCGGCGTCCATGTTTCCTCCTTGCGGTCCCACTTGTAGCCGAGCGTCTTGCGCGCCTCCTTGTGGTCGGGCTCCAGGGTGATCAGCAACTCGTAGGTCACGTTGCGCTGCAGGAAGTTGCGGTCCTTCTGGCAACGGTCCGCGAGCTCGACCAGTGTCGTGATGACGGTCGACATCGACGTCTGGACCTGTTCCTCGACGCCGTCGATGGCGACCGAGACGTCGGGCTGGCCGGCCGGTGAGCTGAACGCTTGGGGCGCCATCAGGCCGAGTCCAAGTGCACCGCAGGCGACCAGGTTGAGGGGCGAGAGTGCGTTGAGAACGCGGCTCGAACGTGACGTGGGAAGGGGAGCTTTCATGGGATTGCGGTGGGATGGAAGCCTATTTGACCTCGATGAGCCACTCCTGCAGCTTGCGCGTGAGTGTATGGATGTCGTACCCGAGAGTCGATTCCAGAGCTTCGACCGAGCTCATCTTGTCGTGGCCGATCTTCTTGGCGACCTTGGAGAACGTGTCCTTGTCGCAACCTTCGATCAGGAAGCGGGTCAAGGCGTAGCCGAGCAGGACGTCCTCACCCGTGAGCTGGTTGACGTCGCGGCCGAGCGTGAACGGGAGCTTCGGGGGGACTCTCTCCTCGAAGAGCTCGAGGCACATGCTCAGCCAGTTCGCGTCGCTCTGGCTCAAACGGCTGGTGAAGTTGGGTTTGTCGGGATCGGTGTATTCGCTGGGCTGGACCATGAACGTCATGCGCGTCCCGAGCAGGAGCTGCGTGTGGTACAGGCCAAAACCTTCGCTCATCCATGCGACGTCGCCGTTGATGCCGAACACGGTGCCGAAGTACATGCCAGCTGCACCTCGAACCGAGCCGTCGGCGCGGCCAGCCGCATCGGACCTCTTGAGCAGGCTGGCTCGGTCTCCCATCCAGACACCTGACATCTGCAGGTAGAACTCCTTGGGGTGATCCTGCGAAGGCCAGTTGTTGATCATCAACGCCCACTCCGCGTCGGTCTTGACGATGTACACCGTGAACTCGTGGTCGTACTCGGCACCCATCGTTTCCTCGACGAAGTTCCACAGGATGTGAGTCTGTTGGGCGATGCGAATGCGTTCGGACTCACCGATCGTTCCGACCACACGAATCCGGTCGGTCTCGTTGCAGCCGTCCCACTTGACACCGAGGTCGGCTTCCCAGGCCTCGATCGGACCCTCTTCGGCCTCCGGCTTGTCGTCGTTGAGGCCCTTCTTGATCTGTTCGAGTTCCTTGCGGCGCGTCTTCGTGCGCGCGTACTCCTCGGAGACCCACGTGTCCTTGCCGTCGACCTCCAGCTTGACCTGGCCGACCCTACGGCGCAGGTCCGCGTCCTCGGGCAGCAGCTTGATCAGCTTGGCGACCTCTTCGTCCGCGCGGAAGGTCGGCAGTTCCGGGTGCGCCTCCAACAAACCGACCATGCGGTTGCGGTGATCGTTGAGCACGGAGTCGTAGCGTTGCTTGGCTTCGGCGGCTGTTTCCTCGTCCGCGTCCTTGGCCGTCTTCGGGCGCTTCGGGGGTGTCCAGGCCTCGGCCTTGCGATCCCACTTGTAGCCCAGAGTCTTGCGCGCATCCTTGTGATCGGTGTCGTACTCGAGGAGGAAGCCGTAGACCTTGTTCCGCTGGGCGAAGGCGCGCTTCTTCTGGCAGAACTCGGCGAGCTCCTCGAGGTCCTTCACGAGGCGTCCCAGCAAGCGGTCGCGACCGCCGTAGAAGTCCTCTTGCGACACGACCCGTGGAAGTGCGGACTCGATGGAGGATGCGGGGGCCGGAACCGAAACGGTCGGCAGCAGCAGAAGGGAGAGAATCAGCATGGCATGGAGGGTCAGCGTTGCATCTCGTCCACCCATTCGTGGACGCGAAGCTGAAGCGCGGAGAGAGTGACGTCGAGGCCCGATTCGAGGGCCCGTTGTTGGTGGGCGAGCGCGATCCCGGAGACCGGGTCCGCGCCGGAGGTGATCGAGCGCACGATCGGATCGAGCACGGCGGGTCCGTGGCCTTCGATGAGGTAGGCGATCAGCGCGTAGGCGAGCAGGGTGTCCTCGACCGTGAAGTCCTCGGCGGGACGCGTGAGGAGACCGTCCAGCAGCGGCGCCTGCTCGGCATCCAGCATTCTGCGGGCGAGCTGGATCATCGTCCTGCGTTTGCGCGGGCGCGTCTCGCGCATGCCCTTGACCCAGGACGGGGTTCCGGTGGTCGAACGGTCCACCGTCTTCGAATCCAGGGAGAGGCGCGAGCCGACGAACCGTTCGCTGACGTAGGCGCGCAAGCCTTGGCCCAACCAAGCCGGCGGAGCCGTGAGACCGTACGCCCGCATCAGGTACGCGTCGATGTGCCAGTGCGCTGCGCGTTCGAGGCGTTCGACCTCGGAGTCGCTGAACACGCCGAAGCGCGAACCCGCTCCGAGTTCGGCGGTCGCTTGATGGGGGGCCCGGAGACGATCCGTGGGGCTGATGTCGGGGCAGGCCTGGACCAGGGTCTCGATCTCAGCGCCAGGCGTCATCAGGTAGAGACGCAGGTCCGCGGGGCGCGCGGCCTCACCGCCCAAGAGGCGCGGCAGCCAGAGCCAGATCCCGTTGGCCAAGCGCACGTGGCGCTCCGCTTCCTCGGCCGAGTGCGCGGACAGAACCGTGAGGCCACCGCCCCGTCGAACCGCGGACCAGGTGACCTGGGTCTCGAAGTCGCGCGGCGTCGCCTCGTCGATCCTCGCAGCCAAAGCAGCGGGTTGTTCCGTCTCGAGCAAGCCTTCGAGGCGATCGCGGAACGCACGCGCCAGCTGGGTCTCGGCCAGGATCCAACGGATGCGGCCGGTGCCTTCGGTCGCGACCTGGCCCAACAGCTTGCGCAGGAACGGGTCGTCCAGGTCCTCGGCCAGGAGCGCGTCCACCTCGGACCGCCAGGCCTCGGGCGACAGGTTCGCGTGCGCGTCGTCGATCAGCTGGACACGCGATTCGCGATGCCCGCTGATCAGATCCTCGCGCGCCTCGAGCGACGCGATCGCCTTGGCGGGATTCTTGTCCGTCGGGGTCCTGTACGGACGACTGCGCGTCCACTCGCCCTTGCGGTTCTTGAAGCCCAGCGTCTTGCGCGCCTGCGCGTGATCGGGCTGCAGCGTGAGGAGCAATTCGTAGGTCAGGTCACGTTGCAGGTAGGCCTTGTCCTTGTTCGCCTGCTGGGCGACCGATTCGAGGCCGGTGACCAGCTGGCGGCGTGATTCGGCCTTGGCGGCGACGTAGTCGTTCCACGCATCGACCTCGGAACCGCGCGCGGCTTGCGATGCATCGGAGTCGTGGCGAGCGCGATCCCACGCGACATGCGCCTCGGCCTCGAACGAGCACCTGGGATCATTGGCAACGGATGCACCTTGGGCACACAGGACCAAGAGCAGCCCGGCCAGGAGAGAGTGGGTCGGGATCAGCACGGCGGTAGGGGGATCGGGACCCTCGGTAAGGTCCTCCGCGATCGCCCATCCTAGCCGATCCAGGCACGGTGGTTTCGCCCGCAACCGAGCCCGAAGTGGCGTTCGGGGGCCCCGAATTCGGGCAGAAGGGTCGCGGATCGGGACGTGGCTCAGCGCGGGCTGCCGTAGAAGCGTTCCCGCGGGATGTCGTCGCCGCAGACTTTCATCAGAGGCGAACACAACGGGTTCAGCGTGCCCCGACCGAGCACCGCTGCGGCGGCCGTATAGGCCTCCTTGGCGTCCGCATCGACCTCGACCTTGGCGGCATCGCGAAGGCCCCGCAACCACTTGGAGTCCCGGCTGATGGCCATGCCGCATGCCGCTGCGCGCCGTAGTTCCAGGTCCTCCGCCGCAAAGGCTGCCGCAAGAACTTCGTCACGATCCTCACCGGGGGACAGGTATCCGGCGGCGACGAGCGCACCCACTTGGACAGTCGTGTCCGAATTCTTTCTGGCGGCCTTGAGCACGGTCCCGCGGATCTTCTTGTCGGCCGGGTCCGAACTGGCGAGGGCGCGCAGCCAAGCGCTCTTCAGGTTGGGCTCCTTCTCCTTCTTGAACGCCTTCTGGATGACCTTGATCGAGTCCGGTGCCGACAGTTGCTCGAGCGTCGCCGCCGAGGCGTTGCGCAGACCTTCGTCGGTGCTGTCGGCGAACTCGGCCACCGCTTCCCAGAAGCGCGGCGGGGACAGGCGACCGATCTGGCCGACCAGTTCGCGTTGACGCTCGCGGGGATCGCCCGCGTTCCGACCGCCGCCACCGCGCAACGCCTTGACGATGAACTCGACGGCCTCGGGTTCGTCCGCCGTCATCAAGCGTCGCAATCCCGCGGCGAGGTCTTCACCCTTGAGCGAGCCCTTCTTGATCTCGCTGATCAATTCGACCATATCCTCGCGCGGGAGGGGCGAGCCCGAGGCGCCGGAGTTCGCGCCTCCACCCGGCGTCCCCGCACCGCCGGACTCCGCGTCACCGGTCGACGCGACGCCATTCATGACGAGGCGTTTGGGCGGGTGAGCGCCCTGGGGCATCCTCACGTCCGCGTCCGGATCGACCGTCAGGATGGCCGTCACGAAGCACCATTCGAGCTCTTGGCGGGTGATCTGGTAGGGCACGGACAGGATCGCCTTGCCTGCGGCGTCCAGGAAGACGTGCTGGGGAGCGATGACGTAGCCGTCGAGATCGGGCTTCAGCACCTGGCTGCGGACCTTGATGTCGACCTGCTTGTGATCCGCGCAGGTGATCGTGCCGAAGCGCGAGCACTCGCCCTTGGTCTTGTGGTCGAACACGCTGGCGATCAGGTTCACGGTGCGCTCCGAGAGCTTGACGATGCTCTTGTCCGTGTAGACGTTCTTGGCGAAGTCGTCATTGGCGCGTTCGCCGTCCATGTTGACGCCGATGAAGACGGGCTTGGACTCCTCGGTCGCCTGGGAGAGGGCTGCGGCGAAATCCGCCGACCAGGCGATGCCTTTGGCCTGGGTCGGGACGAGGAGCGGGAGCGTGAGGATCGCGAGGGTGAGCTTCATCGGGGCGGGGCCGTGGCTGGTGCGGCGATTCGGTCGGGCCGTCGTCCTGGGTGGGGACAGGCGGACCGGGGACCTGCCGAGTATCCACTCGGCCGCTCCCCGTCACCAGTCTGAGGCAGTCGTCCCCGTCGAGGAGCGTCGTCATGTGCCCCTGGCGAGTTGCGAAGGGTGCCCGGTGGGGACATCCCGGGAGCGTGGGCGGCGGGCCCTCTGGTAAGGTGTTGCAAAGTCATGGGTGAACACGACGTCAAACAAGGCGAAGGCGAAGAGCTGCGGACCTTCATGCGTGCGATCTTGGACGACCTCCAAGCGCTCGAGCAGCTACTCGACTCCGATCGCATCGAGTCCGGGATTCGGCGCATCGGCGCCGAGATGGAGATGTTCCTCGTCGACGAGGCCTGGCGCCCGTCGTGCAAGGCGCGCGCCGTCCTGGGTCATCTCGAAGGACCCTTCACACCCGAGCTCGCCAGTTTCAACCTCGAAGCCAACGCCTCGCCGCGCGTCTTCGAAGGCAACTGCCTGGCGAAGATGGAGTTCGAACTCGCGGACCTGCTGGGTCGTGCACGGGCGGCGTCCGAGACCGAAGGCGTGCGCGCACTCCTGTGCGGTATCCTGCCGACGCTCGACAAGTCGCACCTCGGCTTGGACGCGATGTACGACGAGCCGCGCTACCACCTGCTGAACAAGGTGATGACCGACCTGGCGGGCGGCACGTTCCGCACGCGCATCAAAGGACTGGACGAGCTCGAGACCACGCACGACAACGTGTTGTTGGAAGCCTGCAACACCAGCTTTCAGGTGCACTTCCAGGTCTCGCCGCACGAGTTCGCGCCGCTCTACAACCTGGCCCAGGCGACCTTGGGTCCGGTCATGGCGATCGCGTGCAACTCGCCGGTGCTGATGCAGCACCGCCTGTGGCAGGAGACGCGCGTCGCGTTGTTCCAGCAGTCACTGGACGCGCGCACCGAGAGCCAGCACAAACGCGGGACACGCCAACGCGTGACGTTCGGCGAGCGCTGGGTCGAGTCGAGCGTGCTCGAGATCTTCCGCGAGGACGTCACGCGCTTCCGCGCCCTCTTGTCCAACGACACCGGCGAGTCGTCGTTGTCGATGCTGGAGCGCGGCGTCGTGCCGCCCCTGTCCGCGCTCTGCTTGCACAACGGAACGGTGTACCGCTGGAACCGTCCGTGCTACGGCGTCAAGGACGGGCTCGCCCACCTGCGCATCGAGAACCGCGTCCTTCCGGCCGGTCCGACCGTGCGCGACCAGGTCGCGAACGCCTCCTTCTACTTCGGCTTGATGTCAGCGCTCGGGAACGAGTACGGCGACATCACCAAGGTGCTCGAGTTCGATCATGCCAAGGACAACTTCATGGCGGCCGCGCGCTACGGTCTCGACGCGCAGTTCCGCTGGATCGGTGGGCGTTCGACGACGGCGCAGCACCTGATCCTCGAGCGCCTGTTGCCGCTGGCGCGCGAGGGCCTGTCGAACTCCGGGATCGACGTCAGTGATTCGGACCTCTACCTGGGGATCATCGAAGATCGCGTGCGCTCCGGACGAACCGGCGCGCGCTGGGCCCTGGACTCCCTGGCGTCGATGGACAAGGGCATGACGCCCGACGCGAAGCACCGCTCATTGACCGCGGCGATGTACGCGCGTCAGACGACGTTGTTGCCCGTCCACACCTGGAGCCTGGCCAGCGCCGATGACACCAACGATTGGCGCCACAACTTCCGCACCGTCGGACAGATCATGACCCGTGACGTGTTCGCGGTGCACCCCGAGGACGTGATCGACCTGGCCGCCAGCATGATGGATTGGGAGCACGTGCATCGTGTGCCCGTCGAGGATCAGGAGGGTCGCTTGGTCGGCCTGTTGGCGCAGCGCACGATGTTGCGCCTGCTTGCACAAGGACGCCTGGCCACCGGCAAAGAACCGGTTGCCGTCAAGGACGTGATGAAGACGGAACTCGTGACGATCGGACCCGAGGCGACGACGCTGGACGCGATCAACAAGATGCGGACGCACAGGGTCGGCTGCTTGCCGGTCGTCGAGGACGGGCGGTTGGTCGGAATGTTGACCGAGCATGACTTCATGGGAGCGGCCGCGCGGTTGCTCGAGGAGTCGTTGTCCGAGACGCTCGAAGGAGGTGCGGCGTGAACGTGTCCTCGAACACCCCCGACGGATCGGGGACGATCGTGCGCCCGATGCCGCCTCGCGTTCTTGGGCACATCCGCGGTGGACCGGGCCCTCTGGTCGTGATCGTCGGTGGCCTGCACGGCAATGAACCCGATGGCGTGCAAGCCGCCACTGCGTTGATCGACCTGTTGCAAGGTTCGGACATCCCGTGCGCCGGGACGATCCTGGCGTTGTCCGGCAACCGTCCCGCTCTCGAACGTGGCATTCGCTTCAGCGGACGTGACCTGAACCGGACCTGGACGCACGCTGGCATCGAACGACTGGGCGAGGAAGGGGACACCCATCTCGAGGATCGCGAGATGCGCGAACTCTTGATGGAGTTCGACCAGGCCCTCGACGACCATGACGGACCGGCCTACTTGATCGACCTGCACTCGACCTCGGCCGAGGGCGCGCCGTTCGCGATCATGGGCCCGCGCTGCCACGCCGAAGGCTTGGGCACAGGCGTCCCGTTGCCGGCGGTGCGTGGACTTCAAGAGCGTCTCGACGGGGCGCTGACCAGCTGGTTCGACGAGGTGCACGGACCCGCGATGGTGGTCGAGGGTGGCAAGAGCTGCACCCCGCAGACGGTGACGAATCACCTGGATGCGCTGTGGTTGTTGCTCGCGCACGTCGGGGTGTTGGACAAGAGCCTGCCGCAGATCGCAGCGGCTGCGGCCGACCTCGCAGCGCACGGCAGCGAGCTCCCCGCCAGTTTCCAACTGGCCCACGTTCACCACAGCGCCCCCGGTGAAGGCTTCACGATGGGCCGCCGCAATGGCCGTCGTTACCACACGTTCGACGCGATCCGGAAGGGCGAGGTCCTGGGCAACGACTCCAACGGCCCGGTTGTTTCCCCGGTCGACGGCTGGATCGTCATGCCCCTCTATCAAGAAGGCGAAGAGGGCTTCTTCATCGTCACCGAAGGGTGAAGTACGGAGCCCGGTAACCCTCATCGGGATTCCTCATTTGCCCGGGCGCCGCAGCCCCCGGGCAAATGATCCCGTACGGGATCGGCACCGTACGGGATCTGGTCACAGGATCGGCGTGAGCGTGATGTTCCGGAAGTGGATCTCGGCGCCTTCGCTCTGGAGGCAGACGTGGCCCGGGATCTCCTCGCACCAGTCGGCCCAGTTCTGCAGCTGGCCGTTGACCTCGAGGCGCAGGCTGCCGCCGTTCATCTCGATGCGGTAGTGGTTCCACTCGCCCAACGGCTTCTCGTTGCACGGGGCCATGCGCTCGGTGCGGCGGCCGCTCGTGCGTGAGGTGTCGGCGCGTGCCGGGAACTCCTCGATGTTCCAGATGTCGCCGGCACTGCGACTCTGCAGCTGCGCTTCCATCGAGCGCGGCCAGACCTTGTCCTCGCCCGTCATGCGCAGCAACACGCCGGAGTTGCCGGCACCCTTCGCAGGGTCGAAGCGCCAGTCGAGCTCCATCACGAAGTTCGTGTACTGGTCGTGCGTGCGGATGTAGCCGATCGGGTTGCCCTTGCAGATCAGGACGCCGTCATTATCGATCGACCACACGTCGTCCATGCTCGCCGCGCCATCGGTCAGGTGATAGGTCCAGGCATCCATGCCGCTGCCGTCGAACAACGCGATCGGTTCGCCCAGCGTGGGGGAGGCCATTGGATCGTGCGCCAGGAACGCGACGAGGTCGGCCAGTTCCTGACTCGACAGGTCCATCGCGACGCCCTCGGGCATTGCCGACAGCTTCTGCTTGTGACGCGATTCGATGTCCTTGGCGTCGAGGACGATGCGCTCGCCCTGGGTCGTCTTCAGCACGACGTCCGCCCCGTCCGCGAGCAGGAAGCCTGTGTGGTACAGGCCGTCCGTGTCGACCATCAGGTAGGTGTCGTAGCCGAACGCGATCGCGGCCGAGGGGTTCTGGACCGCTTCGAACAGCTCGCGCTTGCCGTACTTCTTGCGGATCTCGGTCAGGTCCGGGCCGATGTCGCCACCGCGTGTCGCGAAGCCGGACGTGAAGCCGTGACAGGTCGAACACTGTGCACGTTCCGACAGGAACAAGTCGCGGCCCTTGGACGGGTCGCCCCGCATGGCGGTCAGCTCGTCGATCGTTGCGAGCGCCGAGTTCTGTGCGGCGGGATTGGTGAAGTGGCGCGTTGCGAGCGCTCGCACGTTCGCATCCGGGTGGTCGAAGATGACTTCGGTGATCGCGGGTGCAATGACGTCGTCGATACGACCCAGCTGAGCCAGCGCGAGGATCGTGTGCGCGCCGTCCGGGTCCTGGGCCAGTTCACGCGCTGAGGTACGACGCAGCTGGCCGTCCGCGGACGTGTCGAGCATCGCCGCCGTCAGAGCTGGAATGCGGCTGACCGTGGTGGGCTTCGAGGCGTAGACCTGGAACTTGACGGACGTGGCGCCCTGGGTCGTGCCACCGTCATCGGTGGCGGCGATCGCGGTGAACGTATGTGCGCCAGCGGGGAGCTTGTAGGCGATCGTGCTCGCGGCGTGCGTGCCGATGCCGTCGGTGTATTCCACCCCGTCGACCCTCATCGGGCCGCCATTCGCGTTCTTGCCGACGTTGACCGAGCCCCATTGGGCGGTGGCCTCGACCCAGGTGGCCTTGGTCAGATCCATGGTCTTCTTGCCGGTCAACACGCGCGGCTCGAGCCAGTCCGCCCAGTCGCAGCTATTGCCGTTGCCGCCGTCCGTGACGACCAGCCAGAGCATGTCCGCATTGGTGAGAGTGACTTTCACATTGACAGTGCCTCGCATCGTGAGGTCGCTGGACCACAGGAGCTCCGCTCCCTCGATCGAGACGCTCGAGCTGTCGTCCACGATGTCGTAGTCGCGCCAGTCGTTCGTGCTGCGATGACGCAGCCACCATTGGGCGTAGCCGCGCAGGTCCTCGGGCCCTCCGAGCGCGATGGTGGACATGGCTTCGGCGGCGGTGCGGTCCGGGATGAAGGCGAGTGCGTCGATGGATCGACGGCGTGCTTCGGTCGGCAGGGCCGGTGCCATCGCCCTAATCCTGAACTTCGGAACGAGCTCAACGGGATGGAGCCGCCACGCAACGGCTTCGACCATTGGTGTCCAGGTTCGAGGGTCGACCGCTGGGTTGGAGAGGAACCAGCGGGAAACGTCCAACGCGTACCCCTCCTCCGCGCAGATTCCTAGGGCCTCGATGGCGAAGCGATCCGTCGGATCAACGTGGTCCTTTGCGACGTTGCGTGCCCAGATCCCATCGATGGCGAATCGCATCTGATTCGGGTCTTCCTCACGACTTGCTCGGACCCACTTCCAGATCCTCGCCTTGGTCATGAGGGTGCGCCAAGCGATCGCGACAGTCTCCGGGTGAAATCGCGGCCCTTCGTCCGCTTGCAGTGGAGAGAACAGGGAGCGCGCTACGGCTCCTGCGAGCCGCGGATCGCGAATGGGCGCCATGGAAGACATGAAGCCCAGTGGCTTGTTCTTACCCCACTCGGCCCCCTGAGCTAGAGCTTGAATGGCCCTGGCGCGAACTCGAGATGGGCTGGCCTCCTCGGCCATGCTCCGCAGGAGTTGGAGGGATTCGGCATCGGTGGCGTTCACCAGCAAGTCGAACCCGAGGTATCGCACTGCCGGCGCCGGAGACTGGAATGCCGTCAACTTCGCACCGGGCGTCTCCCACTTCCACGTCTGCTTGGTCGGTCGGAACTCCTCCGGCGCGATCCGCAAGATCCGCCCGTACGCCTTCTCGTCTTGCGCGCGGTGTCCACCGACACCGGGGTCGTACCAATCCGCGACGAACACGCTGCCGTCGTGCGCCACCGCGACATCGCTGGGGCGGAATTGATGTTCCTCGGGATGACCGACACGCGAACGGATGAGGAAGCCGTTGAGCAGCTCGATCCCGGCGCCGACCACCTTGGGCTCGCACGCATACACGGTCTTCGCCCCGGCATCCGCGCCGAGCATGAATCCGTCGAACCAAGGGGCCATCAGGTGCCCCTCGTACATGGCGACGCCAGTCGGCCCACCGGCGCCGGTGATCAGCGGCGAAGGCACGACTCCCGGGTCGTCCTGGTGCCAGTGCGCCGTCTCGATCGATTGCCCGGGGCGCATGTCGGGTCGCCAGTAGCGCGTGCCGTCACTGGAGAAGTAGCCGTAATCACCGCCCTCCATGACCCAGATGTAACGACAACCACGGTTGCCGTCGTCGTCGTTGTCGGACAGGAACATGTCCCCGTAGGCGTCGACCGCGACCTCGTAGTTGTTGCGGAAATTGTGCGCCATGACCTCGAGGCCGGAGCCGTCGACGTTCATGCGCAGCACGAGCCCGCCTGTGTACGCGCGCCCGTCGTCCGAGACGAGGCCCGGCTTGTTGTCGGCGATCGTGGGACCGCCGCCGTTGTAGAGGCTGCCCGAACGCAGCGTCCAACCGTCCTTGTCCGTCACGATGTGCGGACCGGCGTTGCCGACGGCGATGTAGAGCTTGCCATCCGGGCCGAAGACGGGCGAGTGCAAGCCATGGTCGTGGTCGTACCCGCCGAAGCCGGTCAGCAGCGTCTCGCGCTTGTCCGCGACGTCGTCACCATCGGTGTCGGTGTACACGAACAGGTTGGGCGACGCGGCGACGAGCACCTTGTTGCCCAGGATGCAGATGCCCAGGGGCGACACGAGGTCGGGGTCCTGGACGAACACCTTCGAGCTGTCGCACACGCCGTCGAGGTCGGTGTCCTCGAGGATGACGACGCGCTCGCCCTCGGGGTGATCGCGGCCGGGGTTGCGGCCGTCCCACTTGCGGTAGTTGACGCCCTCGGTCACCCAGATGCGCCCGCGATGGTCGATGTCCATCGCGGTCGGGTTGTAGAGGTGGGGCGACTCGGCCCAGAGCGACCACTCGAGCCCGTCCGGGACCTCGAAGGGATTACTGGCAAGATCACTGGCGGGATCGCTGGACTCGGGCCCGGCATCTGCGGAAACGGCGTCTGCGGAAGCACTGTCCTGGACTGCGAATGCCGCTGTGGTCAGAGTCGCGGCACCGAGGATCAACGAACCGAAGTGGGCACCTCTCATGCGTGGAATTCGATGGCGCCGGTGGGGATGAGATAGACGATCAACATCGCGCCGCCGGTGACCTCGGGCACGTGCGTGGAGCCGGGGGGCATGACGCACCAGCCGTTCTTCGTGGACTCGAACTGCGGCTCGCCC
>TARA_R110002073_G_scaffold21524_3_pt1 | contig 15919 bp, 9 predicted proteins | sample TARA_R110002073 | Tara Oceans TARA_R110002073 (sample SAMEA4397174) | marine metagenome | biome: Polar Biome; feature: [DCM] deep chlorophyll maximum layer (ENVO:01000326); material: water (ENVO:00002006), including particulate matter (ENVO:01000060) such as... | depth 40 m
AAGTGGGTGAACGTTCCGAAGCCACTAAAGGGATGTTTCATCGCATCGTCGACCTCCTTCATCTGCATGCCGGGGCCCCGCATCCCGGTCAGTGCGATGAAGGACATCAGCACTTCGTTGGCTCCTTCGCCAATCTGGTTAATTCGATGATCGCGGAGCATGCGCTCGAGCGGTTGATCGGTAAAGTAGGCGGCGCCGCCATAGATTTGAAAAGCATCGTTGACGATAGTCCAGAGACGTTCCGTGCTCCAAACCTTCAGCATCGCCGTTTCCAACATGTAGTCTTCGAGGCCGCGGTCGATCAGCCCCGCGGTCACGGTCGTGGTCGCTTCCATCGCATAAGTCCAAGCCGCCATACGTGCCAGTTTTTGCTGGACCAACTCGAATTCGGCAAGCGATCGACCAAATTGATGGCGTTTTCTCGCATGCTCGGTTGCCAAGTGCAGACACGTTTTCGCCGCCCCGGTACAGCAGGCACCAAAGGTGGTGCGTCCAAAATCGAGCACCGTCAGCGCGACTTTCAAGCCTTTGCCGATCGGACCGAGAATGTTTTCCCGTGGCACGTGCAGATTATCGAACGCCAACCTTGCTGTCGCTGTTCCGCGAATCCCAAGCTTTTCCATCCGCGGCTCGGTGACTTGGAATCCAGGCATGTCTGGCGTCACCAAGAATGCGGTGATCGCAGAGTCGTTTGTCCCTTCGACTGGCGTGCGTGCCATGACGGTCAACACGTCTGCGATCGCGCCGTTGGTGATGTAGCGTTTCTGGCCGTTCAGTACAAAATGGCTGCCATCGGCGGTCGGCGTCGCGGTGGTTTGTACATTCGACGCATCGGACCCGGCATCCGGTTCCGTTAAAGCAAACGCGGCAAGTTTTTTGCCAAGTACCAAATCGGGCAGCCATTTTCGCTTTTGCCCATCGGTGCCAAACAGCAATAAACCACGCATCCCGATTGAGTGATGGGCATTGACAAAGATCGAAGTCGAACTGCATCGCGCTCCGATCACCTCGAGCAACCGGCAATACTGTTTCTGCGAGAATCCGCGTCCTCCGAACGACAACGGCGCTGTCATCCCAAGCAGTCCCAATTCCGCGAGACCGTCGATCACGTCACGAGGAATGTCGGCGTTGCGATCGATTTGCACTGGGTCCAGGTGTTGGTCGCAAAATTGGTTCAAACTGGCTACCGCCGCGGTGACATCGGCATTCTGTTGTCGCGACAACGATGGATAGGGAAACACCCAGTCGTGGATAAATTGGCCATGGAATAGTCCCTTGGCGACGCCGGTTGCTTGCGGCAGTGACCCTAGCAGCTCTTCGGCCTGCCGCATCTGTTGCTCGCGTTGTTCTAAACGTTCCGTTGTTTGGGGTGGATGTTTTAGGGCCATTTTGGGTCTCGCTTTTCATTAAACGCCGCCAACCCTTCGCGAGCTTCGTCGCTATGTCGAGCGGCTAAGTGCAGATCGATTAAATCAGGTTCCCCGGCGGAGTCATGTTCTGCAAAGGCAGCACCGAGCAATGCCTTCGTCTGTCGTATCGTTTCGGGGCCGCCGGCCAATACCGAACGAGCGACCGCGACAGAGGCGTCTCGCAGTTGTGCCGCGGGGACGATGCGTTGGACGAGTCCGATCTGTTGTGCTCGCGCCGCATCGACAGGTTCACCGACAAGCAGCAATTCGCTGAGGTCACCTGCGCGAACCTTGTGCCGCAACACCTCCATCACCAGCGCGGGCAATAACCCTCGGCGTGCTTCGGGAAAACTGATGCGGGCATCCTCCGCAGCGATCACGATGTCGCAAGCCGCCATCACGCCAGCGCCGCCAGCAAACGCACCGCCGTGTACCGCGGCGATGACGACAAGTGGTGTTGACCGCAATTGGCTCAATGTCTGTTTGACCGCACTGGCCGAACGCTGCACGAGCGTCGTGTCCGCGGCCTCACGCAAATCCAAACCGGCCGAGAAAACTTTTCCCTCGCCGCCGAGGATGACAACGCGGTTCTCTTCGTCTTGCTCGAGCTGATTCAATTCGAGACAGAGAGATTCGAGCAATTCAATACTGAGTGCGTTGCGTCGATCGGGTCGGTTGAACGATACCGCTCGGACGCCCCGAGTGATACGTTCGCTAAGAATCAACTTCGCCATGGTGGTCGTCTCCGTCGTTTGAAACATCAGAAACCGAGGCTGAGTTTGGCAAGGGCATTTCCAGCACGATTTGACCGAGCGTCTTGCCCTGTGCGTCGGTCCGCAATCCCTGACGCAAGATGCCGCGAATTACAAAATTGAGTGCATGCAGATTCGCCAATTCAAAACGCTCGACGGATTCGATATCTCTTTGGCAAAAAAATTCGGCGATACGTTCCGCGGTCAGCCAATCTTGCAGAAACTTCCACGCAGCGTCGTTTCGTGCAATCACGCCGATATTCGCACCGGTGCCTTTGTCTCCGCTGCGGGCGATTGCGATATCGTATAGATGGGTTGCGTCGGAAATGTCGAAAGCGGCGTGCTCGGGTATTCCCGATGCATCAAAGGTGCCATGTTCCGGCGGACGAGACGCAGACGTCGTCATCGCATCAGCCTGTGGCCAAATTGATTTTGTGTCTGGCGTGTTTTGGGTTGGCTTGGTCAGCAGCGATTCGACGATTGGCTGAACCGAGTCTCGCGAGATCAAGCAGGGCCAATAGCGAATTACGGGATGGATTCGCGGTCGTCCCTCGGCGTAGCCTGTCGTTCCTTGAGCCCCGGAGGTGACCAGTGGAATCAGCTCGCGAGCGAATCGTTCTGCGTCTTGTTGTGTGTCGACTTCGACGGCGACACGCAGGACCACTTCGTCAAAAGAAGTTGCATCAATGACGGGAGACTTCCCGGTGAACGCTTCGACGCATGCCCCCGATCCGAGACATTCGATCAGGCTATTGCGAATTGCGACGTCGGCGTCACGCAGTCGGTTGATCACGATTTCGCCCGCCCGTTGCGCTTTGGCGCGGGCACCACGACCGACGATGGTTAGCATTCCGGCCGATCGGAAACCGTCGCGAAACGTTGCGCTGACCTTGTATTGGGATGGCGGTGGTTTACCGATTGCACCACGGACTCGCACTTGATCCGGCCCGATTTGCTCGACATTTAACTCGCGAAAAGATACCGTCACATCGGGGCTGAGATAATTTTCGGAGTCGCCGATCTCGTAAACCAGTTGTTCTTTGACCGTCCACGGTGTCACTCGGCCGCCTGTGTTTGCTGTCTTTGTCACAACGCAGTGTCCGTCTTCATAGACTTCGACGATCGGGAATCCGAGATGCGTCGGGTCAGGCACCTCCATCCAATCGGTGCTGATCCCTCCGGTGACTTGAGTGCCGCATTCGATCAAATGCCCGGCCACGGTGGCACCGGCGAGGCAATCGAGATCATCGTCGTTCCACCCAAAATGGTGGACGCAGGCGGCTACGACCATCGACGGATCCGCGACACGTCCGGTAATCACGACATCCGCCTGCTGTGCAAGTGCTTGCGCTATTGGTGCGGCGCCGAGATAGGCATTGGCGGTGACGAGCCGGTCGGCAGCGGTGCCGAGTGAATCGCGATTATCCAGATTGACGAACGAGTCCGCGCTGGAATGTCGTCCGGCGGCGCGAAGGTTTTCTAACACATCATCACCGCTGACGATTCCGATGCAAAGTGATCGGCAACCCGCATTTTCGATCACTTCGCGGCATGCACGTGCACATCCGCTTGGATTGAGCCCACCTGCGTTCGCGATCACTCGGCATTTTCCCCCCGCCGCCCAATACGGCACCAGTGATCGGACGACGTCAACAAAGTCTTTCGCGAACCCGGCTTGCGGATCACGTTGCCGCTGGGTCGCCAAAATGGACATCGACACTTCGGCCAGGTAGTCGAGTGTTAGAAAATCAAGCTCCGGTTCACGCGCGAGCATCTCGGCTGCGGCGATGCTACGATCACCCCAAAAGGCTTGCGCATTTCCGATTCGAACCGAGCGAACCATTTTTCAAAGTCCAAGTGGATGGGATTGAGTTAACGTTTCTGACTTCGATGACTCATTTCTAAACCTGCAAGACTCCGGTTTTAAATTCACGATTTGTTGACGGGGGAAGGAGTGTGAGGGCGGTTTGCAACCACAGCCGCGTGTCGGCCGGAGGGATGATGGCATCGACCCATCCTCGTGCGGCGCCGAAACGAATATCGGTCTGCTCTTGATAACGTTTTTGAATCGATTGACGTAGTTCGGCAACCTCGTTTTCACACAGCGTTCGTCCCGCTCGCTGTGCGTCACGCAGCTGCAACGACAACAAGGTCTCCGCCGCTTGGTTGCCGCCCATGACCGCATACTTTGCCGACGGCCACGCTAGAATCAGTGCCGGATCATACGCTTTGCCGCACATGGCATAGTGTCCAGCCCCAAACGAACCGCCCACGATAACGGTGAACTTTGGCACGACTGAATTACTGACGACATTGACAAGTTTCGCGCCGGCTCGAATGATTCCCGCCTGTTCAGCCTGCTTGCCTACCATGAACCCTTGCACGTCCTGAATGAACAACAGCGGCAGCTTTGTTTGGTTGCAATCCATCACAAAGCGAGCCGCCTTATCGGCCGCATCGGGATAGATCACGCCGCCAACTTGAATCTCGCCACTCGCAGTACGGCAGCGGCGTTTTTGATTGGCAACGATCCCGATCGGGTAGCCCGCAATTTTCGCAAACGCGGTTACCAGTGTCTGCCCAAATTCGGCCTTGTATTCCTGCAGCGTGTGTTCGTCGACGAGACAGCGAAGCAGATCACGGACGTCATATTCATCGCGTCCATCCGCCGATACGATGTCGTACACTTGGTTATCGGACGCATGGTTATCGGACGCATGGTGATCGGACGCATGGTGATCGGACGCGGCGTTATCCAGTGTCCCTGGTGGTATGTTCGGTGGCAACAGATCGACTAAAGCACGGAGTCGCTTCAAGCAGGATGGGTCATCGGCTTCGTGGAAATCCACGGTGCCGCTGATCGCCGCATGCATCGACGCGCCACCGAGTTCCTCGGGATCGACCACCTGTCCGATCGCGGCTTTCACGAGTGCGGGGCCCGCCAAACAGAGTTGACTGCCGTCGGTCATGAGCATTTTGTCGCACAGCACGGGCAAATAGCCGCCGCCCGCAACACAGTTGCCCATGACGGCGGCGTATTGAGGAATCCCGGCGGCAGACAACACGGCGTTGTTGCGAAAGATACGACCGAAATCGTCTTCGTCCGGAAAGATCTCGTCTTGCAGCGGTAGGAATACTCCGGCGGAATCGACAAGGTAGATCAGTGGCAAGCGGAATTGGGCAGCAATCTTCTGAGCTCTTAACAACTTTTTCACTGACTGCGGAAACATTGCTCCGGCTTTTACCGTGGCGTCATTGGCCGCAATCAAGCAAGCTCGGTCGGCAACGAAACCAATTCCGGTGACGATGCCGGCTGCGGGAACGCCTCCCCATTCCTGGTACATTCCATCCGCAGCCCACAACCCGAGTTCAAAGAAGGGGCGATCTTTATCAAGCAGCAGGTCCAAACGAGCACGCACGGGTAAACGTCCGTGTCGCAATTGCCGCTGCTGGCCATCTTCGCCGCCTCCTTGACGAAGCGTCTGCTCTTGGCGAATCAAATCGTCGGTCAGCTCACGCAAAGTAGGCACCGAATTCTCCTGAGCATTCCGCAGCACGGTCCTCCCCTGAAATTTCGCTTATGACGCGATCGCCGTCGCTCGCGTCGTAGCCATGCGAGTGACGCATCGTTTTGATAATGCGATTGTTAAAACGTCACGATTCTGTCAGGGGGAAAGCGGGCTGTCTTGATTAGTAAACGCGGGGGACGTGATGAGACGCTCGCGGCGTATCCCACCTCTGCCTATTGTATGTTTCAGCTCAGCGAACCACAAACTTGTCGATAAACTCGTTGACCGGTAGGTCGTCGATCGCATCACTTGCAAACAACGATTCCAGTGACGCGGCTCGCACGCTATCGAATCGGGTCGCGACGTTGTTGCGGAATTTTTCTCGAAGCAACGGTAACGCCTCTTCACGTCGCCGCCGATGTCCGAGCGGGTATTCGATTTCGACCCGTTCACTGTGCGATCCGTCGCTAAAAAACAGCTGAACCGAGTTTGCAATTGATCGTTTTTCGGAATCGAGATAGTCGGTGGAATAGTGAGGTTGCTCGACCACCTGCATGCATTCACGCAGCTTGTCGATTCGCGGATCCTCGGCGGCCGCTTGTTCATAGTGATCCGAGTCGAGGCGACCATGCAGCAGCGCCGCTGCCACGATGTACTGCAGACAATGATCGCGATCGGCTGGATTGTTAAGCGGACCTGTTTTGTTGATGATTCGCATCGCCGATTCCTGCGTTTCGATCCGAATTCGATCGATTTCGTCCCAACGATTTCCGATTTTGGGATGCAGGGCGATTGCTGCTTCTGCAGCGGTTTGGGCATGAAACTCGGCGGGAAAGGCGACTTTAAACAGGATGTTCTCCATCACGTAATCGTCAAGCGAACGCGTGAGCTGGATCGCTCGCCCGGCGAACAAGACGTCCTCGAAACCCCAGTGTTCTGCGGTCAACGCGGTTGCATAACCCATTTCGCCCGTCAAGCTCCACAACGCTAATTGGACACCACGCCGCGTGGCATCTCCGGCCGCCCAACTTTTGCGTGAACCGGTGTTGGGTGCATGTCGATAGGTCCGCAGCGCCCCACCGTCGATCCATGCGTTGCTGAGGGCATTGATCACTTGGTCACGAGAACCGCCCAGCAGCTTTGTCGTGACCGCGGTCGTGGCGACTCGCACCAGCAGTACATGATCGAGTCCGACTCGATTGAATGAGTTCTCGAGTGCCAACACTCCCTGGATCTCATACGCTTGGATTGCCGCACGAAGCACGTCACGGATTGTGACGGAGTCACCGAGGCGGCTGCGATAATCGGCGACCGCCAAGATGCCGCCAAAATTGTCCGACGGATGTCCCCATTCCGCAGCTAACCAGGTGTCGTTGTAGTCGAGCCAACGGATGATACAGCCGATATTGAATGCTGCCGTAACGGGATCGAGCTCCAACGATGTTCCGGGAACACGAGCGCCTGGTGACAATGTCGCCCCCGGAACGACAGGCCCGAGCAGCTTGCTGCACTGTGGATAGTTCAGTGCCAATAATCCACACCCGAGACTGTCCAGCAGACACAAACGAGCGGTGGTCCAGGCTTCGTCGCTGAAATCGGTCGAATCACAAACATAGTCGGCGATTTGCTGAAGCACGGCATCGGTATGACGTTGGGATTCGGACATGTTGGATCTGCCGGACGGGGAGGATGACGGGGAGGCGGGTAGGGATGTGCGACTTCCATTTGATCCGTCATCATCGCGTTCCTTAGCAGACCGATCAACCAAATTCTGCATCCGTTTTATTGTGTCACAGAGTGCCAAGACGCCAGTGTCTTGGGCCGCGGACACTTTGGCGATTGGAACCGAACCGCCATCTTTTGCGGGATTCTGTGCTTGAATTTCGGCGACCGTTTGGTCGGCGCCCGCTAGATCGGATTTGTTTACAACAATCAGATCAGCGATTTCGAAAACGCCTGCCTTTTCCCACTGCAGTGCGTCGCCGGTTTGCGGCTGCACCACCAAAACCACGCTATCGGCGAGCTCTCGAACCGCGACGTCGCCTTGGCCGCTACCCACGGTTTCGATAAAGATGCGGTCAAAACCAAAGGCTTTCATGATCCTCAGCATCACGGCAAGGTTGGCGGCCACCCCTTGCTTGCCCGATTCGGTCGACAAACTGCGAAGGAAAACGCGATGGGACATTTGTAGCGAATTCGTTCCGCCTGCGATGCGGCAGCGATCCCCCAGCACGGCGCCGCCTGTGAGCGGGCTCTCAGGATCACAAGCGAGCACCCCGACGTACTCGCCTTGTTCAGCAAATTTGCTCGCCAATCGGGATAGCAAACTACTCTTGCCCACTCCGCCGCTGCCCGTCACTGCGAAAACCGGCGCGTCATTGTCCGCTGTGATGAGCGAATCGTCTTTCGAAAGCTCAGCCATCAATTCCGAATGCAAATCGGGTGACAATGCCAGCGTCAACAGACGTGCTAGCGACCAACGATCACCTCCGCGGAGCCGCTGGACTAATGTGGCAACGTCGTTACGTAGCAAGTGTGGCGACATGGTTAGACGAACCTAACTTAGAAATTGCACAATCGACTCGATGGAGGTGCCGGGGCCAAAACAACCGCGAGCACCGAGCTGCGTCAGTTTCTGTTGATCTTGTTGCGGAATAATACCGCCAACGATCACGCCGATATGGTCCAAGTCGCGATCATGCAACGCTTTGATTAATGCGGGAACCAAGGTCATGTGGGCGCCGTTGAGGATGCTGACGCCTAACCAATCGACATCCTCGTCCTGAGCCGCCTCGGCAACCGCATCAATCGATTGCCACAACCCGCTATAGATCACATGAAAACCAGCGTCCCGCAGTCCGCGAGCGACCACTTTGACGCCGCGGTCATGACCATCGAGTCCAACTTTGGCAAGCAAGATCCGTTTGGGCATCGTGCGATTGCAGAAAGTTGCCTTGCCATCTGTTTTAGCAATTACCATTTTTCAAGTTCCTCACCAATTTACCGATGGGCGAAATCGACCATACACATCGGCCATGGCATCCATACATTCTTGCACGGTTGCTCGATCGTCCGCGCACTGCAGTAACGCGGGCAATGTGTTTTCACCTGCCTCCGCCGCTTGCCGGAGCCGAGTCAGTGAACGAGCAACGTCCTGTTGACTACGCAACGCTTTGATTTTTCGCAGATCTGCGACGTGTTCCGATTCGGTGGATTCTTCAAACTGCATTAGTGCAATTTCAGCAGCGCCAGATTGTTGGAATTCATTGACACCGACGACGACTTTCTCTCGCGAGTCGACCGCTTGTTGGTAGGCGAACGCGGACTCCGCGATTTCGCGGCGAAAAAAGCCATTCTCCACTGCCGCGATCATGCCGCCATTTGCTGCGATCTTGCCAAAGTAGTCCTGGGCCGCTGTCTTCATTTGTTGCGTGAAGGTCTCGACAAAGTAGCTTCCGCCAAGCGGGTCGACCGTATTGGTCACCCCGGTTTCAAACGCCAAAACTTGCTGAGTCCGCAAGGCGAGCGTGGCCGCGTGTTCACTGGGTAAGGAAAATGTTTCATCCATCGAATTGGTATGCAGTGATTGGCAACCGCCAAGTGCGGCAGCGAGTGCTTGATAGCCGACGCGAACCAAGTTCACCTCGGGCTGTGTCGCCTGCAACGAACAACCCGCAGTTTGCGCATGGAAACGCAACTTCCAAGATGCTTCTGATTTTGCACCGTATTGATCTCGCATCATTTCGGCCCACAGAACTCGAGCGGCACGATATTTGGCAATTTCTTCAAACAGATCGTTGTGCGCATTGAAAAAGAAACTCAGCCGTGATGCGAATGCATCAATGTCGAGTCCACGGTCCAGACACTGCTGGACATAGTGTTCCCCATCGGCCAAGGTGAAGGCCAATTCCTGAGCCGCAGTCGAACCCGCCTCGCGAATGTGATAACCGCTGATCGACACGGTGTTCCACTGCGGGACATGTTGCGAACAGAACTCGATCAGATCGACGACCAATCCGACGGAGGGTTCGGGCGGAAAGACGAACTCGTTTTGTGCATGGAACTCTTTCAAAATGTCGTTCTGAATCGTGCCTCGCAATTGCCGCAAATCATCGCCACGCTGCTTTGCCGCCGATAAGTAGAACGCCATCAATACGATTGCGGGCGCGTTGATGGTCATCGAAACCGAGATTTGGGCAAGATCAATACCGTCAAACAAGGCTTGCATGTCCTCGACCGTATCGATGGCCACTCCAAGCCGACCTACCTCGCCAATCGATCTCGGGTCATCGCTGTCGAGTCCCATCAACGTTGGCAAATCGAATGCCGTACTGAGTCCCGATTGTCCCTGGTCTAGAAGAAAGCGAAAGCGACAATTGGTATCGCTGGGGCGACCGAACCCCGCAAATTGACGCATCGTCCACAAGCGTCCACGGTACATCGATTCGTGGACGCCGCGAGTGTAGGGGAATTGGCCGGGGTGCCCGAGCTGTGTGGCGGGATCCCAGTCCGCTAAATCGTCATCGGTGTAAAGCGGCTTGACCGCAACACCGCTGGCGGTGGTCCGCGTCGGAGTGGGGTTGGTGGAAACGGAAGTCATCAAAATACTCCTCCCTCCAGGTGATACAATTGATTATACGCGATTTTTCAGACGGTCGGCCGACGAACTTTGATTCCCACGGTGATCGCTGCAATTGGCTCTCTTTCCGAGTAAAATCCATGTCGATGTCCGAGTCCTCCACGGCCGGGGCGCGTTTACGTGCAGCGTTGGATCACGAACGACCGCTGCAGGTTGCTGGAACGGTCAACGCGATCACGGCCTTGTTGGCAAAACAAGCCGGTTTTCGTGCGATTTATCTGTCGGGGTCAGGCGTCGCGAGCGCCTCGCACGGGCTGCCTGATTTGGGAGTCACGACGCTACAAGATGTCTTAGAAGACACGCGACGGATTACGGCCGCGGTTGATCTGCCGCTGCTAGTCGATGCCGATACAGGATGGGGCAGTTCGCTGATGATCGAGCGAACGGTCCGCGAGTTGATTCGGGCTGGAGCCGCAGGGTTGCATTTGGAGGACCAGATTGATGCGAAACGTTGTGGCCACCGTCCCGGCAAGCAACTCGTTTCCACCGCGGACATGTGCGACCGTTTGAAAGCGTCGTTGGATGCCCGTACCGACGCCAGCTTTGTCATCATGGCACGCACCGACGCGGTCGCAGTAGAGGGTATCGCAGCGGCGATTGAACGAGCCAACTGTTACGTGGATGTCGGGGCCGAGATGATCTTTGCCGAAGCGATCACTTCGCTCGAAGACTATCTGCGATTCACCGAATCCGTCGCGGTTCCAGTGCTGGCAAACATCACCGAGTTCGGCAAGACGCCGCTGTACAGTGTGGATGAACTACGCGAGGTCGGCGTCAAATTAGTGCTCTATCCGCTCACCGCGTTTCGCGCCATGAATGCCGCAGCCGCTCGGGTGTATCAAACACTTCGTACGACCGGAACGCAAAAAGAGATGATCGATGCCATGCAGTCGCGTGACGAACTTTATTCACTGTTGGACTATTATCGTCAAGAACAATGACAGTTTCCGTAGCGAAAGTCGCGAACACTTGCGGGCGTCGAGAGTACGGCGAGACGATATGCCATCGGATCATTAAACGATGACGTTGTTCTTGATCAAATTTTGGTAAATCCAGCTAGTGAGATGCCGGTAGTTGCTGTCGCGAAACTCTTGGCGAGTTTCGCTACGTGGTTGGTCGTCGTCGGGATACGGGCGGCTTAATCCTTGGCACTTCCCCACCAATTGGGGCTAGGCTTTTTGCTTTTATCGAGAAAGTCAGCGTGTTGTTTTTCGAGCCTTGGCATCAACTTTTCACGGACATTTTTCATGCGGGCGTCGAACTTCGCCTGCGTGAATCGCGGATCCGGCTGTGGGATTTTTGCTCCGGTCTCGGCCAACCAACCGTCAAGCCGTTTTTTTAGTTCCGCTACCCGTTCAGGATGTTTCGCGGCGACGTCGTTGTGTTCACTTTCGTCACTCTGAAGGTTGTACAGTTCATTGCGTCCATCTTCGTAGTAATGAATCAGTTTCCATTGCTTGCTGCGGATGATCGATGACGGCTCACCCCCTTGATTGCCATAGTGCGGGTAATGCCAGAACAAATCTCGGTCGTCGATGTTGTCGCCCTTCAGTACAGGTAGGAGACTGACGCCGTCGACATGCTGTTCAGGTCGCGGCGGTAAGCCGGCCAAGTCCAGCATCGTTGGATAGAAGTCCATTCCGATTGCGGGGACCTCGGTGGACGATCCCGGCGGCGTCATCCCAGGAACGTGGATGATGTAGGGTTCACGAATGCCGCCTTCCCACTGCATTCCCTTGCCGCCACGCAGCGGCAGCAGACTGGTTGAAAACGCGTCGCCCGAGGAAACACCACCGTTGTCAGAGGTGAAGATCACGACCGTGTTTTTATCGAGTCCCGTTTCCTTCAATTTGTCGAGCACAATCCCGACGGCATTGTCGAGCGTTTCGACCATGCCAGCGTAGATCGGATTATCCTGAACTTGGCGGACGGGCAATCGACGTTGCAGTGTGAACCGCGTGTCGTTATCGGTCAGCCCCATTTTCGCGGCCTTATCACGGTACTTATTACAGAGTTCTTCGGTCGTTTGGATCGGACCGTGAACGGTGTAGAACGACAGGTAGGCCAGAAACGGTTTGTCCTTACTCGATTCGATGAACGATGCGGTTTCATTGGCCAAACGCAACGTCAGCGATTCACCGTCAGGACCACTTTCGAGTCGGGGGTTTTCCCATGGTGCAAAGTAGCCGCCCTTGGGGCTGCCGACATCCCAGCCGCCCTTGTTGATCATAAATCCATGATCCTCGGGCCAGGACCCCTTGGTCCCGAGATGCCACTTGCCTGCGAAAAACGTGGTATAGCCGCCCTCACGAAACGCTTCGGCCAGCGTCGTGTCGTCCTTTGGCAAAACGTGCTCGTACTCTGCGGGCAGTACTCGATCGTCACGATTCCACTTCATCCCGCTCGCCGCTCCGATCCAATCGGTGATTCCATGCCGCGGCGTTGCCTTGCCCAACATAATGCTGGCACGCGATGGGCTACAGACTTGGCATGCCGCGTAGCCGTGGTCAAATCGCATCCCCGACGCCGCCAACGCATCAATATTCGGGGTTTCATGGAATTCGCTGCCCTCGTATCCGAGATCTTTACAGCCGAGGTCGTCGACCAAAATAAACACAAAGTTGCGTTGAGTCGCGGCGGATGATTGTGCCGGGGGCACCACAGCGAGCACACACAAAGCAAACGCAAGACAGGCCGAAGTTTTCATATTTGTTAGATATACACGCGAAGTATGCTGGTAAGTCGGGAAGCACAAACGTCTATCTTATACAAAGATGCTCGTCATGTCGGCGATGTCTCACGCTGTTTGGACTGATTTCGGCGTCGGCGAGGGGCAAGTCAACGAGTCGTTGCGGGTTAGAGTTCGATCACAACCTTGCCGACATGCTTTTGCGAGTCAAAGTACCGGTAGGCTTCGATCGCCTCGTCGAACGAAAACGTCTTGTCGACTACCGGAGCGATCTGGCTCACGGTCATGGCCGCAAGCATTTTCTCGTGCATTTGTCGACTGCCGACGTAGATTCCTCGCACCGTCAACAAGTTGAAAACGCTGAGCATCGGACTGACTTTGCCTGCGGGCGAATCGAGCAACCCGATCAAATGGACGTGACCGCCGACCGAAGCGGATTTAAGCGACCGTTCGAGTGTACCGGGGCCGCCCACTTCGACAACGTGATCGACTCCGTTGCCAGCGGTCAATTCGCGGATATGTTTGTGCCATTCCGGATGTTTGGCATAGTTAATGCCGAGATCCGCGCCTAAGGATTTTGCTTGTTCAAGTTTTTCGTCGCTGGACGAGGTGATGATAACACGAGCACCGGCAGCCTTGGCAAGCTGCAAAGCAAAGATCGAGACGCCCCCCGTTCCCAATAACAACACGGTTTGACCAGGCTGCAAATTCCCAGATTCGAACAAAGCATGCCATGCGGTCACTCCGGCGCAAGGCACCGTTGCTGCTTCGGTGAACGACATCCCGTCAGGAATGGCGACCAACGACTGTTCTCGCACGATCATCGATTCCGCAAGTACGCCATCAACTCCGCCGCCTAGACCCGTTTTTAGCTTGGCATCGTCCACCGCGCCGTCGATCCAATCACGAACAAAAATTGGGCTGACCCGGTCGCCGACTTTCCAGCGAGTCACGCTGTCCCCCACCTCGAGCACCTCCCCGGCACCATCGGACAACGGGACGACGGGACGCGTGTCGTTTCGCATGTAGCCGCCTGCAGCAATGACGAGATCGCGGTAGTTCAGCGAGGCTGCCTTGATGCCGATTTTGACTTCGCCTTTTCCTGGCGTGGCCTCAGCCGCGTCTACTTTTCGGATGGCGTCAATGCCTTTGTCGGAATCGATCAAGTAGCTTTTCATCGCAGTCTCCTAGAGTTTTTTAATGTTCATATCAATCATCGCACCCTTGATGACCAATCTACCGCCGTGGCGTCAGTGGACGCGGATTCGAATCTTATTTGTAGGGAACTACTCGCAAATCGCATCCCCACTTACAGCGAATGAAGTATATCGCTGCAAATTCTTGGCTGACTTCGTTTATTGACGGCTCGAAGGTCGGTTTCCCTTCCAACCGGCATCGAACTGTTGCAGCAATTGAGCTACCTGTTCAGGCGACGCGTCGGCGATATTGACGGTCTCATTCGGGTCTTCGAGATGATCGTACAGCTCGACATCGACCGGATCAGCTTCGGGGTGTTCGGTGTCTTTCCAGACCACCAGTCGATAGCGGTCGGTTCGCATCGTGTAACCCATCAAATGATTTTCGAACAAATCACGATCCCACTTATCCCCCTGCTGCGTGATGATTTTCGATTCGACTTCTTGGATCAGCGGTCCGAAGAAGGTTTCTCGCATGCTGGGCTGAAGCGGATTGGCCGCCCATTCGCGGAGTGCCGGGTTGGGGAACTGACTAAACGTCGCGGTTTTCCAATCGCGACTCGGCTCTTCGAGCAGCGGAGTGAAGCTGGTGCCTTCCAAATGAGACGGTTTCGATAATCCAGCCAGATCACAGAGCGTTGGATACATGTCGACAAGTTCAACGAGAGCGTCGGTGGTTTTGCCACGACTTCCCGCTGGCATATCCGGCGTCCAGATCATCAAGGGGACGCGCGTTGCGATCTCGTAATTGGTCGCCTTGCCCCACACGCCCATGTCACCGAGGTGCCACCCGTGATCGCCCCAGACAATGATAATAGTGTTCTGTCGCAGTCCTTCAGCGTCGAGCGCGTCGATCATCCGCCCCACTTGCGCATCGATGTAGCTGACGCACGCGAGATAAGCATGTTTTAATGTTCGAGCTAAGTCGGGGGCGATATCGCCGCTCTTGGGAATCCCGTCGCGAACACGCAGTTCAAAGGAAGCATGCAATCCCATCGCGGCGCCGTTGACGGGGGCAGTGTCATTCGCGGCCAACGGTATCATGGCTGGATCGTAGAGATCCCAGTACCGTTTCGGTGCAATAAATTCGAGGTGGGGTTTGAAAAAGCCCAACCCAAGAAAGAAAGGCTTATCACCGCTGCGAGCCATCTCTCTCATCGTCGCAATCGCAAGATCGGTGTTGTAACCATCTCGGTACGCCTGATCGGGCACATCGGCACACTCATAGGCGGGGCCGTGAACAAGCCCGGTTCCGCCGATGCCTGGACCGTATTTGGCTTCCAGTATTTCGCGGTTCTTTCTCTGAATCGCTTGGTTCTCGGGTAATGCATAGCTGGGGAACGGAGCCTTCAAATTCAGCTTCTTCTTTGACGGTTGGCGACTCCAGGAATTCTCTATATCCGCGTGTTCAGGGTTATGAAAAATTTTCCCACAATGAACCGCTTCGTAACCAGCGGCGATAAAGTGCTGCGAAAGCGTGACGATGTCCGGATTTAAATCACGAAACTTGGCCGTGTTCTCGACCACGCCGATGGTGTCCGGGCGAGCTCCGGTCATCAAACTAGCGCGTGACGGGCTGCAGATCGCTTCTTGGCAATAGGCACGATTGAACAGCAATCCATCGCTCGCCAATTTGTCCAAATTTGGGGTGATCGCAATTTCGGATCCGTAACAGCCCAGCTCGGGACGCAAATCATCAATCGCGATGAACAGCACGTTGGGTTT
>TARA_R110002073_G_scaffold63328_1_pt1 | contig 15901 bp, 14 predicted proteins | sample TARA_R110002073 | Tara Oceans TARA_R110002073 (sample SAMEA4397174) | marine metagenome | biome: Polar Biome; feature: [DCM] deep chlorophyll maximum layer (ENVO:01000326); material: water (ENVO:00002006), including particulate matter (ENVO:01000060) such as... | depth 40 m
GCAGCCTGACCGATTTTGTTTTTACACAGAATTTGGGACTTGACCCTAAACATACGCCACTTTGTAAGTAATATAAAAGAGCAACAAGCACGTGAGATCTACTTTGACTTTTATGTAAAAAGAGGTGAGCGTAGTGAAAATCGTCTCAAAGAAGTTAAAAATATGTGTTTCTCAGGCCGATTGTCTAATCACGGATTTTGGGCTAATTTCTTTCGATTATTTCTTAGTAGTTTAGCCTATGAAATGTTTTTGCTTATAAGGGCTAAAATTAAAAATACGGCTTTTGAAAAAGCTAAGACCTGGCAAATTAGCAGTATAAGAACCTATCTTCTCAACGTCGGGGCTACTATAAAAGTGACCAAACGCCGTATCTATTATCGCTTGTCAAAAGCCTTTGTTTATAAAAATTTATTTCGAGAACTCATCACACAATAAAGGTTGTTGTTTACCCAAATCAACAACCGTGGGATAGGTATGTCTTATTGCTAAATATAGCCTGTTTCTATATCAAAATGGATAAAAAATAGGCCCAAACACTTAGATAAACCAAAGCAAAATCTAAAAACCGGTAAATTGTCATGCTAAAAAGTAGAATCTTATGACAATTCTATATACCATGAATAATGCGGGTTAAATCTTTACTCACACAAATAATGGTAGAACCTTATTTTTTATACTTTTTATTTTTACCAAAAAAGTATTAGCAAAAAAAGCCACCTCGAAAGGTGGCTTTAAATTTAATAACGAAAGATTAATCTTACTTAGAAGTTAGGATTATTATTTCTTTCTCCTGCTGTGATTGGGAAATGTTCCCAAGGAGTTGCAACTAGAACTATAGGGTTTCCAGTTTGTGCAGTACTTGGTAATGTATAGTTCTGACCACCAATTAGGTGAAAAGTATTAGTTCTCAACTGATCTAACAACCTGTTACCAGTAGCAAATAGCTCTTTGTCTCTTTCTTCAATAACAACATCTTGATCAACTACTCCAACAAATGCAGGAATAGCATGACTAGCTCTTACTTCGTTTATAAGAGTAAGCGGTGTTGATCCAGCTGAACCTACATTGGCTGAAGGATTGTCAACTAAAATCTCAGCTCTTGCCAAGTCCATTTCTTGCCATGTAACTATGTCAATCGGAGCAGTACGATCATAACCGTGGTAGTAGTAAGTAATGTTTGGAGTAAGAACTGTTTCAACAAAAGCAACTATATCAATTCTGTTTGCTTCAGTTGTATCTGCTGTAATGTAATCAGCAAAACGTTGATTTACATTAAACTGAGTACGTCCTTCACCAGCTTGACTAAACCACGCATTCTGTGATTGTTGGTTATATAAAGCTTGGAATGGAGCGTCACCGCTTTCTAATACACTACCTTGCAATACTGTAGCTGCATTAGCATAATCATTGACAGACATATAGATCTCTACTTTCAATGAATTAACGATTTTGGTTTGAGGAGCATCTGCTAAGGCAAGTGCTGCATCAAGTTTTGTTATAGCTTGTGCAATTAAATCAGCTTTAGGTATGATATCAGAGTTATCAATTGGAGCTCCTTGAACTGTTTGAGTAAGCCCAAAGTAACTTCCTAACCAGTATCTAGTCATACCACCAACTAAGTTTGCAGTATACAGCGCTTCATCTCTAACAGTAGGATCTTCAAAAGTTCCTATTTCACCAATTCTTCTGATTAAATCATCCGCTATGAAACGAGCTTCGTTAATGATTTCGTAAGGACCATCCACAGAGTTGTTGTCAAAGAGAATATCACCTTGATCTATCTGTGCAAATGTTGGGAACGTTGCTAACGAGTTACCATCAGCATCAAACTGTAGCTCATCAGATAAACCACCTGATATTACCGATAAGTTATCGAAAGCTTGAGTGAAACGTGCCATTACTCCAGTTGCCAAAAAGGGTATTTGTGATTCTGTTGTAAGTGCGTCATCCGCAATAATGTTGATTGGCGCATCTGTATTAGACACAAAATCGCTACAAGATACAAATGTAAAAGTAGCTACGAATGTGAGTAGAAATAATTTATTTAAGTTTTTCATAATGATAAAATCCTATGATTAAAATCCAATATTAAATGTTGCGAAGAAGCTTCTAGCCTGAGGAAGAGTTAAGAAATCCTGACCTCTACTACTGCTTCTAGCACCAGCAAAGTTAACTTCAGGATCTACTCCACTATACTTTGAACTCAGCCATAAATTCGTACCAGAAAATGAAATACTGGCACTTTTTACATACTGAGATAAAGGAGAGGAATTAATTAAATCATTAAAGTTATAGCTTATGCTTACTTCTCTTAGTCTAGCAAAGTCTGCTTTACTTACGTAACCAAAGTCAGAGTTTGTGTTTAACGTTGCGTATCTATTAGCAGCTGCAATATACTCAGGAGTTCCGGGAGTTAATGGAGTAATATCATCACTTGGGTCAGCATTGTTGTTGTAGAATGAACTACCTACACCAGGAGTACCTTCTAACAATCCTTGTAAAGTTTCATATTCAGCACCATTACCAAAGTTATTAGCAAAGAGTAATGTATTGTTGAAGATTGACAAACCAAGTTGATAATCAAGAAGAGCATATAGATTAAAGTTCTTCAAGAATCTTACATTCAATGAGAACGAACCTTGGTACTCAGGGTATGGTATTCCTGCAAAGATTCTTCCTTCTTCACCAGCAGCAATGTCTGCACCTGTGTAGAATCCTGTAACAGGATCAAACAATGCACCACGAATTTCTTGAGGGAAGAATGCACTTTGTGGTAACCCTTCTTGAATAGTGTTTAGATCAAAACCATCACGAATTGGCTGAGCACCACCTAAATTAGTTACTTTGTTTTCTGCGTATGAAATTAACGCAGTAAAATCTACTTGGAAGCCTCTATTGATAATTGGAGTAGCATTCAATGCAAGCTCATAACCACTTCCTTCTTTCTTACCAATATTGAATGGTGAATCAGAAGCAACTAAACCTGTTGAAGGGCTATTTTGCAAACCAATTATAGAATTCTCGGCGTTTTGGATATAGTACGTAAAATCAATTCCGTAGTTCTTGAAGAAAGAAGCTTCAAGACCAAACTCTAATTCTCTTACTCTTTCTGGCTCAATTTCTGCGTTACCAATACTTGAAGGAACTCCACCAATACCAAAACCGGAGTTAGTAGTTTGCCAAAGAAGTCTGATTCCATCATTTTGCCCAGGAAGAATACCAGTTTCACCATAAGCAACACGTAGCTTTAAGAAATCAATAGCAGAAGGAAGAACTCCTAATTTATCAACTCTAACAGCTGCACTAGCTTTAGGATAAAAGATATTTGCTGCTTGGTTACCAAATGCAGAAGCAAAATCTTGACGACCACCAACCGTTAAGAAGTAAGTTTGATCGTAATTGATCTCTTCTTGGAAGAAAATACCAGCTGATCTGTTATGACCAAATCCTTCAGAGGCCGTATTAATGATAGCTGCAGATTGTGCATCTCGTACTAATGAAGTAGAGTATTCTTGTCTTCCAATCTGTGTTGTTTGGAATTTACGATTAAAAATCTGAGTACCAATAACTGTATTAGAAGTAATCTGGTCATTTATATTAAAGGTATATGATGCATTTACATCAAAAGTAGATTGTGAATTCTGACGATTAAATACATTTTTAGACCCATCAAATCCTAAAGAGCCATATCTAAATTCAGGACTTTGGTAAGTGAAACTTCTAAGATCTGAATTATCCATCCCAGCTGACAAATTAATACTTAATCCTGTTATAGGGCGGTAGTTAAATTTGAAAGAACCCATAAAACGATTTGTTTGAGATTCATTTTCGTATGCCGCAATAGCTGCACTATCAGTGAAAGCATAAGAATTTGGAAACAACAATGTGTTACCTAACCATCCAAAGATATTATTATCGTTCTGAGGGAGGTTAACTGTGTTTAATGAAAAATTTGTAGTAGCTGAAAGAGTTATTTTTTCAGAAAGGAAAGCGTCAAAATTAGCTTGAACAGTTTGTCTTACTTGAGAATTTTGACCAACAATTCCTTCTTCATTACGGTTGTTGAAAGCTGTAAAGTATCTAAAAGACTCATTACCACCACTTATGCTAACATCATGAGATTCAATAGCACCTTGATTAATAATTGCATTAGCGTCTTTTGCACTTATGAGGTAATCTTCTTTAAGATCGACTGCTTGATCAGATATACCATTAGTATACTTATAGTTTACGTTAACAGTATTTCCACCTGGAGAAATTTCACCTTTCTTAGTAGTGATTAATACAACACCGTTTGAACCAGAAGTACCATAAAGAGCTGCAGCTGCGGGTCCTTTCAAGAAATCAACAGATTCAATTGTTTCTGGGTTAACATCAGAAAGTGTACCGTAGTTTTGTCCACCAGCACCGAAACCAGATTGAGCATTGTCAACTCTTATGCCATCAATATAAATTACTGGTTGACCATTTCCATTTAATCCACCACCTGAGCGAACTAAGAAACGAATACCACCACCAACGGTACCAGAAGCTGGTTGTACAGAAACACCCGCAACTTTCGATGTTAATAACTGAGATACTGAGTTATAAGAATTTTTTTCTGTTAATTCAGCAGCGTTTATACGCGAAATTGCAACTTCAGATACTGCCTTAGATGATCTTGAAGCAATACCTGTTACAACAATATCTTCAAGTCCAAGAATATCTTCAGACAATGAAAAGTCAACAGTAACGATGCCTGAACCAACACTTACGGAAGATCTAACTTCCTTGAAACCAATAAACTTTGCAATCAAGGTGTAATCACCAGCTGTTACATTATTAATGGTATATATTCCGTTAGCGCCTGCTGCGCCACCCTGAGAAGGGTTAGATTGTATAATTACTGTTGCGCCTGTAAGAGGCTCCCCAGTTTTTGCATCAGTAATTTTACCAGTAATAGTACCTGACTGTGCAGCCACATAAAATGGTAAAAACAAAGCTAATGCAAGTAATTGTAGCTTTTTAAACATACTAGCCTTTATTTTTTATTATAATTAGTAGCAATCACGTGATGATTGCATGATGATATGCTAATATGGAAAGAATGAAACTTAATTACAAGATTTTATAATGTATTTAATTCAATAGTGTCCTAAAGGCTACTTTTTATTTTGAGGTGCTGGGGAGGCGGAGAGGTTGTATATTTATAGATGGAACATGAGCAAACGATTAACAAACAAGTACTAGCCTTGGTTATTCCTTGCGGGATTCTTGAGCGCTTTGAACTCCGCGGAGTCTCCCCGAACAAAGAGGCAATTGAACTTCGCCTCCACGAGCGAAAAGATCTTATTCCGGCTTTGCTGGAAACAGAGGATGTGGTATTGGATGGATTCTGTAATCCTGTTGAACTACAGAGTTTTCCCTTACAAGGAAAAGCGATGTTCATCCAGCTATTTCGGCAACGATGGAAGTGGAGGGAAGCCCGCAACCATGTGTCAAACACCTTGGAATTGCAACAAAAAAGTAGACGGTGAGTTAAGACACTCATGCGGCTTGGTTGTGTGTTTTTTTTAACCTCGTTCCGTAGCTCTGCTGCGGAATGCCACGTTTTAATTTGTTTAGGATGAAAACCTTCTTGCCAAACTTTATAGGAACTATCGGGGTGGGAAGAAGGTGCTTGTAAGCGTCGAAGAAGTAGCGTTCGATTACGATCTGTAAGATAATCAATAATTCTTCGAGCGGTAAATGATTTAAACTTTCTTAACACGGAAGACAAATTATCCCCTTCTAAAATACAATGGAAACTTGACTGCATTAACACATAGGCATAAAGCTGGATTCCATGTTCCTTTTTCATATAACCCAGACTGTCTAACACAACATCAGCTATCTCAGGATCAGCGAACAGGGCTATTCCTTTTGAAAATGAACAGGTGATAAAGTATGGATAGTGTTCTTCATATATTTTATATCTACTACGTCCCATACTTGGTAAGACAGTTTTAGCAGGTATTCCTTACAAAAAATATTAACAACGGAAGCAGAGCTTCTGGTGGGCGTTCCGCAGCGGAGCTACGGAACGAGGGGAAACATGTACTTGAATTTAGATCCATTTATGAGTGTACACAGAAAGAGGCTGCTAGAAAACGATTTATAAGGTGGGGAGAAGATACTTTTAGTAAGGAGTTGAAAACATTTTACACTACTGCAAATACCGTAAATGCCAACTTTGAGAACATATTGAACTTTTTTAATAATAGAAATACAAACGCCAATGCAGAGTCTTTCAATGCAAAATTAAAACTCTTCAGAGCCAATTTAAGAGGCGTAACAGATACCACTTTTTTCCTCTTCAGATTACATAAATTATTTGCCTAATCCCCGTAAATTTTATGTGTCCCGAAAAAAGTACAAAAATGGCTTGATGAAGAATACCCTGCCATCAAAGAACGAGCTAAAAAAGAGGTCGCTGAAATTCATTGGGGAGATGAAACAGGGGTAAGAAACGCAAACCAACACGGGCGTTCATACGCCCCAAAAGGCAAAACTCCCGTAAAGAAGCATACCGCGAAACGCTTTTCGGTCAATATGGTATCTACGGTAACAAATCAAGGACAAATGATAAAGCGTTTGAAAATAAAGCTGTTCAGGTGACCGCTCTTTGTAAATTTTTTGAAGCTCTACAGACAAAAGTTCTTTTGCGTCTGAATTGGCTTCAGAATTATCCCATATTTAATTAAACCAAGCCTCAAGCCTTTGTACATTTTCATCATCTGTAAACAGGTGGTTCATTTCATGATCTTTGGATGCAATAATTCCCAGTCCTGAACTTGTTAAAGTCGAAGAACCATTTATAACCGTATGATCCCCGTCGTCATTAACCACCTCATAATGATTAGCATTAAGAGAGTCATGCGAATACTTAATATCAGCTACATTTTTTAGCCACTCATCAAATTGCTTGGCTATTGCTTGAGCCAATAGTTTGTTTCTGTTTTCTCTATCCTGAACACCGCCCAAGAGTGGTGATATCTCTCCCATTTCTTCTGGAAACATTTCACTTTGAGACAATAGAAGTTTCAGTGAGGACACATCTTTTAGCTTTCCCTGCAATGCGAGATATGCAAAAAGTGATAACTGTCGTGTTATAAATTTTAAGTCTGCTCCTTTACTGATTGCTTCAGTTAGAGCATCAATCACTCGACCATTTTCTCTGTTATCAATAACCATTCTTTTACCTGCTTTAACTGGGTTTCTGTTTAGCTTCTTACAAATTTCAATAAAGGTTCATAATCGTGCCCATCTGCCAACCTTAAAGCTTGAATGTAATTTGCCCTTACATCACCCTCTTCAATTAAATTACCTGATCCCCAAGTAAAAGGTTCTTGGCTCAATACCTTTTCAAGTAATACGTCCGTCATAACTCTTGCATGACGTCCGTTACCATTTGGAAATAGATGAATGAATACTAACCTGTGATGAAAACGTGTTGCAATTTCATCTGCTGAATAAGTTTCATTGTCTATCCAGAAATGAATATCATCGAGCAACTGCCGAAAGCGTACCGAAATCTGCGACCAATCAACTCCAATATTTTTATCGGATCGTCGATATGTTCCTGCCCATGCCCAGACTTTACCGAACATCTCTATATGAAGTCTACGTATGAAATCTTCACTTAAAATATCTTTTTGGCGTGCACGATTTAACCAACTGTAGGCATCCGTGATGTTCCTTTGTTCCCATTCATTTAGTTCTTCGCGAGTACTAATATAAGGAATGAGTAAACCTTGCTTCTCATCCTCATCAATCGGTGTTGCGCCTTCTGGATAATCAAACATTTACTGATCCCAAAAATTCTTAGGCTCTTCGATCAGAATTTTATCAATCAAATCATTAAGTGCTTCTTCTTGTTCTTTTCCCGAGACTCCTTGAAGCTCCAGTTTCATGGAATGGTCTATACGGCTTAATCTCTTCTTGGCAATCTTTCTGGCTTGGTCTCGCACCATCTCTTCAAGTTCTTGTTCTGGCACAAAGCCATAGACAAACTTTACGCCTAATCCATCAGCCATCTTTTGAAGGGTTGAGAGCTTTACATCACCATTTACTTCAGCCTGCTCTATTCGATAAATACGTGGTCTATCAAGCCCAACACGACCACCTAATTCTTCTAAGGTCATACCAAGCCCTTCACGAATAGCATTTACCCACCCACCCGAAGGCGCTGGCATTTTTAGCAGAGGTTTTAGCTTCTTGAGTTTCTTATCAAGCTGTTTTCGTATCAGCTTTTTATCCCAATAGTTCATAATTGTACCTTTTCGTGGTTTTAAAGCATATTTATTGATATTTACAACAACACTATACTATCATAAGTTGTCATAAATGACAACAAAATATACAAAATGTTGTCAATTTAAACAACAAATACACAATCAATGTTGTCATATTTGACAACACATAGTCAACTTCGGTTACTATACTGGGTGTATGAAACACTAAAGGATCAATAGGTAAAAAGCCTTAATGCACGCAGGAAAAGATGAATTTGTTGTACCTATGTTGTACCCCAAATAAAAAAGCCCTCGAAAAGAGGGCTTTAAGTAGTGGCGGGGACAGGATTCGAACCTGCGACCTTCGGGTTATGAGCCCGACGAGCTACCAGCTGCTCCACCCCGCAATTTGGACTTCAAATATACGCTTTATTATCGGTTATTATCAACCTTTTTTTTTGAGTTTTTCGCAAAGCTTGTCCTACTATTTTTTATCTTCAGTAAAACTTAAAAATTTTTTTATGATATCATCAAAAGACGCTATAAAATTGGAAGATCAATATGGTGCGCATAACTACCACCCCCTTCCTGTTGTATTAGAAAAAGGAAAAGGTGTATATGTTTGGGACCCGGAAGGAAATAAGTACTTCGATTTTTTATCTGCTTACTCAGCTGTAAACCAAGGTCACTGTCATCCAAAAATCACCCAAGCTTTAGTAGATCAAGCCGGTAAACTCACACTTACTTCTCGCGCGTTTTATAATAATGTACTGGGTGAGTACGAGAAGTATATGAGTGAATATTTTGGCTTTGATAAACTACTACCAATGAATACAGGCGCCGAGGGTGTTGAAACAGCCATTAAAGTGTGTAGGAAATGGGCTTATGAAAAGAAAGGCATTCCTGAGAACGAAGCACAAATCATTGTTTGTGAGAACAATTTTCATGGACGCACCACAACGGTTATTTCATTTTCTAATGACCCTGACGCAAGAAAGAATTTTGGACCTTATACGCCGGGATTTATTAAAATTCCTTACAACGATCTTGACGCTCTTAAAAAAGCTCTTAAGCAATCGAATGTTGCAGGTTTTTTGGTAGAACCTATTCAGGGTGAAGCAGGAGTCGTTGTTCCGGATAGTAATTATATATCTGAGTCTGCCCGCCTTTGCAAAGAAGCCAATACTCTTTTCATCGCAGACGAGATTCAAACCGGTATTGCTCGAACAGGCGGTCTTCTTGCTGTTTGTGGAGATTGTGACTGTTCCGGACACTGTGAAAGACAATCCACTTATACTAAGCCTGATATCCTGATCCTTGGCAAAGCTCTTTCTGGCGGGGCCTATCCTGTCTCAGCAATTTTAGCTGATAACAAAATAATGGATGTAATTAAACCGGGACAACACGGATCTACCTATGGGGGAAATCCGCTTGGGTGCAAAGTTGCAATGACAGCTCTTGAAGTAGTTGATGATGAACATCTTGCCCAAAATGCACGTGAACTTGGAAAATTATTCCGTTCAGAAATGCAGAAGATCATCGACTCTACTGATTTATTCGTGAAAGTACGGGGAAAAGGACTTTTAAACGCTGTTATAATAAATGACACACCTGATAGTGATACTGCCTGGAGGTTTTGTTTGGAATTAAAAGAAAACGGTTTGCTTGCAAAGCCAACTCATGGAAACATCATTCGATTTGCTCCTCCATTAGTAATGACTGAGGCTCAATTATTGCAATGCGTAGCTATCATTCGCAAAACAGCTCAAAATTTTACCAAATAATGCTTTAAACAGTTTAAAAGTATTGGGGATATTTTCCAGTTTCACTAGCTTATCCAAAATTAAAATTTAACCTGGTTTTGGATGACAAACGAAAACACAATTGAGCCTAAAGAAGTTAGAAAAGTACTTGGAAAGCATTTATTAACGGATGGCTTTGACATGGTACTCGATCTTGAAAAAAGTAAAGGAGCGTATCTCCATGATTCTAAATCCGGAAGGGACTATTTAGATTTCTTTACTTTTTTTGCTTCTAATCCTTTGGGAATGAATCATCCAAAAATTGCCGGCGATTCAGACTTTGTAGCAATGTTAGGAAGAACGGCGATTAATAAGCCATCTAATTCGGATATTTATACCGAAGAATTAGCCAGCTTTATGCAGTCATTCAGCAGAGTTGCAGTTCCAAAGCACCTCCCCCACTCCTTTTTTATATCTGGTGGAGCATTGGCTGTGGAAAATGCCATGAAAGTTGCCTTTGACTGGAAAGTTCAAAAGAATTTCCAAAAAGGATATCGTCATGAAGTGGGACATAAAGTGCTTCATTTTGAAAAAGCATTTCATGGTCGTTCCGGATACACACTTTCCGTTACTAATACTATCCCGAACAAGGTAAAGTATTTCCCAAAATTTGATTGGCCAAGAGTTATAAGTCCTGCCACTCATTTTCCTGAAACTCCGGAATCTTTAAAATCAGTAATTGCGGAAGAGAAGCTTGCGGTAGCACAAGCTGAACGTTTCTTTGAAATATATAAAGATGATATTGCATGTATTCTGATTGAGCCAATTCAAGGTGAAGGCGGTGATCGCCATTTCAGACTCGAATTCCATCAAGCGTTAAGAAACCTTGCTGATAAGCATGAAGCACTACTTATATATGATGAAGTACAAACCGGAGTTGGAATGACCGGGAAATTCTGGGCTCATGAGCATTATGTGAAGCCCGATATTCTTGCCTTCGGGAAAAAAGCACAAGTTTGCGGAATTCTAGCAGGTCCCAGAGTCGATGAGGTAGAAACAAATTGCTTTCACGTTTCATCCAGAATTAATTCCACTTGGGGCGGTAATTTGGTTGATATGGTTCGTTTTGGAAGAATTCTTGACATAATTGAAGAAGACAAGTTAGTTGCTAATGCCGCTAAGGTTGGAGAACACTTACTTTCAAAGCTGGAAACTATGGCTAATGATCATGAACATTTATCCAATCCAAGAGGAAAGGGATTGTTTTGTTCTATTGATCTTCTGGATACACATTCTCGTGATACTGTGATCAAACATTGTATTGAGAATGGCTTAATGATTTTAGCATGCGGCCCAAACACCGTTCGTTTCCGTCCACCATTGACTATCACTACTGAACAAATAGACGAAGGTTTGGATATTCTTGAAAAAGCTTATAAAACAGCTTTAGATAAATGCCCGATAGCCAGTTAACTTCTCGGTAAGAAACAGAACTTCAAGGTACGTGTATGGACGCGATTAATCGCGTCCATACACGTTTAGTATAAAAATGAAACTCACACTAACTGATGGCTTTCAGGCTGAATAACTACTTCGTTCATAACAGAACCTGAAGGTTGATTTACGGCATAGAAAACTGCTTCTGCTACTTCTTCCGTAGTAAGCATCATCTCTTTCTTAACTTTCATATCGACACGATCATCCTCCCAGAAAGCTGTATCCACTCCACCTAAATAGAACAAAGAGTATTTTGTTTTACCTCGTCGTTGTTCTTCAATCAGAGATTTTGCGAACCCCTGAATTGCAAATTTAGAAGCTACATATACCGAAGCATTTTTCATTACATATTTCCCCATAGTACCGGGAAAGAATACTACGTTTGTGGTATCATCGGTGTTCATGTGCTTCATCACCGTTTGAGTAACCAGAAAAGTTCCATACACATTTACATTGATCACTTCTTGGGCATCTTTGGGATCGATATCCATAAACGGCTTGATGAGTCCCTGACCAAAGGCATTGATCAATACATCAATTTTACTCAGATTTTCTTCAATTTCTTTCGCCATGTGCGATACTGAAGTTTGATCTGTGGCTTCCACTTGTATGGCAAAAGCCTCTCCTCCGCTATCGTTGATTTCCTTGGCTACTTCTTCAGCTTTTGATTTATTCCGGGCAGCAAGAATTACTTTAGCCCCTTCTTTAGCAAATCTTTTTGCTGATGCAGATCCAATTCCGCCTGAGCCACCTACGATGAGTACGATCTTATCTTTCATTTTTAGTCTATCTTTCTTGATGAATAGTCAGATAGCTAAATGAGAGATGAGCGGGTTTTCGTTCCAGATTTATAAAAATTCAACCTTTTAGAAATTAGATATTACGAGCAGAATATGACTAAGATGTATAGTCATCTCCACGCGTATGCAGGAGATCCGGATTTAGTTTGTAATCAAAAAACTTAATCTGTGTGTACTTTTTTTGTAAGGAATGTAGTCTGAAATAGTCCTACCTAAGTGTGAAAGAAGGCTATATGTACATATTGTCTAACTCAAAAAGAATCGCTCTATCCATTGGTGTCTCCAGTGATCTTGTGAATAGAACATTCAATCATAAGAAAAATCAGGGTTCCTTGTTTTCGACAAAGTTTAGAGCTCATTTTTTGTTGTATTATGAAATGCATCAAAACATGTATGAAGCTATACGAAGAGAGTAACAAATAAAAAGATGGAACAGGGAATGGAAATTGAAATTGAATCTGATACGATCAGCAAATCCAGAAATGAAAGATTTATGGAAAGAAGTTTTACCACACGGAAGATTTCATTTCTAATAAAGCTTCATTGTAATTACCCTTAAAATAAGATCGATTCGATTAGTTTAATCCAGATCTCGGGCATACGCCGCGAGATGACCTATTAGCTTTATCGGGACTTCAACAAAATGGCTAATCTATATAAAGAAGCTCCGTGTTATCCTAAATCTTATGTCCTAAATCTTAAATCTATATATCTATTAACCCATAATCCTCGGAAGAACGCCTTCGTAAATCTCAGACATTTCTTCAACGTCTAAACTTCCTATCTCTTCGATGACCATTTTCTTGTCTCCGGATACCGTACCCAATACATTCGTTGGTACTTTATTTTCACCAAAATGAGCTAGTGTAAACCCAATGTTCAGATGTCGTAAAACACCTGTCAGATTTTAAACTAAATAGTTTACGAAAACTACAATAGCCTAAAAACCTAACACCCTGAGTTCCCACAAAATGATGCCCTCGGCAGCTTCTCAAGTCAGACAAGGGGTTGCAACCCCTTGTCTGACTTGAGAAGCATTGAGTTCATCGATCTGTTCCTCCTTCCAATAGATTTGACACAGCTTTTCTAATTCAGGTTGACAGGGCTACGACAATTCATAACTGACGCTACACTAGGTGCAATCGGTTAAATCCTTTTTTCAGGAAATAGTAAGTGTCTTTCTTTCCTGAAGAGGCATAAGGCAAATGAAACAACTTGAATGACGAAAAGCCGGCTTCCAGAACTGTTCGTTCTAAGGTCTTTGGAGTGAAAAAACTTCGATGATATAACGGATGATTTCCTCCCTCCCGTTTCTTTCCCAAAAGTTGGAATTTAATGCTGTTCCAATTCGGCACTTCCCCAAATATCATTCCATTATCTTTCAGCTTTTGGTGCACCTTTTTTAGTTCAGCAACAGGATCTAAAAAGTGCTCCAGTACATGCCATAAGGTGATTACTTCAAAGTTCTGATCTAATTCTGTCACTGTATTAGTAGAAGCCGTTAACTTCAGTTCATCTTTTATAAATGTTACCGCCTTGTTAGAAACATCAATTCCCCGCGGGTCAAAACCATGCTCTTTTGCTGTGAGCATAAACGCTCCCGATCCACATCCAATATCGAGCAGATTACCTTCCTTTTTACAATCACGGATCTTCTTTACTCTCTACTGATTGATATGCCAAAGTGCTTTTAGAGAATCATCTTGTCCGGTTTCAGAATAATCATCCTGAGAAAACCCCGTCCATTCATGATAGTTCTCGTATAAAACGCTTTCATCGGGAATATCTTTTAGGTAGATGAAATTGCAATCGGAACATTGAACTACATCCATTCCATCTGTAGTAAGTATAGTATCTTTTGAATCAGAAGAACAGATTGGCCAGGATAGACGGGTCGTCATAAATTACATCGGATTTACTTCGCCACCTTGTGGCATCAAATCAATTTCTTCTGCTACACTTTGAACGCTTAACTCAGATAATGATACGATCAATTTTCCCACATCTTCGGGATCAATCAGTTTTTTGGGATCAACATCCACATCTTTCCATGAAGTGGAATAGGTTTGTCCCAAATTAATAGCAGACACAGCAATGTTCGTCTCCATCAATTCCTTTCTCAGAGACCGTGTGTAACCCAATAAAGCATGTTTGCTCATCGTGTATGCTCCACTATCTCCATAGCCTTTTAAGGAAGCCTGAGAGCAAATATTTACGATTAGCCCTCTTTCTTTTTGCTTGAGAGTTGGCAATACATGCTTTGTGAGATTAAAGGTAGAAAAGGTGTTCAGTTTGTATTGCTTGTCGAATTCCTCGGAGGAAGTTTCGCTAAGGTTTTTAAATAGAAATACACCGGCATTATTCACCAAAATACCCGGATTTAATTTCTTAACATCAATGGCAGCAACTTCTTCTTCCGAAGTCAAATCGACTGAAATCGTAGTTACTTCAGAAGCTCCCCAATCCAAACACTGCTTTTTGGCTTTGTCCAGATCACTTACATTTCTTGCTATCAAAACCAATGGTCTTGAAGTCTTTTCAGCAAACATCTTAGCGATAGAAAGCCCAATGCCTTTGCTTCCTCCTGTTATAAGTACGGAAGTTTGTTCAAAGCTCATTATGGAACCTTTAGGAATTTATGAGTCTGCAAGCTGATTCCCCATTTCGGATGCTCTTTCACATATTCTACAATAAGTGGAATTGATTTAGGAGTATCCCATTCCGGTTGAAGTAACAGTGTTGTTCCTTCGGGACATTTTTTGGCATTTTCTTCAGCCCACACCAAATCTTTGTTGGTGAGCACCACTACTTTCAGTTCATCTACAAATTCAAAGATCTCTTCGGTTGGTTTTTTGAATCTCTTTGGCGAAAGCGTGATCCAGTCCAGTTCACCGGTTAATGGTGAAGATCCACTGGTTTCGATATGAATTTTTACTCCCAAAGTGTGCAACGCTTTTGTAAGCGGGTACAGATCGTGCATCAATGGTTCGCCACCGGTAATAACCACAAACGGAGTGGCGCTTTCTTTTACCGCATCTACAAGTTCTGAAACTTTCATGGTTGGGTGGTCTTCTTCTTCCCAACTTTCTTTTACATCACACCACCAGCAGTTTACATCACAGCCCGCCGTTCTTATAAAATAAGACGCACGACCGGAATGAGCTCCTTCTCCTTGAATAGTATAAAAATGCTCAACGATTGGATATTCGACTGCGAGTATTTCATCCTCATCGTTCATAAAAGCAATTGATTGCTTGTTCATAATCTCTACTGTGATACTTTAGCTAAAACTAAATGAGTTATTTCTGTTGGTCTTAGATAACTGATTTATAAAATACGGTTAAAACTAACCAGAAGAAACAAACGATGGATCATCCTTGAAATGTTAGATAATTCGTTGACGGTTTTTCTTTAAACTATCTCGAAAACCTAAACTTAGGTCATTCCGAATTTATTTCTCCAAAGGAGTCCTATGGGCGGGATTTTTGTGAGGAACCAATGCTATTAGCTAAGTAACCGTTTAGTTTTTCTTTAGACAATGAACTAAATCCCCACTCTAGGTTAATACCTTTCTAAATTTTGTATTCAAATAGCTATCTGCCTGAAATTG
>TARA_R110002073_G_scaffold105298_3_pt1 | contig 15899 bp, 22 predicted proteins | sample TARA_R110002073 | Tara Oceans TARA_R110002073 (sample SAMEA4397174) | marine metagenome | biome: Polar Biome; feature: [DCM] deep chlorophyll maximum layer (ENVO:01000326); material: water (ENVO:00002006), including particulate matter (ENVO:01000060) such as... | depth 40 m
AGTACTGCCGATAGGAACATGATTAGGCAGGCTCAACGCACGGGTTCTGGTGCGCCGACAGCGGCGTATCAGGGGCCTGGCCCGTCAGCAAACATGCTGGCACAGGGATCTCAGGGCGCACGGGAGCAGGAGATTTACAACTGGTTGGGTACTGAGGGTGCCCAGAACTTGTTGGCGCAGAACGCCGCAGCAGCGGCGCCTGCTTGGGATCCAGCGAACAATGATGCGCCGATCACTGGTGCTGTCGGTATGTGGACTGATCCGACTAATGGCGGTCAGATGCCTGATCCTGCCGACGCTGACGCTTGGCAGGCGATGCAGGACGCTGTTGACAAGGAGTTCGGTCCCAATCAGAGCATTTACAACCCCGAGTACGACACTGAGCGTTTTCCGACGTATGACCCGAGCAACACGGTCGCCCCGTTTGCGCCCTCTGGGTGGGACGACGGCTACGGCACCACTGGTAGCGGTCCTGATGCGGGTTTGGGGACGTTCGATCCGTTTACGGGCGAGTACCTTCAGTTCGGCTCTGAGCTGTCAGGGATTGAAAACCAGCGTGGGATGATTGATGAGGCGGATGAATTCTGGGATCTGGCTCATCAACGCAAGTGGGATGAGGCGAATCGGGGGATCCCTGGGATTTTCAACAGTCGAGGCATGCTTGATTCTGGGGGATTTGGACGGGCGAAGGCTTTGTCGTTGTCCGATCAGAACTATGAGCAGGACGTTCAGGATTGGCAGGTGCTCAATCAGAAGGCGGCGTTGGACGCGCAGCAGAAGGCTGCGGAGCAGGGGTTGACGGCGGCACGGTCGGGCGCCGTGTTTGATCCGTGGACTTCAGGTTACAGGGTAGGCCGCTGATGGGTATTTGGGATTCGATTAAGGGTGGCGCTGGGGCTGCTTGGGATCATACGGGCGGGCGCGCTTGGGATGCCCACCAGCAGGCCAACGAGGAAGGCCGTATCTTTGGGCTGAACCCCGACAAGGGTCTGTACCAAGGTCTTGATTGGTGGACTAACGAAATGGAGTCCGTGGGGGACTCCATGTTGCATGGGCAAGAAGGCAGAGATCCAGCAGATGACATCAACATCTTTACCTTGGGTCAAGCCATTGGAGATCAATGGCGTCCCACTGAGGTGCCTCCTCCCGAGCCTGTCATTTCTGGACCGACAATCTTTGGGCCAGGAGTAACAGATCCCACGCCCGAACAGGTTGCGGCAGCAGAAGACGCGCTGCTGGCTTTTGAGGAAAGCCAAAGATCGCTTCAGAGTAATGACCCGTTCGTACGCCCCAATTTTGATCCGACCGCTATCACGGGACCATACGGCGACTATACCGCTGCCGCGAACCAGGCTTTCGATGAATACACGGCGCTGCTGGAGGGAATCTCCACAGCGCCACGCACGAGCCGCATCGAGGAAATGTACGGGCTGGCTACCGACGAGGCGAGTCGGCGGCTGGGGGCCGCCAACACTTGGGAAGCCACTCAGGGGGAACGTCTGGAAAGCGACTTTGCTGCCAGAGGTGAACTGCTTGGTGGTTTGCATGAGGAGTTCAACACCGAGTTGGATCTGATTCGGGAAGCGTCTGGTGACCGCAGGGAAGGTGCGAAGGCTGAACGTGAGGCACGTATCGACCAGATGATCGCTGACGCCGACCTTGGTGAGGCGGCTGCGACGTTCATTGTTTCGTCTACGAAGACGAGCGACATTCTGGATGCTCAGGGGACACGCCAGCAGGTGTATGACGACCGTATGGATCGTTTGTATGCGGGTTGGGAGTTGGACCGCACGATGGCTTTGGCGGGTTTGGAATCAAATGCCCGTCGAGATCTGGCCGATGATGTGATGGCTATGCGTGAGGTGATTCACCAGTTCTCGTATGACGCTGGGCAGGAGCGTTTGGGGCGCCTGTTTGTCGCTGAGGAAGGTGCGGCGCAGCGTGAGACGGACATGTTGACGACGTTGGCTGAGCTTGGTTACGGCCATGCTGGGCAGATGGCTGATGTCGGGTTGCAGCAGGATCTGGCGGTTGCTGGCGCTGAGGATGCGTTTGACACTCAGTGGGATCGTGCCCAAGCGTTTTATGAGAATCCTGTGACGGCTAATGCTTTCTTCGGGATGGATCCGTCGATGATGGGTGGCGCTGATCCGTCGGAGTTTGTTGACTACTGGTTGGCGATTCAGCAGATGCAGGCTGACGCTGCTGGCGACGACATAGGCCCGATAGTTATAGATCCCGTCTACGGTGCGCCTTGGTCGGGTGGATTCGTCATCGATCCAGCCACGGAACAGCCAGTGTTTGACTCGTCGGGGATGGAATCTATTGCAGGTGCCGTTGGCATGACCCCAGGTGATCTGGTTTCCAACATTTATACTCCCCCAGGTCGGTAATGGTTACCGTTCCACGGTCGGCTCTGGCGAAGGCGGTAGCGGGGATCCCCCGCGTAGCGCCGCTTCCGAGCATTGCGGGCATCACAGGCGGTGCCGCTCGACGCGCACCGCAGGTGCTTGGGTCATACGATCCTAGCTTCGACAGAGACGAGGGGTTCTTCAAGAACCTGTTGACTGGTCCCGTCGGGCAGGCTCTTTCCACCATTGATTTGGGCCGTTCGGCGGTGGTGTCCACCGTCAAGGAGGGCGTGGACCTGTTGCAGGGGGAAGGGTTCTCTGGGTCTGATTGGGTAAACCAAGTGAAAACCCATTACGGGTTTGGTGACATTCTTCGTGATGAGGACATTGATCTAAGTAAGTGGGGGAACCGCGCTGTTGGTTTCATAGGCGATGTGGCGTTGGATCCGTTGACGTATGCGACTTTGGGTTCTGCGACGTTGGCGAAGGCTACGGCCCGTGAGGTTGCCGACCAGTTGGTTGCGGCGGGTAACAGGGAGGCTGCGAAGCGGGTTATCAAGTCGGGGTCGAAGTTGGCTGCGGGCGGTAAGGCGTTGCGTAGTGTCGGCTATGACGTTGGGTTGAGCATGTCGATGCCTGGTACGGGCATGTTTGGGCGTGCTGTCAGGATGGATCGTGCCCTGAACAGCATCACGGGTGGCGCCATCGGTCGCCGCCGTGCGGCGCAGTGGGCGCCTTGGTTCCAGACGACTGGGGCTAAGTACGGTATGAGTGCGAAGCAGTCGCAGGAGTTGTTTGCGAGGGCGGTTGGTAGTAGTCGGACTCAGGCCCGCCAGTTGTTGGACGATGAAGCAGCCCTGTTTGCTCGTCAAAGAGTCGTTCAAGAAACTGGGGGGCATTTACCCCGCAAAGCCGTCCAAGAGGCCACAGAGGAGATTTCTGACGAACTGTTCGCTTTGTCCAACAGGGCGAGAACGTCACGGGTGGATTTGTTTTGGCGTAACGGGACGGTTTCGACTCGTGGACCTGAGTGGGCGCGTGTCACTCAGGGGTTGAGTGGTGACACGGTGCGTGGCACCGCTGGTGGTGTCGGCGGGTTCGCTACTCGTGGCGGCGACAACGTGGTTATTCGCATGGCAGCGTCGGCTCCTGGACGTGTGTTGCAGAGCGCGTTGCGTTCACGTATCGGACAGGGCTTGTCTAGGGGGTTGGATCAGAAGGCGAAGCGGACGAAGTTTATGTTGGATGCTTTGGATTCTGGCGATGCGCTTTCGTATCAGGCGGCACGGGTTGTTGAGGATGGCGTGACCAAGGGTCACGCCAACAATGGGCAGTTTGCTGAGGCTGTGGATCGGTTGCAGTCGAGGATGTTGAACGCCGCCTTTCAGGGCGGGTTCGACATTTCTGGTGCTGCTCCTGGCCCGATTTCGGGCAGGGTCACGATGGGTATGGGGGAGCGCGCTAAGGCTTCTGCGATTCTGTTGGATGCTATGGATGAGCCGTGGAAGTATGCCGATGGCACGTTCAATGAGAATCTGCGCCCGTTCATAGACCATGTGGAGCAGTTCCGTCGTGTTGACACTGTGCAGCCTGAGAAGTTGCATGAGGAGTTGCGTCGGTTCTGGGATGAGATGGGTAAGACGTGGGAGACGTTGACTGGTCGCAAGATTGACGCAAGCGATCTGACCCCTGACGAGGTGTATGTGACCCGCCGTATGACGGCTGAGGCGCGGGAGGCGGCGAAGAACGAGGGTTGGTATAAGGCGATGAAGAAGTCGGCGGACGCCATGGGGGAGCGTTTGAGCGCCGACGATGTTGCTGCTAGGGGCACGCAGGATGTCAGGGATGTCGCGTACTCTCAGAAGGAACGTGCTTTCAAACCATTTGACCCCAACAATCCTGATGCTGGCGGTGTGTTCACTTGGAAGGGGAAGAAGTTTGAGATCCTTGAACCTGGCGCTGCGACTGCGGCAGGTGGCCGTGCCCCGTCGGTGCGCCGACAGATCATCGACTTCCTGAGAGAAGTCGATCCTGAGATCGCAGACAACTTCTTCGTTTCTGACACGGCGAAACTGATCGACACGTACAAGGTCGCTCAGGGCCGTGAGATCCTGTGGGCTTCTATTGAAAGCAACCTGGCTAAGCACGGCATCTTTGTGGAGGCCGCCGATTTGCGTGCCTACAACGGGGTGATGAGCGACATGGAGAAGGGCGCTAAGGGGATGCGCGCCCAAGCGGGGAAGCTGGGCGTCAAGGCGGAAGCGAAGCGCGTCCATTCGCAGGAGGCGGCAGCCAGGGCTAAGGGCAAGTGGGATGAGTCGCGGCAGTTGACTGATGATGCGTCTGATGCTGCGACGCGGGCTAATGCTTCGGCGGAGACTGATTTGAATGCGTTGGATCCGAGGATCGCTCAGGTGCAGCGGGCGGTTATGAATCTGACTGATGAGATTGACGGCAAGTTGCGTGATGCGGCGACGAAGCGTTTCCGCACCGCTCCTGATGTCGCGGATGCTCAACGTGATCTGTTCGACATGTCGGTTGCGTTGGAGTCCACGACTCGTTTGGCCCGCATGTTGAACACGGTCGCTGACGGGATCACGGATCGTGCCCAGATGGCTGGCTTGTCTGACCTGAGTGGCCCTGCTGAGCATCACATGACCCGTAAGGCTGCTTATGCGGAAATTCTTCGCCAGTTGGAACTGGCTAAGGATTTGATCGGTATAGCGCAACGCAAGGCTGGTCATTTGGGTGCGTTGGACCGCACTGTTCAGGATGTTCAAGACCTGGTTGATGGGTTGTTGGGTAAGTCTCGTGGGGGGCTGGGCCGCAAGGACGCTGGGCCGAAGTACATCCAGAACTATGTGGATCAGGTGGATGAGATCCGCAGGTTGGGCGTCGAGTTGGATGCGGAGACTACGTTCAACGCTGGTTGGCGTGCCCCCACTGATCTGAGCGATTTGACGAACCGTAACTGGGTGGAGAAGGCGCGTCTCAGGTTGCAGCAGGATTTCACTGCTGAGGTGGCGGATCGGGCTGAGGCTTTGAAGTTGGGGGCTGATGCTGAAGCTGTTGGCACGATCAACAGGGGTTCTCTGATTGATATTGAGGCGGAGCGGTTGACGATTGAGGCTGTTCGACGCGAAGCGTTGCAGGAGGTCGTGAATACGAATAGGCGCGCTCAGGAGGCGTGGATCGAGGGGTCACGTCTCGCAGGGTTCGACCCGACTGCGCCTCATGGGCGGGTGGGGGGTAAGGGTCCGTACGCTGGGCGCACGGGTCCGTTGGTGGATGGGAAATCAACAGCCCAGTACCCGAACTGGCACAAGAACGCTGCTGAGGCTTTGGATTTGGATTCGCAGCGTCTCGCTGCGGAAGCCAAACTGCTCGACACTGAGATCGGTCAGGTTCTCGAAACAGACATGACGAAGTTCCAGCAGGCCGACAACATGTTCAAGAACATGATTGACGGCAGGTACATTGATCCCGATACGAGCATTACTGCGTTGCGGGCAGGGTTCAGGGACGGCGCTGTCCCCTTCGGACCTGCTGTCAATGGGGAACCAATGTACATGTCGATCCTTACTGCTGGTGACGGTGCCTCCGCTCAGGCGAACGAGGCGCTCAACAAAAAGTTCCTGGGGATGATGCGGTCCACGTTGAACTCAGGGTCTGGAACAGGTAACGAGTTCTGGCAGGCGTGGGATTCGTTGACGGGCTATTTCAAAGCGCAGGCGATTGCGCGGCCCGCGTTCATTCAACGCAACCTGCTGGGCGGCGTGTTCAACAATGTCCTGGCGGGGATGCAGTTTGACAACATGTTTATCTACATGAAGGCGCGCCATCGGGCCATGAAGGCGGGCTGGGATGATGCGCTGGTTGAGGCGGGGGTAGATCCTCGTGACTGGGACGGCAGCTTCCAAGATTTCTTGGGGAAGCGGCCCGCCGAGTTGAAGCGGCGTGCCGCCCAGCTGGGGGCTGAGAAGTTGGCGAAGAACCCGAAGGATGTGGTGATGCGCGACTTCGCCAGGGTGTACAGGTCGGGTGCTGTCGGTGCAGGTCAGGCTTCTATGGATGTCGCACAGTCGTTCCGACTGGGCGGCGCCACCCACATCGACCGTTATGGTCGCCCCATCAGGGCGAACATGCTGCGGCGTGACAACGTGTTCAACACGGCGATACGTAACGGCAACTCTGAGGCGGAAGAACTGTTGCGCGGCATGTTGGCTTTCGATTCGGTGACGACAGGCATGTCGGACATAGAAAGCATCGCCAGGGTCAACAAGTTCCATTTCAACTACTCGAAGGAAGCGCAAACCGACTTTGAACGACGGGTCGCTTCTCGCGCTATACCGTTCTATACGTGGACGCGTAACTCGATTCCGTTGATGGCGACCCAACTGGTGCGCAACCCGAAGCCTTTCGTTCGGTACCTCCAGTTGAAGAACAACCTGGAGAGCGGTGTTGAGAAGGACAGGAATGTTCCCGACTGGTACGGGGAACGATGGGGTATCGACCTGTCGGGCCTGTTAGGTAACCCCAATCAGGGGCAGCGAACATTCGCTTTCCCTGATTTGCCGTTCATGGATCTCATCAACGTGGCGAAGATGCCTTCCAGGGAGACACCGTTTGGGCCTGCCCAGCACATAGCGGAAGGGTTGGCCCCTCAGATCAAAGCCCCCATCGAGTACCTGACGGGAACGAACATCTTTACGCAGGCTGAGATCGGAACAGATTTCATTCCGCCTCCTCGCGTGTTCGACATCCCAGGGTTGTTGCCGTTCTTGTCGAAGGCGTTGCCGATGGGGATGGTGAAGAAGAACCATAAGGGGAACTGGGGTATGCGAGAAGACTTCGCATACCACTTGGGCAACTTCGTGCCTTACATCACGCAGATGCGCCGTCTCCTCCCGAAGGAGGAGCGGTTCAAGGAAGACCTGTTGTTGAACTGGTTGAATTGGATTTCACCTATCGGTATGCGGGAACGTGATTGGCGTGCTGGTCGAGGCACGGCGTATGCGAGGCAGCGTGACAGGTCGGAAGACAGGCGCCGTATGATTTCGTTGGAGAACTTGTGAGGGCTGCTTACGTCAGGCGTGCAGACTGGGGTGCCACCGCACCCACCAAGGGTTGGACGTGGCTGAACCCGAAACGTGTCCAAGGCATCGTCATTCACCACAGCGGTGTGGTAGGTGGCCCCACGGGGGCTACCGCTGTGCAAGCCTTTGAGCGTCACCACATGCAGGTGCGACGCTGGTCGTCCATTGCGTACAACTGGCTGGTGGATGTGGACGGCACCATCTATGAGGGGCGCTGTGACGGCGCCGTGGGTGGTGCGACGAAGAACTGGAACTTCAAGACGGAAGCCGTCTCGTACATCGGGGACGGCGATCAGCCGTTGAGTTTGGAAGCCCAACAGGGCTTCCGCACCGTCATCAACGAGTTGCAACATACATACGGTGGCGGCCTGTGGATCAAGGGCCATCAGGATTTGGCTTCCACGAGCTGCCCTGGTGGATGGCTGTATGACTGGGTGATGTCAGGTGCAGCGTTTGATCCTCCTTCTGGTTCCCATGCCCCGACTGTTGATTGGGACGGGGTTGTCGCCTATTTGAGGTCGCTGGGCGACGGGTTGGATGCCAACCCGTTGAAGCGCAGGATGCGTGGCGACAAGATCCGTATGGTGCAGGCGACGTTGCCTCGTTGGAAGTGCGACCCTGGCCCTGCGGACGGCATCTTCGGATGGCGTACGAAGGCTGCTGTGCGGTTGTTTCAACGGCAGCGGGGCTTTTTGAAGCCGAACGGTGAAGTGAACAAGGCGACATGGGACGCCTTGTTCTTTATGTAGGAGGTGCATTTCGATGCCCAAAGGTAAAGGTTACGGGACTTTCGAGGAGACGTTCGGCAGTCAGAATGACCAGCCGTACGATTCCACGTCGTCCGAAAACATGTACGACATGAGCGTGAAGGCGAAGAAAGACGCCGCCTATCTGCGTAGCACGAAACTGGGGAACGCCAACAGTGGCGGACGCCCCTTCGGGAAGTAGGACATTATGAGGGATGGTTCAACGCCACGCCTGGTAAAGGCCGCAAAGGTGCTTGTCACTACAGTGAAGACTGGTGGCGGTATCGGTTCTGTTGGTTCGCCGTCTAAGAGTGGCGCTCGTAAAGCCCTGAGCGACTGATGCCAGGGAAGAAGAAGCCTCGTCGCCCTAGGTACTAGCATGCCTTTGAAGCGCGGCGCTTCTCAGAACGCCATCAACACGAACATTGGGCGCCTCATCAATGAGGGGTACCCGCGTGATCAGGCGGTCGCTATCGCCCATGATCACGCCAAGCAATCTAAGAAGGGGAAGAAATGACTGCTTTGGGTTCAGGTAGTTGGTCCGACAAGATTGAACGGCTCGTTGCGACTGCGGCTCAGGCGTTCTTGTCTGTGTTTGTTCTATGCGATGTGGCTACCACTGAAGCGGCTTTGGTCGCTGCTGGTGCCGCAGCGTTGGCATTGATGAAGGCTTGGGCAAAGGAAGTGCTCGACAAGCGCGCCGTCTAATGGCTGACGAATGGGAGACGTTTCTTACCGAACACGGTGATGACATCACGTCAACAGTGCATGACAACATGCGCCGTGAAGCGAACCTATTTGACATTGAGGACGGTACCCATGCGGGCTGGTGCGGAGACAGGCTTGGCATCCTGGTCGTGTTGACTGAGGAGGAGGCTGAGGGGTTGGTGTCTGAGGATTGGCGGGCACAGCACGGGTTCATTGTGCACCCTGTGTTCAAGGAGTTTTTTGGCAGGATGATTCAGGATATGACGTTGCGGGCGTTGGACGCCCGCCCCGACCCTGAGATCTAGTCGAGGTAGTATTTGTCTGCGAGTTCAGGCATCAGGCGTTTCAAGATTTCCGCAAGCAACTGGGGTGCAAGGTCGCGGCGTCGAGCCACTGTCGTTTTCGGTATGCCCGTTAACCCCTCAATCTGGCGGAGCGACATGTGGGCACCGTGAACGAGTTCCAGGATGATGCGGTCCCGTTCTTCTAGTTCTCCGAGCGCGTCGATGACGATTTGATCTTTAGGCGTTGGTCGCCGTGTAGTCATGGACATTGCGCGGGGGCCACGCCCTGGTGCTGTCTCCATTAACGCTTGGAGTTCACTGTCGGGCCTGAGGGTATCTCCGAGGGGGAGCACGCTTCGGTAGTAGTCTTCCAGGGTGCTATCAAGGATCCAACCTGTTGGATCTACGCTAACTATCTTCGACATTCACTATCCTAAAAGCGACCACACCTCCCCTGCGTTGATCGCATAGTACTCGTTGCCTTCGGGAAACTTGCGGACCTCCGCCTTGTCCACTAGAGGGCGCAGTTTCTTGATCGGGAACATGAGTTGCCGATCATGGTGCGAGTCGTGGAGGAACAGGCGGACGGGCATGACGTTGCGGTCCCACCACAGCAGCGACTTCCACTTGTCTAACTTCATGTGGACGACCTGCTTGCGCCCGAAGCCTTGCACCTCGACCAGATAGTCTGATGTCAAATAGTCTGGTGTGTGCCTAATCCGCAGCGGCAACTTCCACATGGCTAGGGGGGGACGGTTCAGCCCGAACCTGACATAGTTGACACCGCACCAATTCTCAAAGACGCCTTCAGCCAGGTCGCCCATCCCGTCGAGTCGTTTCCCAAACTCTTGTTCGGAGAACTGGGTGCTGCTCACAGCTTTGTTGCCTCAATGTGGTACACGAGTTTGTCGTCGGGGTACGCGATGCCGTTCAACCCATCCAACGTGGCCTTGACTGCGTTGTCCAGATCGAAACGCAGTTTTGACGTGGCGTCAGGCATCTCCTCGATCTCAATGGTCTGATAGTCGGGGGTGTATGCGATCCTCATAAGAATCGGCCCCTCGAAGAAGGGGCCGTCGTATGCTTCTGCGATCTTTGCTTCGTATTCCAGCGTTTCCTTCGGCGTGTAGACACGGCCACGGCGTGTCATGCGGGGCCGTCCCTTTGGTTTGGGGCGACCCTCAACGATAAAGGCGTGTTCTAGTTTCGGCTTCGGCATCTTGAAAGGCTTTCTCTGCCAGTTTCTGCAACTGATACAGCTGGTCGTGTTGGGGTTTTCCGTTGGTGTAGAACTTGTGGGTAAACCTGTTGTCCAGGTCCAGCAGCCACGGTACCACCATGCTGAGGGTGTGGCCGTCACGGCATGCGAACGCAGCGAACCTATACAGCCACCCGTGCCTGCCTTTGCCTGCCCCTTGGTTCATCACGAACACTGACGAGGGTGGCCCGTGCTCAAACATTTCTTTGAGGTTGGGTTTCATTTCCGTGGGGGCGTCTCTGCTTTCATGTGAAAGTGGGCGCCGCTCCATGCGCTGCGGTGTTGCCTTCAGCAACGCCGCCGCTTTGATGTCAGCGACCTTGGCACGGTTCGCGTTGGCGTCGTGCAGAAAGTTTTCCAACGGTATAGGCGTGCCATCCTCCTCGATGATGACCTGCCTGTCTCGGCGGGGGCGGTCACCGTAGTAGGGGAGCCTCACGAAGTTCCCTGGTGGCCCTGGTAGTGATTCGCTTTTCGGGAACGGCGAGTCGGTTGGTACGTCTGCGATCTGTTCGGCTGCTTGCAGGCACCGTCGCATGTCTACGGTGGAGCACCATGTGTCGGGGAACACCCATACGTGGGCGCCACCTGAGCGGGTGCGTTCCACCCATGAAGGGATGTTCTGTGCGGCCAGCACGTTGCTGAGGCTGAACGCGTAGTCGGCTACCTCGTCTTCGGTGCCTTGCCCCTTGTGGTGGTCGGACTGGGCATCAATGTCGATGCACCCCCAACTGCACACCCATAGTTCGGGTTGCATGTCGGGGTACCTTCGGTTCTCGCTCCAGCCTCGTGGGCCTACGTGCTTGTTGGTGGGGTCGTACACCATCGGGTAGATCCCCAATGGTGCCTTGCCGTCGAGGTGCCGTCGGAAGTGGGCGGGTGTCAGGTCTTCCCAAATGGTGATGGGGTTGTCGCCTGATTCTCCCCATGCGTGGGGGAACCCGTGGAACGTCGTGTGAAACCAGGACGACAGGTCGTTACCCATCCCGATGTTCTTTCTGTTCGATGCGTGTGTCTGCATCTAGTCGGGCTGCCACGTAGTCGGCGTGGAATCCTGCGGACACGCCGTCGTCATACACGACCCATCCAAGGCGTTTTAACCCTGCACCCAAGTAGATGGTGTAACTTTCCACGGTGACACCCATGTCATCCTGCCCCTTGTTCGGCAAGGATCGCTTCCTTCGACATCGGCTTGCCTTCCCGATAGGTGGGAAACGGGGAGGGTTTCAGGTTGCCAGCGCACATGTCCCCAAGGTAGTAGCGGTGCAACTTGACGTTGCCGACAACACGGGTCAGGTAATGTTTCCCTTCTTCACTGTTGCTTACTGTGAAGGTAAGCCGCCCGTCGTCGCAGGCGTACATGGCTACGGTCCAATCATCTAAGTGCACTTTGTATGGTTCCATTAGAACTCTCCTATGTCGATGCGATGCTGGATGATTGTCTCCTCCCACGGGTCCAGCAGTTTGCCCGCCTCAGTGATCTCCATGTTTATGGTGACCTTCTTGCCGTCAAACCTCTTGTTCTTCACTAATGCTATACCGAACACGTTTTCTAAACGGGCACGCTCGTCAGCGGGGAGGCTTTCGTCTTCATGTGGACGCCACACCGTCAACATGAAGTGGGCCAGGTCTTCGCCGCCGTAGCGCCCCGACTCGATGCCCAACGCTGCGCCACGGTTCGCTGATCCACGCGATGCCTGATGCACGATGATGGTGACCGCATCGTGACGCATACCCAACGACTTCAACGCTGAGATGCGGGCAGGGTCATCCCCAAGGTTTGGGTCGTCAAGCTGGGATGCGAAGTCCCAGATGAACACGTCGGCCTTGCGACCGTATGACGCTTCGGACCATGTGCCCAGCATGTGGTCCGCTATGTCGATGGGTCCGTCCACTTGGTGGCCTGACCGTCGCATCGCTTCGCCGTACTTGGAGAAGGCGGCACGGTCGATGATCCGCAGGTTCCGCAGATCCGTTTCCGACTGGTGACGGATCGCAGTAAGGATTCGTTCGTCGCCACGCTTCGCCAGGTCGTACACCTCACGAGGGTTCTTGTTCAACCTGATGCTCAGGATGCGGGACAGCACCATCAGGTCTGGTTCGTCAGGTGTCATCCACATGACGATGTTGTTCGGGTTGCGGGCCACAGCGTTGATGATCAACACCGTCTTCCCTGTGTGGGCTTTCCCAGAAACGATCATGCATTCACGTTTCTTCAAGCCGCCACCAAGGGCGTCGTCTATGTCGTGAACCCCAAGGGGCCACTTGTTGGACACGTCGGTTGCGTCTTCAATGAGACGCTCCGCTATGTCTAGGCAGGTCGGCAGGCTAGGGACGGCAACAGGGCGGGCTGGTTCATCTGGGGAGAGAGGTCCAGAATCCCCAACCCGCGCCTGCTGCACCCGCGCCTGAGCCTCATCGAGGGTCAGCCGCGTGGTCATGTCACCTCACGTAGGCGGGAGGCCGCGTGAACGATGACGGGAGTTTACCGAAGTCGATGGCGTGATCGGCGTATTCAGCCAGGGTCGGACCCCAATCGCCTTCGAGGCGATCAGCGGGCTTGACCTTGGCGTCAGGGTACGTTGCCACGTTCCTGATGGCGGTGCCGTTCGGTAGGTGACCTGACGCCTTGACGCTCTGGTTGCAGTAGAAGTTCGACTCCTTGGAGCCGAACGTGATGCCGCTGAGGCGCTCAAACTCGACGGCACCAACGATGCTGTCGAACGCATCCTCCCTAATCCAACTGGATCTGGGTCGGGATGGTGCCGCAGAGGGCGGTGAGGGCGGCGTAGGAGCCGCCTGAGGCGCTGCGGGGGGCGGGGGTGGTACAGGTAGCACCTGTGTCCCTGGTATGGCCGCAGCGACCATCTGTGTGGCTACGGCAGCGAACGTGTTCGCGTTCACAATGCCGTGCATATCACCCCAGTTGGCGCGCACGTCCTCATACGAGAACGAACCCGAACCCACTAGGGCTGCCATGATCTGTGCCGTCGCAGAGTTACAGTTCTGCGCGACTATCAGCTTGTCCTTATCCATTTGCATCCTCCGATGCTGCTGTGTTCCCTTTGCAAACAGACCAGCATGGCGCCCACTTCTCGGAGCACCACCAGCCTGCATCATTCAACGGCCAAACCTTCAGGCTTGACTGTTCCACGAGGCGGCTTGCCGCCTCGACCTTGCGTCGCAGGAACTGGAAGTCCTGCTCGCCTCGTTCAATCCTCATGGACGACACCTCACCCTTCGTGCCGTACATGCAGTAGAACGTCATCGTGTTACGGCCTGTTGCCCAACAGTACGTAGTGGACTGGATGTCCCACCTGTCGTACTCCCACTTGTTTCTCGTGTAGTCACGCTTCGGAAACTTCCAGTCAACCAAACCCATGTTGCTATCTATCAGGTCGATTCGTCCCGTCATCCGAACGACACGCTCGTCGTCCTCAAACAGCAACTGGTCGAACCCCACCTCCACCCCGACAGGGGTCAGGCTCGGGTACACCTGCTCATACCAAGAGTCCAGCTTGGCTGCACCAACCTTCTCAAGATCGGCACGAGACTTGTAACTGTTCCACTTGTCAATCGTCGGAACGAGTTCGTCCAACTCGTGACCGAACCGCTCATGGAGGGCAGTATAAGTCTCATCGTTGATCCAGACGGGCGCAGCATCCATCCCCTCAGGGATGGTGATGAGGTACTCGACAGCGTTATGGCATGCCGTACCTAGTACCGCAGCGTCCCCTTCGGGGTCGTCAACGGCACCTGTCCACATCAGTCGTGCCCGTTCAGGGCACATGTCCAACGTCTTCAGGTCAGACTGGTGCCAGGTGTGATGCCAGCGACCGTCGTCGAAGTAATGTTCTTCGTTCATCTCTCTCCTATGGGCTAGTGCTAGGGCTAGCAGGCCCACCCCTCAGGGGGTGGGCCGCTGGCCTGCTTGCCTGCTAGCAGCCAGTATAACGCAGGCTGGTGACAGGCTGGTGGATGGTTACTGGTTGGCTGCTTCTCGCGCCTGCAAGGTGGGGCGGCTCGGCACCTCATACGGTGCGTTGAGGCGTCCTGGCGGGTGCTTCGGCAGGAATCTCACACCGATGGTGTGCCCGAAGTGGTGTTCTTCCGCCCACGCCTCCATCTTCCCCGTTGCGTTGACATCCGCCAACGCATTGTTGACCGTTGACACACGGCCAAGGCGTATGCGTGACGCCATCACCACGGCGTCACGACGGCCATCGCAAACGACCGCCGTCGAAACCAAGGCTTCACCTGGCTGCTTGACTGCACTCTGGGCGAGACGCCACAACGCCCTCGTCCTGTCCGTCTTGTACCCTCGTTGCCTGTCCACCCCTTGGGGGGTGGAGTTGGCGGGAATGATTTCGTTACTCACTTTGCTCTCCTTCATTGTCGGTTGGGAACGGAATGATTTCCGCTTCCTCTTGGGTAGATGGGTGGCGCATGTGCGCCTTGGCTTCTTCCACCATCTTGCCTTGTGCTTCGAGGAAGTCCCCAAGGCGCATCATTAGGTCGTGGCACAGGTCAAGCATCCCGATCCACGCCGACGGTATAACCTTGTCGTAGAACGCTTCCGCTGACATCTCCCCGTCTTCTTCATCACTCATCTTCTGTCACCTCCAGTGACACTACTTGTGCCTTCGATGTCTGCCATCGGCCAGTCACCACGCCCCCGTCTTCATCGACGTGGAACGGGATCATCCCCGACAGCAGCACCTCGTACTTCAAGCTCAGGTTCTTCTCGCTCATTCTCTCCCTTCCATTTCTTCCTCAGCATTATTGCATCGGCCTCTCGTATGGCAAGCAGTTGCTTGCGTGTCAGCCCTTCCGTCTGACCTGTCGGGCGAATCACCATCGTTACTCCTCGTCTTCTAATGGGAACATCTTATCCCAACATGGGGCACAGTAGTATCCGAACCCGTTGCGGGCACCCATCACCACCTCCCTCTCCTGCAACGACAGGTCAGGAAACAACTCCTGAACTAATCCCTCCCTGAGTTGGAACTTGTCCCACGCCGTGTTGGAAACCGTGACCGTTTGCCTGACATCACACGTAGCCGTAGCGCACCTTGCCTGAACTGCCGCCATCATTCTCCTTCTCCTTTATCCGAAGTCTTCGTATTCGTAGACAACCTTTGCCTTGGCGTCCCCTCGCGCTGCTACTAGCGCCTCAGCGATGCCCTTCTGTGCCACAAGCAGCATCGCAACCACTTCTGAGGGTTGGAGCGGTCTGCCTTCGATGTAGCATCCGCGGTCCCGTGAATAGGTCGTTCCACGGACTCGCCGTTGAATGTCGCCTATGAGCAGGTTTCCCAGCATCGCTGCTCTGAGTCGATTCTTTCCTCTTGGCCTCCAGTACTTTTGCCCTTTGCCTGTCTGCTTATTTACTGCCATCTGTTTTCTCCCAACAGGTTCGTGACGGGTTCCAATGCACAACTCATGTCTTCTCTCCT
>TARA_R110002073_G_scaffold82622_4_pt1 | contig 15891 bp, 11 predicted proteins | sample TARA_R110002073 | Tara Oceans TARA_R110002073 (sample SAMEA4397174) | marine metagenome | biome: Polar Biome; feature: [DCM] deep chlorophyll maximum layer (ENVO:01000326); material: water (ENVO:00002006), including particulate matter (ENVO:01000060) such as... | depth 40 m
GGTCACCTTGGGTTGAAAAAGAGCCTGAATTAAAAATTACCTATCCAGAAAAAACCAGTGGTGTTGGAGGCTCGTATTCGTGGGTTGGAAAAGATGGTGCTGGTAATATGAAAACTTTAGCGGCAAGCTCATTTGATTCTATTTCGCAAGAAATGCAATTTGAAGATTTCCCACCATCAAATGTGTATTGGAAATTTGAAAATATAGACCAAGGCACGAAGGTCACTTGGGGAATGAAAGCTAACCAAGTCCCTTTTCTTTTAAAATTCTTTGCAGTTATTAATGGTGGCATGGATAATATGGTTGGTCCAGACTATGAACGTGGCCTAGAAAAACTAGACAGCTTAACTGTTGAAAGCATGAAAAAATTTAACATTACCATAAACGGCATTACAGAATATGGAGGTGGCTTTTATTTGTACAAAACCACCAATGCCACAAACGACAACATAAGTACAACCATGGCGCAACAATATGCTAGTATTGGCACGTTTATGGCAAAAAACAATATTGCAATGAATGGTATGCCACTTACGGTATATCAAGACATGAATATGGACGAAGGCTCTGTAATTATGAGCAACGGTATTCCTGTAAGTGAAAAAATAACAATTACGGATAACAGTGGTGTACTAAGTGGTTATATTCCAAAAACAAAAGTTTTAAAAACTACTTTAAAAGGTAACTATACAAATTTATCTAAAGCATGGGCTCAATCAATGAAATACATTTTAGAAAATAATTTAACGCAAAGCGATATAAAACCGTTTGAAATATATACGAACGATCCAGGTGATTTTCCAAATCCAGCAGATTGGATTACTGAAATATATATACCTTTAGCCGATAACTAAACTATAAAAAATTCCCAATGTTGGGGAAAATGTATATGAAACAACTTTTATTGGTATTTATAGGTGGTGGATTTGGCAGTGCATTACGCTACATTATTGGAAAATACTTGAACTCTACCGAAACAGGAATACCATGGGGAACATTTACAGTAAACATATTAGGGAGCATACTTATTGGCATTATTCTTGGATTAGCGGCAAAAAACGATGCGTTATCTTCAAATCAAACCCTGTTTCTTGCAACTGGTTTTAGTGGTGGATTTACCACTTTTTCAGCATTTGCCTATGAAAATCATGTATTTTTAAAAGCAGGCGATTTTACCAGTTTTGCACTCTATACTATTGGTAGTTTTGTTATTGGTTTTTTAGCTGTTTTCCTAGGCCTGTTTCTAGTAAAAAGCTTTTAGTTTTTTGCATACATCTTAACACCAGCTTCTATTTTTATGGGTAAATAATTAACACGTGGTACAATTGGGCAAGAAAACTTTTCGTTATACACACAATAAGGGTTATATGCCGAATTAAAATCAACAACCATACTATCGCCCTTAGGAATTTTTAAGTCTATATAACGTCCTCCACCATAGGTGGTTTGGCCATTTGTAGCATCTAAAAATGGTAAAAACAAGTAATCTTCTTTACCCTCTTTTTGCATATTTTCTTCACCTTGATATACATTTAAATTATAGCTTTGTCCATTAATATTAAAAGTGAGTACGCCATAAACACGCTCTTTAGTTACGCGATCTGTAGTGGTTTTCATATTAAAAAACTTTGTGCCTGGAGTTCGCTTTAAATCGGCATTTACTAAAAATGTAGAGTCATATTTAAAAAAATCTAAGGCTTCAAATTTCTCCCTATCTTTTTTCTTTAAAGGCGATTTAGATGCGTCTTTAAATAAAGCATTTTGCTGTCTTTGAAAATTGGTGTCTCCAATTAGAGGTTTTTTTTGTTTCGAGCAACCAATTAAAATCATCAATATTAATAACCAACTAAATTTTTTCATATACTATCTTTCTATCACAAAAATACAACTTACTAATATTTTATTTAGTATTTACAAAACGTATTATATTTACACATATTCATTAAAAAAAAGATGCATGAAAAATATCCTTTTTATTTTAGTATTTGTGTTAGCATCTGCTAGTTGCAAAAACGAAACTAAGCCGTCTAAAGAAATAACAATATCTAAAGCAGAAAAAGTCACGCCAAAACTCGACCCAAATAACTACAATGTTGCATTTTTAATAATGGATGGCACTTATAATACAGAATTAACAGCACCTTTCGATATTTTTCAGCACACTTTTTTTAGAGAAGGTATAAAAGCCATGAATGTATTTACAGTAGCAAATACCAATGACCCTATCACAACTTTTGAGGGCATGCGTATTCTTCCAGATTTCAACTATTTAACCCATGATTTACCTAAAATCGACATACTCGTGGTGCCAAGTGCCGAAAACCATTTAGGGAAAGACCTCGAAGACGAAGCAATGATTAACTTTGTAAAACAAATTGATAAAGAAGCAAAGTTTATAACATCACATTGCGATGGTGCTTTTGTTTTGGCAAAAGCTGGATTATTAAATAATAAAGTATCAACTACCTTCCCAAGCGATATTGATAAAATGCGAGACATGTTTCCTAATCTTGACATTAGAAAAGACGTATTTTTTGTACACGATGGCAAGTATATTACCTCATCGGGAGGCGCAAAAAGTTTTGAAGCTGCACTCTACTTATGCGAATATTTATACGGAAAAAAAATCGCACAATCACTCGCTAATGGTTTGGTAATAGATTGGGAATTGGAAAAAGTACCACATATCATAATAAAAGATTAAATATTTTAACTCTCCGGTAATCATTTAGATATTTTTAGTAACTTGTAGGATAACTCATTCAATATATAAAAATGATTAGCTACATCTATAAAAACACCTCTTTAGGTATTGCTTTAACCTTATTTTGCTTATCACTCACTTTATCTGCTCAAAATAATAATAAAACACTAAAAGAAATAAGTGGTAATGTGACACACCTTAATGCACCATTAACTAATGTTAACATTATTATTAAAGGCACACAAGAAGGCACAAAAACCAATTCAAAAGGTGAGTACTTTATTAAAGCTAATGTTGGTGATATCATTCTGTACAGTTATGTAGGCTTTAATACTGTTTCAATTATAGTAGAAGATATTACTAGTGTTTTAAATATTGAAATGGATGCATATGTGAGTAAACTTAATGAAGTAGTTGTGAAGGCTAGAAAAAACACAAGTAAAGTATCTGAGCTAGAAAAGAAATTAGATATTGACCTTAAAACACCTTTTGGAACTTTTAACCCTGAAAAATCTGGTTTTGCAATTCCATATATTGCAGGTAAAGACCTTAATTTAGCTGCACCTTCATTGGCATATGCCTTAAATGGCAAACGTGCTGGCATGCGTCTTATAAATGGAAAACTTACAATAAGAGGTATACCAGCAACATTTATAATAGATGGTGTTCAATCTGATTTTATATCTTCAGTAAATATTGCCGATATCGAAGACATTTATGTTGTTAAGTACAAAGCTCTAGTCATTGTTAGAACTAAAATGTCTTTTGATGTCAGAGAGGAAAAAAGTAAGCAAAACATAGAGCAATATAAAAATCAAAATTTCTATACTGACGATGCGGTAGCTATACAAAGTGAAACGACGTTTTCTTCAAATGCTTTAAGAACTCAATATAATACAATAATAGCAAAAAATATTAACGGTAAAGTCACTTATAAAAACGCTCCTTTGGTAAATGTGAATATCATTATTAATGGAACAAAAAAAGGTACAAAAACCAATTCACTAGGGGAATATTCTATAAAAGCAAATGTTGGTGATATTATTAATTATAGTTATGTAGGCTTTAATACCATATCTATTATTATAGAAGATATTACTAATGTTTTAAACATTGAAATGCTTAAAAAAACTAATGAACTTGATGAAGTCGTAGTCCTTTCTAAAAAAATTAAAGGTAAAATGTTAAAATTAGCTGAAAAAAAAGAAAAGAAATTTAATACTTCAATGGGAACGCATGATCCCGTAAAAGCTGGTTATTCTATATCTTATCTTGATGGAGAAGATATAAATCCGATGTATAATTCGGTTACAGAATACATAATTAATAGAACTGCAGGAGTAATTATTGATGCTAATCGTCAATTAATAGTTAGGGGTGCAAAAAACTATAATAGTGGTCCTCCAATTTGGGATGTTGACGGCGTGGTATTTACATCAGAACCTCCCATAGATATTTTAAACATCAAAGATGTTTATGTAATAAGATCTCTTGCAGGAACTAATCGCTATGGTTCCCAAGGAAAAGGTGGAGTTATTGTGGTACGTACCATAAACGGCTCTTTTGATAATACCCAAGCCAAACAAAAAGAAAAAACTGAACAATATACCAACAAAAACTATTACACAAATGATGCTTTGGCAATTAATACTGAAACTCTCTTTACTAATTCCTTTTCCAATACCTTAGAAAGTTTTAACAATACACAAAAAGCTTTAGAATATTACAATCAAACACTTAAAAACAAAATACAAGATTACAGCAATCATATAGATATTGCTCAAAATTTTATTACCTATTATAATAATTCTAATGTAGCTTCTTTAATACTCGAAGACCTTGCAAACAAACATAACAATAACCCTGAAATTCTTAAAGCCATTGCTTATCAATTTCAGGCACTTGGTTTAAAAAAAGAAGTCATTAAACTATATCAAAACATCTTTAAACTTCGTCCAAAATACGCCCAATCCTATCGCGATCTAGCCAATGCATATAATGAAAACGAACAATTTAAAAAAGCATGGCGATTGTACATGAGCTATTTATTTCAAGGCAATGATGTAAGTGGTGAAGGTATTGGCAATATATTCTATAACGAAATGGAATGGTTGTACTTTAATAGAAAAAATCAAACCGCTATAAAAGAACGTTTTGTTCCAAAAAATGAAAGTATTCTTGATTTTAGAAATGATATACGACTTGTTTTTGAGTGGAACACTTCCGAAGCAGAATTTGACTTAGAGTTTGTAAATCAGGAAAAACGGGTTTATGTGTTTGAACATAGTCTATCTGCAAACCAAGAGCTCATAACTGATGAAAAAGAAAAAGGATATTCCAGTAAAGAATTTATAATTGAAGACATAGGTGAAGGTGAATGGTTAGCTAACTTTACATATAAAGGAAACAAAAAACCCGAGCCAACTTACTTTAAAGTCACAAAATATTATAACTGGGGAAAAGCCAAACAAACCCAAGAAATTACAGTCTATAAATTTCAAAACCAACGAAAAAAAATTCAATTAATGGAACTTAATAAACATCTACTAATAGTTAGTAATTAATGTGTTAAAAATCCCATCTAATCATAAAACAAACTCATAATTCATTATTTTTAAATTTCATTTTCAAACCAACCAACCACATGAAACATCTATTACTAAAGTTTTTCGATAAGAAACATACTTATTTAGATGTTACATGTGACTTTAATATGTAATAAACACTTCCACATGAAATTAACAAAATACGTTTTTGCCATAGTTTTTTCAACAATCATGGTAAGTACTGCAACTGCGCAAGATTATTTTTTTAAAGCTAAAGCACCTTTTAATCCCGACATTCCATCACCAGAAGAATTTTTAGGCTACCCCATTGGTAAACAACACACACGGCATGATCAAATTGTGGCTTATTTCCATAAACTAGCAGAAGTATCCAATCGTGCTGAGATAGAAGTTTATGGCTACACACATGAAAAACGAAAATTAGTCATGTTACGAGTATCAACGCCTGAAAATCTAGACAATTTAGATGCCCTTCAAGCTGAACATCTAAAATTTGTAAACCCAGATCTCTCTCCAAAAAATTATAATGAAATTCCTGTTTTTATTCAGCTTGGGTATAATGTTCACGGCAATGAACCATCAAGTTCCGAAGCTGCTTTGCTAACAGCTTACACCTTAGTAGCTTCAAATAATCCTGAGATAACCAATTATCTCAATAATTCTATCATATTTATTGACCCAACCATTAATCCTGATGGACGTGACAGGCACACACAATGGGCCAATCAATTTCAAGCCAAATCATTAGTATCCGACGGCATAGATGCCGAACATAACGAAGCATGGCCAAGAGGAAGAACCAACCATTATTGGTTCGATTTAAACAGGGATTGGCTGTTGGCTGTTCATCCTGAAAGCCAAGGAAAACTAAATTGGTATCACCAATGGTATCCAAATGTTGTGACCGATTTTCATGAAATGGGAACCAATAGCAATCACTTTTTTGAACCAATGAAACCCATTGGCTCACATGACCCAATTATGCCAAAAGAAAATTATGAAGATTTAAACAACATGTTTGCACCATATTTTGCTAGTGCATTAGATAAAATAGGCTCATTTTACTACACTAAAGAATCGTTTGATGGCACCTATCCTGGATACGGAAGTTCCTATCCCGATTTACAAGGTGGATTGGCTTTACTGTTTGAACAGGCAAGTTCCAGAGGCCATGTACAAGATACCGATTATGGTAAAATGACCTTCGCTTTTACAATTAGAAACCAATACACATCTAGCTTTGCAACTATTAAAGCTGCTGTCGAAAATAAGGCCTATTTGAGAGAATACCAGCAAAAGTTCTTCAAATCAGCCATCTCCCAAAAAGCTCCAACAGGGTTTGCAGCTTACCAGTTTGGTGATGCATACGACATGAATAGAAATAAAGCCTTTGTCGATTATTTACTAAAGCACAAAATAAAAGTTTATAAAAATGGTGATAAATACACAGTACCACTAAAACAACCTCAACGTAGAATGGTGCAAACCATGTTTGAAACTTATAATAAATATAGAGACAGTGTGTTTTATGATGCCTCAGCTTGGAGTGTTGCCAACTTTTACAACATGAAATATCGTGGGCTAAAAAATGCTAATTTAGGCACAGAAGTGACTACCGAGAATAACACGGTAAATGTAGCTAAAGTACAACCAGCAGACTACGCTTACATTATTGATTATGACGATTACAACACACCTGCTGCATTATATTATATGCAATCAAAAGGATTGACTGTTGCTTCGGCATTTAAACCTTTTTCAATAAAAACCAGTAACGGAAATAAACATTTTAATTATGGTACGTTATTAGTTCCTGTTAGTAAACAAAAAAAAAACAGTCAGGAAGTTTATAAAATTGTTTCCCAAGCACAAATAAAATATAATGTCCCAATGTACACCACAAATAGTGGTTATAGCCTAAAAGGAATAGATTTAGGAAGCAATAATTTTAGAGCTTTAAAAAAACCTAAAGCTGCTATGCTCATAGGCGATGGCATAAGTAGCTACGAAGCTGGCGAAGTTTGGCATTTACTGGATACTCGTGTGCATATGCCTATTACCAAAATACAAATGCGAAGTTTTAGAAATGCCAATTTAGATAAATATAACACTTTAGTAATGGTCTCTGGTAGCTATAGCCAACTAGACTCCATTCAAAGACAAAAATTAAAAAACTGGACCTCAAAAGGAAATACACTTATTACTATAGCTGGAGGCTCAAAATGGGCTATTGATAAAAAACTGGTAAAAGAGCAACTTACTAAAAAGCCCAAACCAAAAGATGACAAAACTCCAAAAACAGTAGAACGAAAACCTTATGTAGATGCCAGAGAAAATATTGGCAGAGAGCGTTTAGGTGGTGCTATTTTTGAAGTTGATTTAGATCTTACACATCCATTGGGATTTGGTTATAGAAACAATAAACTACCTGTTTATAAGAACAATAATGTGTTTATTGCTCCTAGTAAAAGTCCATATTCAACAGTGGCTAAATACACCCAAAACCCTCATATTGATGGCTATATATCTGAAGATAATCTAAATATATACTTAAAGCATTCGGCCTCACTAATTGTAAGTCCTATTGGACGAGGTCGTGCAGTAATGTTTGCAGATAATCCAAACTTTAGAGGTGCTTGGTATGGTACCAATAAATTATTTTTAAATGCACTATTTTTTGGTAGTAGAATAACTGTTCCAACTGAAAGAAATTAAAATTCATCCAATGAAAAAATCAATCATTTTAATAACACTTGCCCTAAACTTACAAGTATTTTCTCAAGATAACTATAAAGGTGAAGGCCCTTTTTCGCAACTCATCATACGTGGTGTTACACTCATTAATGGTGATGGTTCTCCACCTCGTGGCCCAATGGATATAGTTGTTGAAGGCAACAAAATTGTCAACATGAAAATTGTTGGCTATGATGGTGTTCCGATAAATGAATCTACCAGACCAAAACTTAAAACTGGAGGGAAAGAACTAGATGCCAACGGTATGTATCTTTTGCCAGGTTTTATAGATATGCATGGCCATATTGGTGGCGACGCACAAGGTGCTAATCCAGAATACGTATTCAAACTTTGGATGGCTCATGGTATCACATCAGTGAAACAACCAAGTGGTCGTAACGCTATTGCGTTAAAACGCCAAAGTGCTGCTAACACTATTGTAGCACCAAGAATTTTTGAATATACAGGTTTTGGTTCTGGAAGTAAAAAACCTATAAGTACACCAGAAATGGCAAGAGAATGGGTTCGTGAAAACGCAAAAAATGGCGCTGATGGTATTAAGTTTTTTGGAGCCGTACCAGATATTATGGAAGCTGCTTTGGATGAAAACAAAAAATTAGGACTCAGGTCAACCGCTCACCATGCACAATTAAGTGTTGCAAGATGGAATGTATTACACTCGGCAAGAGCAGGAATGACATCCATGGAACATTGGTATGGTTTACCTGAAGCTTTATTTAATGACAGAACGGTTCAAAACTATCCTTTGGATTACAATTATCAAAACGAACAACATCGTTTTGAAGAAGCTGGTAAATTGTGGCAGCAAGCAGCTAAGCCTTACTCTGAGCATTGGAATAATGTAATGAACGAGTTATTGGAATTAGATTTTACACTAGACCCAACCTTCAATATTTATGAAGCAAGCAGAGATTTACAACGGGCTCGTCGCGCTGAATGGCATGAAGATTATACCTTACCTTCGCTTTGGAAATTCTATGAACCTAGTAAAATAAGTCATGGAAGTTATTGGCATTATTGGGGAACCGAACAGGAAGTAGCATGGAAAAAGAATTACCAATTATGGATGACTTTTATAAATGAATATAAAAATAGAGGCGGAAGGGTAACCGCTGGCTCCGATTCTGGTTTTATTTACCAATTATATGGTTTTGCTTACATAAGAGAGTTGGAACTTTTAAGAGAGGCTGGTTTTCATCCTTTAGAAGTCATTCGTTCAGCAACATTAAATGGTGCTGAAGCATTAGGTTGGAACAATAAAATTGGCTCAGTACAAATTGGGAAACTGGCAGATTTTGTTATCGTTGAAGAAAATCCATTGGTAAACTTGAAAGTTCTTTATGGAACTGGAGCCATCAAACTTACTGACGATAATGAAGTAGTACGTGTTGGTGGTGTAAAATACACTATAAAAGATGGAATTGTTTATGATGCAAAACAATTATTAGCAGATGTAAAAGCTATGGTAGATGCTAAAAAAGTGAAAACAGGTTGGAAATTAAAACAGCCTGGAATTAAAAACTAAATTGGTCGTTTAATTGGTTGGTTTTCAATAACATCAGATAAAACAATCTGTGTTTTTGTTTCACCATAAGTGATAAGTTTATCTATAAATTGTTCTAAGTGTTGTTGATTGCGTAAAACAACCTCTAGAACAATGTTTTCATTACCAGTAATTCTAAAGCAATTAACCACTTCATGAAACGATTTTACCTTTTCTAAAAATGGTTTTAGACGTCCCATAAAAGCTCTTAAAGTGATGATAGCTTTTAACTGATGCCCTGTTTCTTTATACGACAGTTTTGCATAATACCCATTTATAACGCCTGCGTCCTCCATTTTTCTAATACGCTCGGCAACTGCTGGCGAAGACACACCAACTTTTCTAGCAATATCTGTATTAGATTGCCTAGAATTTTCCTGTAGGCATTGTAAAATTTTCCAATTAAGCAAATCTAGCTTCATTTTTTTAAGTTTAAACTATAAATATATCAATTTATTAAGGTAAAATCGATGATTTAATTTATTTTTTAAATACGACATATTTGGTTTTCAAAGTAATTTTGAGTAATTGCTAAGAAAATGATTTACTCGACACCATCACACCTATCCAATTCGCCTATTTACACTAAGGCTTTGGAAATCTTTTCGTTAACACGAAAAATATCGTATTATCTAAATTACGATTTATCTAATCTAAAAATTGATGGTACCGAAGATAAAGATATCTATTTTTCAGGAGATATTGTACAGCAATCAGAATTATTGGGTCCAGAAATTATTAAGGCCGAAATAGAACCCTTTTCTAGAAACAAACACAAACATGCTGATAAGGTTGAGCGTTTAACAAAATTACTTTATAAAAACTGTAAGCGCTTAGAACATTGTAACAGTAATGGGAAAGATTTTATCCCTATTCTTAGAAAAGAGTTAAGGCTATTCAGGAAATTGCAACGCCATTGGATGATGACTTTGTAAACCATATTATGGTTATAAGTTATTAATTTCAAAAATTACATGTTCCTGCGATACTGCCCTCCTACCTCAAATAAAGCTTTGGTAATTTGACCTAAGGAACAATTTTTACATACGTCCATTAAGGATTCAAAAATATTTTCGTTATGGATTGCTTTAGATTGAAGGTCTTTCAATAATAATTCTGTATCGTTTGCCTTGTGAAGGTTTTCAAGTGTTTTAATTTGATATTGTTTCTCCTCTTCAGTTGCTCTGATAACTTCAGCTGGTAATATGGTTGGTGAACCTTTTGAACTCAAGAATGTATTAACACCTATTATTGGAAATTCTCCATTATGCTTCAAGGTTTCGTAATACAAACTTTCTTCCTGTATTTTACTACGTTGGTACATGGTTTCCATAGCTCCAAGAACACCTCCACGTTCGGTAATTCTGTCAAATTCCGTTAAGACTGCTTCCTCAACCAAATCGGTCAACTCTTCAATAATAAAGGACCCTTGAATTGGATTTTCGTTCTTTGCCAATCCTAATTCCTTATTGATAATTAATTGAATTGCCATCGCTCTTCTAACACTTTCTTCTGTTGGTGTTGTAATCGCTTCATCGTAAGCATTGGTGTGCAACGAGTTACAGTTATCATAAATGGCATATAATGCTTGAAGCGTTGTACGAATATCGTTAAAGTCAATTTCCTGAGCATGCAAACTACGTCCTGATGTTTGAATATGGTATTTCAACATTTGTGCTCTGGCATTTGCTCCATATTTATGCTTCAAGGCTTTTGCCCAAATTTTACGAGCTACACGACCAATAACAGCATATTCTGGGTCGATACCATTAGAGAAGAAGAATGATAAGTTTGGTCCAAACTTATTAATATCCATGCCTCGACTTAAATAATATTCCACATAAGTGAAACCATTAGATAAAGTCAATGCTAATTGCGTTATAGGGTTCGCTCCAGCTTCAGCTATATGATAACCTGAAATAGATACCGAATAGAAGTTACGCACATTATTTTCAATGAAATACTCTTGTACATCTCCCATTAATCGCAATGCAAATTCGGTAGAGAAAATACACGTATTCTGTGCTTGGTCCTCTTTTAAAATATCTGCTTGAACCGTTCCACGAACCTGAGCAATCGTTTTTACTTTAATATCTTTATACACTTCAGCAGGTAGCACTAGGTCTCCAGTAACACCTAATAACATTAGTCCTAAACCATCATTACCTTCAGGTAATTCACCATTGTATTTTGGACGTTCTTTCCCTTTATAAATCTTAGAAATTTTAGCTTCAACTTCTTTTTCCAGTCCATTTTCTTTAATGTAGATTTCACATTGTTGGTCAATGGCTGCATTCATAAAGAAGCCTAATAACATTGGAGCTGGCCCATTAATAGTCATACTCACAGATGTCATCACATCTGCTAAATTGAAGCCTGAATACAACTTTTTAGCATCATCCAAACAGCAAATAGAAACACCTGCATTTCCAATTTTTCCATAAATATCAGGACGCAAATCTGGATCGTTGCCATAAAGCGTAACACTATCAAAAGCTGTGGATAATCGCTTTGCAGGCAAACCCATACTTACATAATGAAAACGTCTGTTTGTTCGCTCTGGACCACCTTCACCAGCAAACATACGTGCAGGATCTTCTCCTTGTCTTTTAAATGGATATAATCCTGATGCATATGGGAATTCTCCTGGTACATTTTCTTGTAAACACCATCTTAAAATATCTCCCCAAGCCTCATACTTAGGTAATGCTACTTTTGGAATTTGAGTATGTGATAAAGACTCTGTATGTGTTTCAATTTTAATTTCCTTATCTCTAACCTTAAAAGAATAGATAGGGTTTTTGTATTTATTTACTTTATCGTCCCAACCTGTAATCACTTCCCAATTGTAAGGGTCTAAATTTAGTTTTACTCGGTCGAATTCTGCAATAAGGAGTTTGATAAAGTCTTTATTGTCATTCTGAACTTGATTCAGAATCTCATCACTATTTAATCCATGTTTATCAAGAAGAGATTGCTTCGCTTCACTCTCAATGACGTTAAGAACAGATTCAATTGTTTTATAAATTCCGTAAAGTTTTTGAGCGACTTCAACTTGCTCTGTAGCTTTACTATCGTACGTACGATTATTTTCTGCTATTTCAGATAAATACCTTGTTCTATTTGGTGGAATGACAAAAATCTTTTCGCTCATTTCTTTTGAAATCTTAAATGTCGATTTCAAATCAGCATCAGCTTTTTCAGCCAATTTATCCATAACCGCTTTATAAAGCGTGTTCATCCCTGGATCGTTGAATTGTGAAGCGATGGTTCCAAAAACTGGCAATTCATCTTGAGGTGTATCCCAAAGATTGTTATTGCGCATGTATTGTTTTTTCACATCACGCAAAGCATCTAACGAGCCTCGTTTATCAAACTTGTTTATGGCTACCAAGTCGGCAAAATCCAACATGTCAATTTTTTCCAACTGTGTTGCTGCTCCAAATTCAGGTGTCATTACATATAATGAGACATCACTATGCTCAATAATTTCGGTATCCGATTGACCAATTCCTGAGGTTTCTAGAATAATCAAATCATATTCCGCTGCTTTTAATACCTCAACAGCTTCATTAACGTGTTTTGACAATGCTAAATTAGATTGACGTGTTGCCAAACTACGCATATAGACTCTTGGGGAATTAATTGAATTCATACGAATTCTATCTCCTAAAAGTGCGCCTCCAGTTTTCCGTTTTGAAGGGTCAACCGAGATTAAGCCAACGGTTTTCTCTGGAAAATCAATTAAGAAACGACGTACCAATTCATCAACTAACGATGACTTTCCTGCACCTCCTGTTCCAGTAATTCCTAATACAGCCCCTCCTGACCTCCCCAAAGGGGAGGAATATACTGAGTTAAAAACTTCTTCAAACTCAGAGTGATTATTTTCGGCAAGAGATATTAATCTTGCTATGGTATTAACATCTTTATTTTTTAAATTTTCTAAAACTTTGTCATTTCCTAATTCCAATAACCAAGAACCATCCTCATTGCAAATTTTATCAGAACCTGCTAACTTCCCTCCTTTGGAGGGATTGAGGGAGGCTTCAACCAAATCATTAATCATTCCTTGAAGTCCAAGTTCTCTACCATCATCTGGTGAGTAAATACGTGTAATACCATAATCCATTAATTCTTTGATTTCCGAAGGAAGTATGACACCTCCTCCTCCTCCAAAAATCTTGATGTGTTCTGCACCTTTTTCTTTTAGCAAATCATACATATACTTAAAATACTCGTTGTGTCCTCCTTGATACGAGGTCAAAGCAATGGCATTGGCGTCTTCTTGTATAGCTGTGTTGACCACTTCTTCCACGCTTCTATCATGTCCTAAATGAATCACTTCAACACCTGTGGCTTGAATGATTCGTCGCATGATATTTATGGACGCATCATGACCATCAAACAAGGATGCTGCTGTTACTATTCGTACTTTATGTTTTGGTTTGTAAGGTGCTATTTGTTGCATTCGTATTTTATCTGTTATAAGCGTTGCAAACTTACGGAATATTGAAAAATTTATCGACTTTATTAAAAATATTATAAGTTTCTATAAATCATAGATGTCTCCTCGTTTAGCAAATCGGAACCCAAGATTTTGAATACTGTCTTTTAATCGATGTGAGTCTTTTATGGTTGGATTTGAATGATTAAAGTGAATGAAATAGATTTTGTTTTTAGTTTCTAAATCTTCATTTTCAAACAAGGTTGTCGTTTGCGTTGTAAAAGGATGTGGAATTTTACTCATATCTCTGTCTAGCTCACCATCTCTAAAAAAAGACGCATCCACGAAAGCATAATCTACTTTTTTAACTTCTTCAATAATGTTACGTTCCCATTTTTCCCACTTATCAATATCTGGAATAAACAATGCTTTTTTGTTTTGTCCTTCAATACGATATCCTACAGTTTCAGAATATTCGTCGCGATGTGGCACTAAAAAAGGGGTTACCTTTAAATTACTATTTAAGGCTACCACTGAATCATTTTCTAATACTTTAAGATTAATATTATTGTAGGTTACTAACTGACTCCAAGGACCACTTGTTTCTAAATATTGTTTCATTCTTGGCATGGCATATACAGGAATTTTGTTAGCGCCTAAGGCTTCAAAACCCAAATACATCAATCCTGTATAATGACCAATATGTGCATGTGTTAAAAATACGCCATCGATGATATTACCATTATTTAAATGATTGGTTTTAAGGAGTTGTGTTTGTTCTGTAAAATCTGGTGTGGCATCAAAAATGTATTTTTTTTTATCTTCTAAATCGACCAAACCCAAGCTGGACACAAGTTTTTTTGTTTCTACTCCATCGTAAAACGATTTGCAACAGTCATTTTCACAATTGATATGAGGATAGCCAGCATCTTGTGCAACACCAAGCACTGTAATATATTGCTTAGGTTTTTCAGTTTCAATAACTGTATTCGTAATAGTTTTTGTTTCTTTCTTAGAATTACAATTGAATAATACCAAAAAACATATTAGGCATAAAATTTGAATGGTTCTCATCTATAAAAATTATCTTTGCTAAAGATAGAAAACCTTAAACTATGATTAAACGAATTGTTGCCCTAATCTTAATTTTTAATGTAACTGCTTGTGCAGAGTTACAACAAGTTGTTAACCAAATGCCTCAAGGAGGAGGTTTAGGAAATGCTGAAATAGCCTCTGGATTACGTCAAGCTTTGGATTTTGGAATTGACAAACAAGTTACCAAACTCACAGCTAAAGATGGCTTTTTTAAAAATGAATTGGTAAAAATTTTATTACCTGAAGAATTACAAAAAGTAGATAAAGCGCTTCGTAATATAGGCTTGGGTAATCTTGCTGATGAAGGTTTAAAAGTACTAAACAGAGCTGCTGGAGATGCTGTAAAAGAAGCGACACCGATTTTTGTAAACGCTGTTAAAGAGATTACATTTGCTGATGCGAAAAATATTTTATTGGGTGCAGACAATGCAGCAACCCAATACTTAACCAACAAAACGGAAACAGCTTTATACGACAAATTCAACCCAGTAATTAAAAACTCTTTTAGCAACGTTGGTGCAGATCAGATTTGGGAAAATTTAATTAACAAATACAACAGTATTCCTTTTACCAATAATGTTAATCCTGATTTAACCGATTATGTTACAGGAGAAGCTCTAAAAGGCGTTTATACTATGATTGCAGTAGAGGAAAAAGAAATTAGAAACAAAGTATCATCTAGAACAACCGATTTGTTAAGGAGGGTTTTTGTGTTGCAGGATTGAAGCCCATCCTTAAGAGGCTGTCTAAAAAGTGTCATTCTGAATGAAAATGAAGAATC
>TARA_R110002073_G_scaffold667_4_pt1 | contig 15887 bp, 32 predicted proteins | sample TARA_R110002073 | Tara Oceans TARA_R110002073 (sample SAMEA4397174) | marine metagenome | biome: Polar Biome; feature: [DCM] deep chlorophyll maximum layer (ENVO:01000326); material: water (ENVO:00002006), including particulate matter (ENVO:01000060) such as... | depth 40 m
GCGAGACCTACCAGCAAATACTGCCGATCCCGCCAATCCAACTTGGCCTACAAAGCCTAGTTAAAAGGAATATAAAATGGGTTTTTTAGTACAGGGCGCCGCAACGCCAGATAGTTCAGTGACAACGGCCAAAATAGTTAATGATGCAGTGACAACTGCCAAAATAGCTGACGATCAAATTACGCTCGCGAAAATGGCCGCTGGTACTGACGGGAATATTATCAGCTATGATGCAAGCGGAAATCCAGTCGCAATTGCTACTGGCAGTGACGGCCAAGTTTTAACGAGCACTGGTGCCGGCAGTCCTCCAGCATTTGAAACCCTTGCCGGTGGTGGGTTTACGGCAGGGACTCCGGTTACAGTCTCGGCGTCTGCGGCTACATTTTCTTCGCTACCTGCCGGATTGAATTATATTATCTTGATTGCGAATTTATCCTCTTCAGCCCCTGCTGGTGGAGGTATGGATCAAATTCAGATCGGCGATGCTGGCGGTCTTGAAACTACAGGATATCAATCCGTCACACAGCAAGTCGGCACATTTTACTCAAGCACAACTTTTTATGACTTAAATCCGCAAGGTAACGGATTGATGTATGGCGCAGTCCATCTACTCAGGGCAACAGGGCATACTTGGGTTGAACACCATAGTTATATGTATAGCACCTCCGTTCATCATGTGGGCGCTGGTGTTAAAACGCTTTCTGCTGAATTGACGCAAGTCAAGTTTGGACTGTACGGCAGCGGCACAATTCAGATTTTTTATCAGTAGGAGAATAAAATGTTTTTATCCATCACCGGCGTCACGGCGGATAACCGCATAGCAAAATATCAAGAGTTTGAGAATGAAGCTGACGCTGACACCCACGCAGCCGCTTATAGTGGGTTTGTGGTTGAAAGCCCCGGCGGCAATCAAGCGTTGTGGACGGTCGATGCTTCCGCGAAGACAGTCACCCGCGATACTGATGTTGAAGCCGCAGCCGCCACCGCTCTGGCGTGGGAACAAGTGCGCGGCAAGCGTAATCAATTACTCACCGAATCAGATTGGCGTGGGATGTCTGATCTCACGATGAGCGATGCCTGGACGACCTACCGCCAAGCGTTGAGAGATGTGGGCGGTCAGGCTGATCCTACTGATATCACTTGGCCGACTGAACCTAGTTAATGTTGAATTTAAGTAACTACTTTTCATTATATCTTTTAGATGTAACCAAAAGGAACACTAGCATGAAAACAATTTTAAAATGGGTAACCAATCGGTCTATCGAGCCTTCAAGCTGGGCCGCTGCCGGAACAATCGTTATTGGTGTTTCGGTTCTCATAGATAGTCTTTGGTGGATTTCACTTATAGGAATTGCCGTGGCCGGTATGGCTATTCTGATTCGTGAGCGTGGGCTAATCTAATGATCGGCGCACTTCTCCCCATAGCGGTCACGCTTGCTAAACAGTTCTTGCCTGATCTGGTCGGGTCGCTGGCTGGTAAGAATGCTGAGTCGGTGGCAGAGCGGGTTATAGGCGTGGCTGGCGGCATCGTCGGCAAGCCCATCGAGACCGAAGCCGATGGTATGGCAGCTATAAAGAAGCTGAAGGCTAACCCTGATATGGCGCTTCAGTTAGAGATTCAACTCAGCGAGGAGCGTTTGGAATTAGCGCGCACAGAGATGCAAGATCGTGTCTCTGCTCGAACCATGAGTCAGAAATCGACCCTGCACACTATTGCTGTCTGCGGTATTTCTACCCTCGTGGTAATGGGCTTTGGTGTCATGCTCTGGTTAATTTTGGGCGATCCATTACCTGATGGTAATACTGAAATCATATATATCCTCTTGGGAACCCTAGCTGCCTCATTCACACAAGTGATTAATTTTTGGCTGGGTAGCAGCAGGTCCAGCCAGGATAAAAGCCAGCAGATGTCGGATGCTGCGCGCCGGTAAAAATGTGGATGATAATCTTGGTTATGGCAACAACTACAAGTCTTAGTTCGACTTTGTTTAGGCCAGACATTGGTGTCACCACTGATTTAATTTGGACTAATAAATTTGAATGTGATTTGGTGCGTAAAGCGCATCTGTCGGTTCACGCTGCGCCTGACTACGCTGCCCTCGTCTGCCTTCGCGTTCCTGACAAGATCGCTAAACAATTTATGCCACCCATCCCTGATTTAAAAATTTAAATGCTATGGATATGGACGGTCTCAAGACGTTTCTGCCTATAGCGGTCTTAGCTTTGACCGGGTTAATTGCACTTGTGAAAGTGAAGGGTCGAGCAGACCAGACTTATCAAGATATGATAGGTGCAAGGAAGGATTTAGATAGACTGGAGAAAGAAGCAGCCGACTGGTCTCGGACCACCGTTCAACTTTCGGCTAGGCTGGATCAAGCTGAGAAAAATATTACAGCTCTTTGGAGTGCAAACGAAAGTTTGCTAAAGAAACAAGACTCTGCGCGTGATCGTTTGGATGACAGGTTTATTGCTCTTCGTGATAAACTTAATGGAAATAAGAAATGAACCGAAGCGCGCACCATAAAAATAAACATATATCAATAAAGCAAAGTGATGAAAAACAGCGCTTATGCTTGAGATGTATGAGAGACTTTTTGAGTGATCATATTGGAAATCGAATGTGTAAACCTTGTGTTAAAGCGGGGGAAAGCTTACCTCGTTGGCAACGACAAAATGAAATATAGATTTAAGGGAAATTAAATTGAGTGTGACTTACGACATGACGACCATTCTTGAAAACCTTAAGGCCGAGGAAGGATATCGCGGGCGCCCGTATCATTGTTCAGCCGGACATTTAACGATAGGATATGGACGCAACGTGGATAAAAGTGGACTTGGCATCAGCGAGGAAGAGGCTGAGTATCTTCTGATAAACGATGTGAACCGAACAGTCGATGAGGTGCGTGAGCGCTGGCCTTGGTTCAATGATTGCAATAAGGCAGCGCGCGAGGTGATGATTGAATTGTGTTTTCAGCTTGGTGCGCCGCGCTTATCGGGCTTTGTAAAATGTTTGGCGGCTCTTGAGGCTGGTGACAATAATACCGCCGCCGCTGAACTTTTGGACAGCAAATTCGCTAAGCAAGTTCCGGCTCGTGCAAATCGATTGCATAAACGCCTAATAAATTAGAATATTATTAACCTAGAAAAAGGAAATTAAGTTATGAGCCAACAGTCACAAAATCAAATCGAGCCTACTAGAGATCATTATCAGTCATTTACACACAGTGTTGTAACGACTGGCGGGACTACGGGTGTAGCTGTTGCAGCAAATACTTCTAGGCGTTATTTGTTAATTCAAAATAACGATACTTCTGACCCTGCGTTTATAAAAATTGGCGCGGCTGCTGTAGCGAATCAAGGCATCAAAATTGTTGCTGGCGGGAGTTACGAAATGTCTCGTGCGAATGGCAATTTATCGACTGAAGCCGTTAACTGTATTCAAGGAAGTTCAGCTGAAGTGTTGTTGATTACAGAAGGTGTTAATAGAACGTCATGACATGCTTTCTAGTTTACAAATTTCTTGGTTTTCTATTTAGTAAATCCAGTCGATAGGCTATCTGGGAGTCTGTCATTTCATCTACAACATTAGCCATATCTATCGTTCTTTGTAGGAGTGTAGAGCCGTTAAGAGTCATGATGCTTAAGGGGTTTTCTAACAAATGGATTTTTAAGTAGAAACGACAATCTGCTAAATATTTTTCTTTTGAATGTTTAGTTTTTAGATTGTCAATATAGTCGTCAACGGCTTGACTATCTTTTGAGGGTCCAAACATTATACGCTGCCATTCCTTGGTAAATCTATTTAAGGTGTCTTTTGCATATTCGATTGCCGTTCCAATCGCTATCAAACATTTCATTGCATTTTAGGCATCGTCTTGATGCTGGCTTTAGTTTGTCGGACGGTGCCGGCGCTGAGAAATCAGTTTTTCGAAGATTACGAAAATAGATAGCAGTTTTTGTAGTGCTAAGAGGTTTCAGAGGTTTCATCTGGATTCATTTGCAGGGCAAGGAGATAGCGCGCATCGTATCGGTTGAAAGCAGACAACCTTTTGCGCCATTGCGGATAAGTTGTGCGGCGTCCAGGCGCGATACTCGGTGATGCGAGCGCGCACCAAAGCCAAAACCGCTGTCATATAAATGTTCGCACAGTGTGTCGATTGTGTCAGAGCGTTTTGGGTGTGCATCACGGCATGACAGAACTTCGTCCGCATAAGCCCAAAAATCCAGCCTACTATCAAAAGCGTTAATGTATTTGATGCCGCGTCCGTGGATATCCGTTGCAATGTAAATCATTTTGTTAATACTCCCATTCTTTGGGAAGGGAGATAAACTTATCTCCGTTCATTAAAGCTAATCCTTGTTTCATTGATTCACATTTTGTTAATTTTGAGCAAACATATTGAATTGTTGAAATTGTTTCATAATCTCCTTCGCGTATTTTTTCTAAAATATCTTTGTTATTTACGGATATGGTAGATGTATCTCTATTAAGATATTGGCTTATTTGACCTATGGTTTTGTCTGTAAATTTCCATGCTATATAGCAGAATATTTTTCTTGCTCGGTTATATTTACGGTTTCTATTGCTGCTTTTACAATCTTTTATTTTATTTACTGTTAAACCGTTGCCCATGTATTCGCAGACATATTTAAGCACCTCTTGTAAAGGAGGCTCATAATCAGACCAATTTTCTTTATTTTTTGGGTACATATGAGGATCTTCACCCTTTAGTATAGCGGGTAAGTCTGCTTTGAAGTCTTCGACAACCGCTTTCCAGGCTGTTTTTGGTAGAAGCTCTGTCATAACTTGCTTTCGCTCCAATATTTATGATCAACAAAGGACAGGCATAATGCAGCGCCTGGACTAAACATCGGTAATTTGTGTGATGTTTGGATTTTACTGGTGAAAAGTGTAGCGACGTATTGATCTGATGAGGAACAATCTATTGTCCAAGTGAATCCATGATCTTCGATAATCCTCATTGCAACACTCATCCTTAGTAGTGGATTAGGCATTGTTAAATATGTAACTGCTTTTCTGTCAATGAATTGAAGGTTGTTTGTATTTTCTATTTTATCAATTAGCCATCCGGCTGAGATTAAGACTGCCGCTCCTAGATAAAAGTCGGGCTTCTTTGCATTGATTAGTTTATCTCTGAGATTATAAATATTATCTCCAAGAGATTCGATTTTTTCTTTTGCGAACTCATCATGCATTTTTCTTTTGCCGATCTTTATTTGAGCGTTCCAATGTTTTTTGGTATTCCTCCTTCCACCCCTGAACTATACGTTTTTTTAAATATAGTGCGATTATTACAATCGCTAGACCAATGCCGATTCCTAGCATAACCAGGAATCCGAAGTTTATTGCGAATGACATATATCTTTCTCCTTAAAACGGAACATTGTCGTCAATACCGGAGTCGGTATCAGTGTTTTGGGTTTGATTTTGAACGCCACGATCATCATCTTTTTTCGGGCCGTCGAGCATCGTCATATTCCCGGTAAATCCGGCGCAGACAATTTCGGTGGAATATTTCTTCTCGCCGTCTTTCTCCCAGCTTCTTGTTTGAATCTCGCCTTCGATGTAAACCAGAGAGCCTGTGGTGAGATAGCTGTTGGCGATATCGGCCAGTTTGCCAAACATGACAACGCGATGCCACTCGGTTTTTTCCTGGGATTCGCCCTGCTTGTTCTTCCACTTCTTGGAAGTTGCGAGTGAGAGGTTTGCGACGGAATCGCCGCTTTGTGTTTGGCGTAACTCGACATCTCTGCCAAGCCGCCCGATCAGGGTTACTTTATTTAGCATTTTCGTTCTCCAATATGTGTGCGGATTTTTCAGCCAGAGCATCGACAAGTTCTTGACCTGCCTCTTTGTTGCGCTGGTAGATGAATGTAAATTGTTCTCTGATTTCGTCTTTCCATGCTTCGAATGTTTTGTTATCCCATTCAGTTTTATTGCAAGTTTTGATCGCCTCATTGATCCAGAGTTGATCTTCACTGATGGCGGCAGATTTTTCTTTAGCCGCTTCCTCTTTTGCTGCGGTCGCTATGCCGACTTCAGCTTGATCTTTGTCATAAAGCGCCAAGCCGAATTGATTGCCGAATGTCGAAAGCGCCCGTTTCATGGCGTCTGTTTCGGCCTCCTTGCTGGCGGATTCATGATTCTGTCCGGCGTCTTTCATGTTGCCATGACCGGCGCCCGTACCGTCCCGAGAAGTGGTGCCGTCTTCCGTCATAACATTTATACGGACCCGAGCAATGTAGGTGCATTTGGCTAAAGTAGGGTCGGTCACACACTCCATAGAAAGTGTCTCACGGGACCATCCCCCGAATCCAAAGATTCGATTGGCTTCCGCGATAGCATGCCAGCCCTCGATATAGGACAGTTTCATTCCCGCTTGAGAACGCTGCTTGATAGCTGATCTATCGAGCTTGTCTTTAAGCAGTTTTATTTGATTTTCGTTAAACATATTAATCCTCCTCTGGAGTCTCGGAATTGTAGCCATCCAATATTTCCTTGTTAAGTTTGTCAGTTTTTATCTGATCGATTTCAGCTTCGTAATTAATAATGCCCGGATTCATCAAATCTATATCCAAATCATAGATTTTGCTCATCCGCTCAATCACATCTTTAACCGCATCAAGTGGGGATTTTGCAAAAACACCATCTCGTTTCACTTCGATGTTTTTAATTGTTACTGTGTAATGGCCATATTCAGCAGTCATTTCAGAGCCTTTCTCTGAGTAGGTTGGTGTTGTTCATAGCGTCACAATCTTTTTTAGTACGTCTGGTGGACTGATTGCCCACCTGGGGCGCTGAACAAGATTGCTTAGGGCGGGATAACTCCCCGAGTGACGAAGGAGTGCCGCAAGCGGCCACTATGAAATACCCCTGAAAGGTCGCCCCTTCGACATTACGCAGCTTGGGCTATCGTTTGCCATTCGTTACGCGGCAGTTCGATGATAGCCCCGCCTAGATTTTCTAGATCGCTTGCACGATCATAGGATTCAACGTCCTGGGAGAAACGGGTTACGGCACTTGAAATGCCGAACACCGATGTATCACCGCCTTCAATGAGATGGGCGAGAATTGATTTGCCTTCTTGCTGGGATATCCAGCCCCGCTTTTCGATTTGTTCGATAGAACCGACAGGATCAACAACTTTGATGTTTTTCGCCTCACGAAATTTATTCAGCGATTTGTCAAACTCGACTGCATCAAATGAGGCATGGAGAGCATCACGCATACGCAGCATCAATGCTTTATCTTCTGCTTCCTTGGTATCGTCGCCTATGACTTCTTGGATATCTTCAGAGTCACCAGCAGCACGGCCAACGTGATACTTTGCCAAACCTTTGCCGGTAGAGCAGCCATTGAGGCACCACAGGAAATAAGCGAATGGGCTAATTGATAAACTGCCCATGCCAATTTCTGAGTTGGTGATAATCACACCGGCTTGCACCGCTTGACCAACGACTACTTCGCCTTGAACTTTTGGCGTCACGGCTTTGATGTAAAGCTTTTTATCTGTTACCTGACAGGAAATGATTTCTAGTTCAGGCATTGCCATCAAGATTGGTAGTGTCATTGATGCAACGTCGTCATTATCAATAATTCGATAACGATTAGACAAGACTGCTCGAACACCTTCGCGGTTAGTGCGAAACAAACGCTTTGATGGTTCTTTTGCAAACCAATGGTTTATATTGCTACAAAGTAATTCTGGTGCGTCTTTCACCATGCGATCCATGTATTTTGCGGGGATGTTTTGATGGGCTCCGATTTGACGTAAAGCATGGTGACTTAGATTATGCAGATTTCCCTTATTACCCGGCACAGAACCAAAAATACCGGCTAATGAAATCGATCCATTGCCTTCCGGATATGCGGTTAAGATATTAGTGCTGGCAAGATAGTCTTTGTTCCAAAGAGCATTTTCTTCTAATTGCGCCGCTAACTGCGGCAAAGCTAATCCTTGTTTCATTGTATCAGCCTCCTAGCTGAATAAGATTTAAAATATTCGGTTTGATTTAATTGTTGTTTTTATGATCCCTCCGCTTTGTAATGAACTGTGAATCCTGGTACTTCTGTAAGATCAGCATCCGTTAGGTTGCCATGCTCATAAACTCGATTTACTGTAATAGTATCAAATACCATTTTGTTTACTGAGCTAAGATGACTGGATCTTTCTTTTAATAATTCCAGTATTTCTTCAGACTTAAAGACAACGTCAACCGTATGTATTATGTTTGACTCAGGCATTTTATTTCACGGCCTCTGATGAGTTAATTCGAGCCCATTGATTGCAGAACTGCGACACATCACAGTAATCTTGACAGCGGCGGTTGATGCCAGGGCGGGTTTCAATGCTGAAGCCTTTGTTTAACGGCCCCAGATTGTCTTCGGAGTGACCTTTATTCATAGCCCACGCCATTAATTTTTCTTCAGAAGACTCAACTTTCATAGCCTTCTGACGGCCTTCTTTGAGGAGGGCATAAGTTGTCTCGGATGCCCAGCGTTCCTCTGGTGTGCATTCTGGCAATGATCCGATTTTGCCGTCATTACGAAGTTGGTCAGCGTCTTGGTGAATGCGAACTCGTTTTTCAGCAAATTCAATTTGCTTGGCGTCTGTCCATCGATCAATTGGAAAGATACCGACTTGATGTTGGGGGTAGGTTTCATCTTTTGCGGCCTTACGACGGCCAGCTTCTGGCTTTGACCAATCACGGAAGATTCCAACAATTTCAAGTCGAGTGATAGGTGGGTAAGTTTTGTTTTTCTTCATATTTGACTTGAGCAGCCAGTCCAGAAGATTGAGTTGTTCGGTGCGATCTGATTTGATTCCATAGATCACTTCATAGATTGACATTTGCTTATAGTCTTGAAGTACCCATTCTGGGTTGCCGGTGTCTGTTTCGACTTCAGTCAAGGCAATTGAATCAAAGGCGCCGCTGACGATCCATTTATTGCATTCAGCAAATACTCGCTTTTCTGCAATGCCGGTGATGTTTGCGCGCTCCAAGACAACATGCATGGCTTGGCCCATGAGGGCGTAGATGCGGTCTGAGATATCCTCGACCATCTCTCCAGCACAATGCTTCTGCAATGTTACCTGTTGTGGCGGTTTGATTAGCTGCGTTACCGAAATATCCGCATCGCCGCGTGTATAGGGGTCATTTTTTACTGCTTCCGCAATTGCAGCCGGAAAGTTTAGTTTGTTTGTAAATCTCATAGGTTTCTCCGAAGTCGTGTGAGATAGGATTGATTTGCATTCATCGTTTTCACTCGATGCAAGACAAGGCGTCGCTCTCGCATTTCGTCTTCGACCATTTCCCTGAAATGAGCGGGTTTTGGCGGCGTGGGATAAACATAGGTTTTAATCAGCCTTTTCATGGCTACCCATATTAAATCATCAGGAATATCTGATATGGCTTCTATGTAAGCTGTTGCGGCTGCTAGAGAGAGCGGTGAGTAGCCTAGCGTTTCCCAGACAACATCTATGACCTGTGCAACGGTGCCGTCTGGTGACCCCTCTAGGGCCGTTTGAGCTGCTATTTCCATAGCATTTAATTCAGATAGTTCGAATGGTTCACGCCAGGGCATTACCCAGGCTTCATTCTCTCCGATTTGAGCGGTCAAAAACGGCTTGAGCAAGGTTAGAGCGGCGTTCGCCTTTTGAATCTCCACCATGCTTGCGGTTTTCTCTTGCATCGTGATTTCTTTTGAACTCGACAGCTTTAAGGAGCCAATTTCGCCATGCTTGATCCCATCTGACGAATCTCCGTGCGTTCGCCCGGTAATAGGATTCGAATTTGAGCGTTTCGTGTCTGGTATCAAGTCCGCTAATTTTTTCATTAGCCCAAGCCTCCATTTCTGGCGTTACTTTAAAATCGTCTGGAATTTCAGTCCCTTTGTTTACATTCGCCATCGCCAATTTCTTTCAATGGTGTTCATAATTCCTCCACGGTTATAACCATGCACGGCTCGGTGCTATAACGCTTGAGTGCTGAGACTTGTTGAATTTGTTCGTCGTCAAGATAGACAACTCCATTCATAGCGTCGCAAGCGATCTTGATGTAATTGTCTATGTCTGGTTTTCCGGGACGCACCAGCAATCCGTCTATGGCTTGATCGCGCTTTTTCTTCGACCAGCTTTTTGGAATTGGTACATTTACCATGATGGTGACAGTTACAAAAAAGGGCCAAGGAATACTTCCTGTTTCCACATGGCCCATGTCATTCTTCCAGGCGTTCATCTCAAGCGAGGCTTGCCATGCAATTGAGTTTTCGTAGGCGACGGTTGCTGCGGGAGTATAAACGTGGCCTCGTCCGAATCGTGGACGGCCTTTTCCAAGGGATTTGCCAGGGACATTAAATGTTATTCTTTTATGCGCCATACTATTGCGTTCCTTCCGCTTCCATTTTTCCGTCGCTCTCCGCTGTCCTCAATGAGGCCTTGTTGGGAAAGTTCGGTCACTCTTGGTCTGACAGTTAAAGCGCCCATACCTGATTTGCCAATTACCAAGCCAATTTCCTCTGCTGTGAGCCCTGGTGAGTAATCCTTTATTGCTTTGTAGATACGTTTTCGCCATGTGTTTGGCGCTACTACGGCTTCTGCGGCATCAAAGCTGGTGTCTGTTTTCCCTTTAGCTGGAGCGTAGGGATACTCAAACTGAATGAACCATTCCGCCCTCGATTTGGACAACCATGCGTCATCTTTCATGAGCCGCAGCCTCCAAGAAGTCGTATTCTTCGGAAGAGAGCAGCGTGTTGACTCCAGCTAGAATTGTCAGTGAGTGCTTTGCCAATAATGTCCGTTCCTGGGTAAGCAATGCGTCTGCTTCAAGAGCAAGCATGAAATGTTGGTCGGCCATCAACTGATCAGCCGAAATTTCTGCTTTTGACGCCATTTCTAAATGGGCATCGATGTAATTGATTTGAACGCCATTGATTTTAGCCATATTCGTTCCCTTTAGTGTTTGGTTTCATAAACAATAATCATTATGTCTATTACGCCTGTTATAAAATTGCGTTATGAGGGCGAGCCCGTTTACTCCCCGAGCGAAGCGAGGGTAGCGACTATCTTGAGTCGCCCGCTGAATTGCGTTGCGAAGCAACTCATTTCTCCAGGCTATCGTATTGATGTATTTTTATAATTTTAGCTCCTTGTTTGAACTCTTCTGTTTCGATTGCGCAGCGTCCCGGAAACTTGTATGCGAAAAGCCCCACCCTCGGATGCAACCGAAGGCGGGGTTCCCTTTCGCTATTGTTTATTCAGCGTGTGCATCGGCCAAGGCACGTTTCAGAAGGTCGATTTCAGCGGCTTGCTCGTCCCTTTCGCCCTTGTCGCGGGCCTCTTGCGAGTGAGGCTTCTGCGAGAGATGGCGTGACGCGATCTTTGCCGCTTCCGCTGATGCTGCCGTGACGCCATTCACGTTCTGGCGCTTGGCCTTGGCTCCCCATTCTTCGCCTACTTTCGAGAAGTGAGCGAAGACACAGGATTCATGAAAGAGCGTCCAAAGCTCAAGCTGATCTTCCAGCCCCTTCATGTAAGTCGCCACGTTCTGCACCTTTTCATCGTAGTCCGATGATCCGTCATGGCGATTCACCATGCGCTGAAGCTGCGATGCCTTTTCGCTAAGAGTCCTGGTATTGTATTCGACGTTCCGCTTGGACAAGTAGCAGAGATCGCGAAGCAACGCCCGTTGTGCATACTGCACCGGCATCTCTTCTGGGCGCGTCTGCTCGATGTCGATATCAAACAGGTTAGCGATGGTTACAACGCTGTTCGTCAATTCAGCGCTGAACTTATCCGATACCGCAAGCTGGTGATCGGTAAAGGTATCCTCGGCATCGGTTTTCACCTGTCCGGCCAACGCCGCTGCGACGCCCATAGCCACCTGACGGGCAACTACGTCTTCGACGGATTCCCCGTTCAAGAAATCATCGTGAGACTTCTGATCGGTTGCAGGTGCCTTGGGCTTGCCGTCTGCGGTGAGCAGTACCGGGGATGCCATTGTGGCGGATGGGTCAATCTTCTTCTTTGCAAGTTTTGCCATGTTGTATGTACTCTTTCTATATATGTTGAATGTAAATCGCAGAATGCGAATCACTATGTCTTGTTGTTCGTTGGACTACTGGGTCGTCCTCCTTTCTGTTTTCGAGATAAGAGTTTGCGAATCCCGCAGATGATATCGGCTGGCCGTATCACCCACAGGAATATCGCGAAGATTAAGCAGATTATTAACGCTGCCATGTAGCCTGGGCCTTATTGCAACGACGCGCGTAAGACGCAGCTGCTAGACGGAACAAGGATTCATCGACCCAAGGTAATGCCCGGACAGTGACCCAGCGCCGGACGCGCCTTGCAGCGCGCTTGGAGAGCGTCATCATGCCCAGGGATACCATAAACATTGCGATCCAGAACGCCAGGGCGATTGGCAGGGTGAAGATTAGGATGCAGAGGAAGGCAAATAGTGAACTCATAGCTTTGTTCCTTTTTGGGTTTGATTGAGAAAGATAATGTTGGAGGTAACGACACCCCCTAGAATGGAATTTCGTCGTCATCGACAGGACGCTCCCCTGCTTCAAGCGCGTCAAGATACTCCTGGTGTCGACGTGCTTGCGCCAATTCCAATGGCGTTTTCAATCGCCATTCATAGCCAATAAGTGCAAGATATCTATCGTTGTTCATCGCAAGCTCCCGTAATTGATTCCAAAGGCCGCGCCTTTGGTGGGGTTGAAGGTAATGTTGGAGGTAACGACACCCCCTAGAAGGGGATGTCTCTATCTTCGTTTTTGTTGAAGTCATAAACAGGGGCCAACAACATAGGGTCAGCCGATGTTTCAGCGAACTCAAACCAGCAATGAATACACACATCATTGCGCTCTGCTTCAGTGTCGGCGGAATTAATCATATCGCCACATGATTTACATGAAGTCTCGATCCTATTAGACATAACGACGGTCCTTTCAAGTTGGGTGTGTGTGTCTTGGATGGGACCGATTAGGATTAGCCTCTCAAGCGAACTCAAGGGGTAAACTACGTTTAGGTCGCTACAGCGAAGCTAAGAATCCTTCCGTTTCGGCCTTTCTTTCTAGGAAACTCTGATCTAACAGATACGAGATGAACCGAAACTGATGTTTAGGATTCGTTGCTAAGCGAAGCGCACCGACCCCTTGAATTTGCGTAAGCCCGAACTTAAAAAAGCAGCCCTACTAAAAAGCGTTGCGAAGCAACTCTTCTTGAGTAATGGGTTCTTCTTTTCGGGCGTGAGGTTTGTCCTCCCGTAGACGACCTCCGGGAGGCGAAGGGTCGGCCCCGGCCAAGTCACACACACACAGCTACACTCCCAAGGGTAGCGTCGGCCTAGATGTGAAGTGCGGTTCTGAGATCGCCAGTTCGAAGTGTCAACCGAACACTTATTGGTTGGCGCTGAGACTGCGGTCGAAGGTTCGCTACGCAACACAGGCTAAGAGCGGGATCGACTATGCAACAACTACGTCTTAATAAGAAGTGACGCGGTACGCGTCTTCATGTAGACTTTGTTGCTATCGCGCAAGCGATGGTCACGCATAGTGGCTTTGCCCAGGGGGCAAACTCTTAGGGTGATCAACTAGCAGATACAATCCGTGTGGTATAGCTCGATGTACGACAGCTCGCCACATTTGTAGATGTACTCATCACTGATAAGGCCATCATTCAACTCGCTCTGCAAGATGTCGTTGCCACAGACTGCACAGCCGCAAACGACCTCGTTAGCTGTACGCGTAGCGTGGCGTGTGATGATATCCATATTCACTATTCCTCCTATTCGTATTGTGTTAATTAGCATTTACACGTATTTAAGTGTGGAATCATAAAGCATTGTAACTACGTCTTATTGTCCGGGGGGTTGACAGGTTCTAGCAAACCAGTCTCTCTTAGTTTCCCACACCGTTCGTAAAGGAGTTTATTGATGGGTAAGACAGCGACCAAGAAGAAGCGGTCTAAATCATCGCTTAAACATCCAGTCCAAGGACTCCCCGACATCAGCCTCACACAGCGGCAACGAAAGCTAGCCGATATCATGGTGGATGGTATAGCCGGTGAAGATGGCGTGACAAAACCAGTGACCGTGACAAAGGCTGCACAGATCGCAGGGTACGCCAAGGGTGAGTCAGGTAGAACAGTAGCGTCTAGGACGCTTCGACTCCCACACGTCCAAGCATACCTCTTCCAGAGGGTAGCAGAGGGCATAGGTTTGAGCGCTATCAGCGCGGGGCATGTAGTCCATAGATTGGCTCTGACAGCCAAGTCTGAGTACGTTAGGCTTGAAGCAAGCAAGGACATACTTGATCGGTCAGGCTTTAAAGCTCCAGACAAAGTTCAGCACCAGCACGAGGTTGCGATAACTATCGACCTCGGTTGAGGAAATAGGAATGCCTTATGACAAGACCCCCCCTCCGAAAGACGGGCGGTCATGTTATACATAAGGTACCTCACAGCTATAGATTCTCTGAAAGGCTCTTCACTTCGTTATTGATATTATTTTGGCTTTGAAAGGTATTTATTGTATGGCTCATGAAAAGAGTGTTACCCGCCAGCTAAAGAGTGGTCGTTGGGCTAATTTTGGTTCTGTTCCGGGTAATAAGGGCATGCTTGGTGGCAAGACGTTTCCTACATCGAAGGCTGCTGTTGCTGCTGCGAAGAAACGGAGTGACAACTTCAGGACTGACCAAAGAGGTAAGCCGAAGAACAAGACGACAAAGCGGAAAGCCAAGAAAGGCTAATGGCGCCTGAAACTATTTGTGCTGCCCCGGAAGGGTACGACACTCCGGTACTGCGTCATGTGAGTGGCGGCATTCTGATAATGTGTGTTGGGCTGAATAAGGTGCCGCTTTGGTGGGATGGATTTAAGGGCGAGTGGCGTCAGGTTGACTTTTCTTATGATGCTGTGACAGATTAATTTGCATCAATAACCTGGGAGCGATGATTATGGCTGAAAATAATTCAGAAGAAGGCCATCATACTGTTACTGACTCGGATGGGCGCGCTTATCAGGTACAAGCTATTTGGGCAGAGGTCGTTGTCCAGGATGAGGTCGCTGGCCGCATTGGAACAGAAGCTCTTCGGTCCGAACTGGTTAAGAGTCTTTCTCAGGCGCTGGGCCGGGGCGTATTGAAAGCGGGCGATCTTCAGGTGCAAGCTACGCCTGGGTCCGGTCAAACAGTTCACACCTGCCGAGCTTATATTTTGGCGAACCCTATGCAGATTGAATATTTTGTGCAGCTAGATAGGCTGATGAATGAACGCCGCATCGATGCTGATCGACATCGTATTATTAAGCTGCTTGAAGAGCCCGGAGCCTTGGTTGATTTCGATATCCTGATTGATCGTATTAATGCGCCCCATGAATGTGACTACGGAGGCGTAATTGCCTCTAAATAAAATTTCTTGCTCTGCCGAGCAACTTCCTATTACTCTCTTGTCAGGCCCAGGCGGTACGCGGCAGTTCTCATGCGTCGCTCCCGCGCACGTCCCTGTGTGTGCCGCTAATGCTGCCTGGGTCAACCTGAGAAAGGAATGATTGATGCCAAAAGGTAAAGGCTACGGCGAAAAGCCGCGTAGGCCGACAGGATCGAAGACAGGGCCAAAGCCAAAAACCCGCTCCTCGCGTACGTCCCGCAAACCGCGTAAAAGGAAATAGACCATGGCTACTGGTAAAAGTAAAAAACCGTCAAATCGTCGCGTTACGTACACAAATAAAAAACCTACAAAAAATTTACAGACAAAAGGGAAAGCCCGTCAGGTTCAACATTCAGAAGGAGCAAAACGGCGTAACAAACCCGGAACGCCATATCATCTTAAGTATGCTCGCCGGTTTGACCCTAAATATTAAGG
>TARA_R110002073_G_scaffold332332_1_pt1 | contig 15876 bp, 16 predicted proteins | sample TARA_R110002073 | Tara Oceans TARA_R110002073 (sample SAMEA4397174) | marine metagenome | biome: Polar Biome; feature: [DCM] deep chlorophyll maximum layer (ENVO:01000326); material: water (ENVO:00002006), including particulate matter (ENVO:01000060) such as... | depth 40 m
ACGTCAGGTAACCCGATAATAAAAGATACTTATGGGTATTTTTCCAGACATCGGCTTGGTTTTGAGCGATCCACGCAGCTTGAGAATTTTCACGAAAGCGGTGCACCACATCGTCAACACCCGCCAGTTTGAACAACCATTTCCATAATCCGGGGACATCACCTTCTACCTCTGCCCGTCTTTGATCTAACCAGATAATGGCCGGTCTCAGCGGCTTTCCCTCTGTATCGACATTAATCACCGTGCCACGTTGCGTTGTCAGGGTAGCGGCAACAATCTGGTTTCGATCTATTGAAACAGATGCCCAAAGTTTATCGCAGGCTTTCTTTAGCGAATCCCAATAATATTCTGGATGCTGCTCTGCCCACCCGGGTTGCTCTGAAAAATAGGCTTCAAGCTCTTCTTTACCTTTACCGATCAGGTTTCCTTTAGTATCGAACAAAATCGCTCGCACACTTTGCGTGCCATTATCAATGGTGAAGATATATTGTTCAGACATCGCTGCTTACTCCGGCAAACCATAATGTTGCTGCATAATACGCTGGAAACGACTTAACTCTGCCTGCCATTTAGAGTCGTCCCAATTCAAATATTCCTGACAAATGCTTTTAATCCCGGGCATAAATGCATCAGCACCCTGATCAAGCAGCAAGGCTATTCGAGTTCGCCTAAGCAATAAATCGTCCAGATGCACAACATTTTCCGACTGACATGCCCACACCAATTCTGCCCATAAGGTATCTGTTGTGCCTATTTTTTCTGCTAATTCAGGTGATGTTTGTATCAAGTTATAAATTGACGCTACCTGATCCCCATGACGACCACGTAAACGTCTTTTTGTGCCGACACTTAAGTGAACAGGCAACTCAAATTCTTCTATTTTTTGAGTACACTCAAAGTGACTGGATTTCCTTAGTTTTAAAGCAGGTATATCCAAATAGGGCGCTGCTTTTTGAAGAACATCCATGGCAATCAAGCGATAAGTGGTGAGTTTTCCACCTGCGACACTAATTAAGCCCGAATTATCCCAAATCGCATGTTCACGCTTTTCATCTGAGGGTTTTGCGGGTTTATCTACATTCACCGATTGACCCGATTGCATACTTTGTTTGCTAACTACAGGCCGAACACCTGACCAGGTAGCGCGGACATCACCAGTCTTAAGCTTAGCCTCTGGAAACTGCTGATTAGCAGCCTCTAATAAATAACTGAGTTCTTGCTCTGAAATAGTGGCTTCTTTGGCAGAATCAGTTTTATGATCTAGATCTGTCGTACCAATCACGGTCACGCCTTCCCAGGGAAAAACAAAGACAGGCCGTTTATCTTTTGGATGAAAAAAACTAACAGAAAAGGCCACAGACAAACGCCAAAAAGGCACGACCAGATGACTTCCGCGAAGAGGCCTGATGACGTGTTCTGCCCCCATCATGGCTCTTAATTCATCCGTCCACACCCCTGTTGCATTAATAACAGCCTTGGCATACACCTGAAGAGATTCATTCGACTCAATATCGTTCAGCACCAAACCTTGAACCTTTTCATTATGCTTTCCCTTTTCTTTCCCTTTTTCGTCCCCTTCTGCTTTCAAAACAGCAACCGCTTTCAAATAATTGATGGCCAGGCCTTTGTCGCTTTGGCCTGCTTGAATAACGCGCATCACAAGTCGTGCATCATCGGTCACCGCATCCGCAAATTGAGTCGTGCCTTTTAGCTTTGAGGTGTTCATTCCAGGCACTAAGTAATCACGTATGCCTTTATTAAAGAAATGGCGATAACGTTTGCCTGCCATAAAATCATAAATAGCGAGTAATTTATTGAATATCCAAGGCCCGGGAAACATGCCTTTATAATGCCCCATCATAAAAGGAAGCGGATCAACCAAACCGGGAAGCTCTGTCATCAAATTTTGGCGTTCTTTCACCGAATCATTAGCCAAGCCGAATTGACCACTACCTAAATAACGCAGACCGCCATGGACCATTTTTGATGAGCGAGAAGAGGTGCCCCAAGCAAAGTCTTTTTGTTCAACTAGTAAGACTTTCAAACCCAGATATGCTGCTTCACGAAAAATCCCCGCGCCGGTAATACCACCACCCACGACGATTAGATCCCATTCTTGAGGATCTTGTTGAAGTAGCTTTATTTGTGCAGTTCTACTGGTCATATTAGACTTAGCATTCATGAACGACTTACCTTCTTATCTAATAGCCCTTCGACGGGGCTCAGGGACCGTTTACTTACTCATCAACAAAAAGCGTCCCCGGATTCAAGATGCCTTTCTCATCCACAGAACGGCATAGTGTTTTCAACATATCCATCGCCAGTTCACCCTTTTCTGTTGGCAGATAAGGCGCATGATCTTTACCGACACCATGCTGATGGGAAATTGTGCCGCGATTATTCACAATAATTTCCGAGGTACTGACTTTCATTTTCTTCCAACGAGATAAAGTCTGTTCACAATTATCGCCAGCGCGATACGCATAAGTGGTGTAGATACTACAACCTTGTCCATAAAAGTGAGACAGATGGGTAAACACATGCACTTTCTCATTGTCATCATTCAAACTGTTGCGTAAATTGTCTTCCATCAGGTTTAATAAGTTATCAACATTATCCCAATCAGTTGCCGTTTCTAAAGTATCGACGGCATAGCCTTTTTGCCACAGCGCTTCACGTAAATACGGCATCATAAAACGTTTCTCGGCCCATCGTTTACCCAGAAAATTACCGGTATACACACCTTTGAATGGCCCAATGGTTTGCTTCATCAGTTTATGCGCTGAACTGCACTGCGCTTTATTACCTGTCACACCTAGTGTCATCATGCACTTGCCTTCATTCGCACCACGAATGCTCAGGTACTTTTCCAACAAGGCAATTTGCCCTGGATGGCCAGCTAAGGCTAATTGCGTCACCGTTTCAATCGCATTGCTTAAGCGCAACATAGACAGTTGAACTTTAGATTGCACCAGTTCTTTAGCTGCCTCTTTTGCTTGCTGCCATGAAGGAAAGAAAATCACATAAAAATCTTCTTTTTCCGCCAGTTTCGTCACTCTTACTTTGACTTCGGAAATAATCCCTAAACGCCCTTCTGAGCCCATGAAAATTTCACGCATATCTGGCCCCGCGGCCGAAGCAGGAATCGTCTGAATATCCAAACGACCTTTAGGTGTTTCTACCGAACCACCGGCAAATATCTGCTCAATTCGGCCATAACGTAAAGACTGCTGTCCGCTAGATCGGCTAGCGACCCAGCCGCCTAAGGTCGACAATTCAAAACTTTGAGGGAAATGCCCTAAGGTATAGCCTTTGGCACGCAACTGAGATTCAACTAATGGTCCTGGTGTCCCTGGCCCAAAGGTAGCAATCTGGCTTTCAGTATCAAGCTCCAACAGACGCACCATTCGAGCTAAAGAAACCGTCAGAATCGGGCGGTCAGACTCGAATGGATTGATATGCCCGGCGACACTGGTACCGCCACCATAAGGTATCAATACAAAATCATGTTCATGACAGAAGGTAACTAATTCAGCAACTTGATCTTGGGTTTCAGGAAAGGCTACGCCATCCGGGAAAAATTGAAAGTCACCACTACGCATCGCCAGCCAGTCTGGAAGACTCTGACCTCGGGCATGACGTACTCGCTGCTCTGGGTCTTTATCGATTAAGAGGTGTTCAGGTAAGCGACTTTCTGGCACCTGTGCAAGCACATCACTTAAATTTGCGTCAGCCAGTGGAGTGGATTCACCAATCAAGCCACTTAAGAAATCTTTTCCTGAAGGTGGTAAGTCCATCTTATTTGCTTCATCACCCCAACCATTCCAACGACGCATAGAGCCTCCTAACACTGTTTAAAAAGATTACACTGCAATATCACTTCAGCCATCTGCCTATTTAGTGAATTATCAGCCATTGCAAACTATCATATAGAAATCCGAAACAAACGCACTGACACTTTCAGACAAATTTTCAAGCGAATTGAGACACAGGAAACCCCGTCACATGAAACATCTAGGCTTCGCGTCTATCCCTGCTGTTCAACAATATTTACGTTATGCCGAGTCTCAAAACATAGACATTTCAGCGGCCATAGAAAAAGCAGACATCGACCCATTAGTGCTAAATAATGCTAACGGCCGCATCCCTGGTGAGCAGTTTCAAAATCTGATAAAAGCATTACTAGCGGCGTCTGATGACACTTTATTGGGCCTCAATAGCAGCCTTCACGTTCAACCCGGCTCCTATAGTGTACTGGGCTATATCACTATGAGTTGCGCCACGATGGGCGATGCAATTGATCGCATCCCAACCTATGAGCGCTTAGTAGGCGATATGGGGGTCACCGATATTGTAAAAAGTAATGACTCGGTCTTTTTAAATTGGCACTGCGCCTATACAGACGAATATGTTCGCCAACATATGGTTGATAATGTCTTAGCCTCATGGACAAACTTTGCCCGCTGGCTAGCGAATCAAGATGCGTCACCAGAACGCATATATTTGAAACGTAAGGCTCCTCAATCACGAAAAGAAAGACAGCAATACGAAAATTTTTTTCAATGCCCTATTGAGTATTCACAAGCCAATAGCGGTGTTGAACTAGCGAAAAAACTCCTAAAAACACCCTTAAGACAACCCGATTTATTACTCCTGAAAACACTTGAGTCTCACGCTTCACAACAAATACATGAACTTGAAAGTGCCTCAGGAAGCTTTAGCTTGCAAGTTGCCCACGCTATTCGTAAACAGCTAAATATGGGGCAAGCCCGAAAGGAATTAATTGCAGACGAATTATGTTTAAGCCCACGCACACTTCAGCGAAAGCTGGTCGCAGAAGGAACCAGCTATCAACATATCGTAGATGAGATTCGGCTAGATATGGCTAAGCAACTCTTAAAAGATTCCAAAATTTCTATTTTGGATATTGCCTACAATTTAGGTTTTTCAGATAGCGGATCTTTTCACCGCAGCTTCAAACGCTGGACTCAACAAACCCCGAAAGAATTCAGGGATAACCAGTAAAGCCAAGCTCTTTTAGTCAGTTATTTCGGAAGATATTTCTTTAGACTTAGCGCCTCTTAAATTAGGCTTCTTTCTCTTCATTTCATATAAGCGTTCATCGGCCATTTTCATCAAGGTCTTTGAATCTGCACGCACTAGAGATTCAGTCGAAATAACGCCATAACTGATCACCACAGGAATAGTTTGGTCATCAATTTTCAAAGGCGTATTCAATAAATGCTCACGAATACGACCTGCAATGATATCTGCACCATCTTGCATTTGGTTCGGCAGCAGCACCACAAACTCATCACCTGCAAAGCGAAACGCTAAATCACTTTTCCGGGTAAGTTCATTTAAATGATGTGCCACATGTTTAAGGTAACTATCACCACAGTCATGACCATAGGTATCGTTTACAACCTTGAAATCATCACAGTCGATAAACATGACGGCCAAATGTTCTCGCTGACGAGCGTGTCGACTTAGCTCCTGATCCAAACTCTCTTCTAGCTCACGACGGTTACGCAGCATGGTAAGAGGGTCACGCGTCGCCAAAAAGCTAATTCGCTCACGCGCCCAAACACCGGCAAGCGAAATAGACACCTTCACAGAAAGTTGTTTCAAAAAGAAACTGTCTTTTCTAGGGTTATATCGCTCTTTCGATTCAGAGCCCAACACCAGCGCACCGACGACTTTACCATCGACCACAACAGGCAATATAGCCATAGAGGCAATTTTCACCTCTTGGGATTTAAGTTCAAGTGGCAATAACGCATGGAAGCGAGGAATATCTTGATTGACCAGAATGGGTTCGTGGATACTGTGTGTGACACGTAAAAAATCGACCATCGAAACCGTACGCAAAAGTGCAGCGTCATTATTCTTATCTTCGTTTGCCATGCGAAGCGAATCGACAAGGTGGGCATTTGAGGGCGTATCAGTCAGCACCATCCAGACATGATCTATGTCAAACTTTTCTTTTACTAAGGATACAAGCGTTAAGAAAAACTGCGGACAACGAGTGATATTCATAATCGCCACCTCAATATCAAATAAATTACGAGCGATTACTTCATTCTTGCGAGCAGTGGCGACCAAGTGATCCACAGAGGCCATTCAAATTCTCCAATCTCTTACTTAAACTGTCATAGCTAAAGATAAACTGTAAGTGTAGGTTACTTTCAGAGAAACCTAAGCCTTAATCAACACGAATATCAAATAATACCAGAGCCATCAAGATAATAAGTGTTTATTTTTTATACAGATTTTAGATTTTTACCGAAATACACACTATTTTAGCTTTTTATTAAATAATCTTAGAAAGACCCTTGACGAAAGCGATTACGAACTATAGTATACGCGCACATTGATTGAGGCCTACCAGCTCAATCAAGCGAGTTTTGATGCGGGGTGGAGCAGCCTGGTAGCTCGTCGGGCTCATAACCCGAAGGTCGTCGGTTCGAATCCGGCCCCCGCTACCACACCTACAGACCCGGTCATCGGCAACGATGTTACCGGGTTTGTTTTTATTAGCGCATAAATTTCTTCGCCCTCCTTTGAAATACGTACCTCTCCAAATATTTCTTTCAACTGCTCTCTTGCACTCAGCACATTCTCTTTTAGCGATTCCTGCAACTCATCCACTTTATCTTTGTACATTTCTTTAATCACAGATAAGTCGGGCATTACAGGTTCAGCCTTTTGTGCAGATAAAGCTAGCTCACAAGACTTCTTTTCTTCTTCTGCAGCCTTAAGCTTTTTAACAATGGACTCTGAAATACCGATTGCGCCAATTGCTTCCACATATCGTTCAATCTCTTTATCCAATTCATCTATTCTTTTTAATGCATCTCCCCTTGACGAACCTTTATCGCTCATCAATTCATTGAGTAAGCGCATGGTTTCAACATAAGCATATTCAACCAAATCTTCGCTTAACATCAGCTCACGAATCTCAGCTAATAATTTATTTTCTGCTACCTGCCGATTTACATTCACCCCTTCGCAAATACTTGCTCCACGATTCATTCGATTGGAGCAGCCATACGAATGTGAGCTGACGACCACTATTGGCGCACCACATTGATCACAGGTCAGCAATCCACCTAGCAAAGAACGAACTCTGCCTCCTTTGCCTTGGACGCCTCCTTTTATACTTGGCGTTTTGAAGCGAAGTCTGCTTTTTCCCCAAAGCTCATTAGGGATAACACGCAAATCTTCCCGCTCATTAATGCACCATTCTGACTCAGGGCGCTCTACCCTGATACGCTTTCCGGTATCCGGATCTTTCAACCACTGTGAGCGATTCCATATTTGGCGACCAATATATAGCTCATTGTGCAACACGCCAGTGCCTTTTGCGGGACTACCATAGAGACTAGAAATCCCCCACGAGCTGCCTCTTGGACTGTTAACTTTTCGTTCATTTAACTCACTGACAATGCTTTTTGGTGAACGACCGCCTGCAAATTCTTCAAAAATCCATTTCACTGTTTCTGCTGCTTCAGGGTTTATTTGAATAATCGACCCTGACTCTGTTTTGATGTTTTTATATCCAAATGGGGCTGCACCTGCTGCGAAACCTCTTGAAACTTGTCCAGTCATCCCTCGATGAGTTTTTGCTTTGAGATCTTCCAGATACATCTCATTGATCAAACCACGCATACCCCGAACTAGCTGACGTCCTTTTTGATTAGAATCATAGCCATCTGATAAACCCAGAATCCGAATACCTCTATGCTCTAGTCGCCGCACTATGGTTTCCTGCTCGACCAAATCACGACTTAATCTATCTAACCCTTCCAATACAATGACATTGAACTTATTCGTCATGGCATCAGCCAAAAGTTGCACTCCACCTATTCGATGCGCTACAGGAGTAGAACCCGAAACTCCCTCATCTTTATAAGAGTTAATTAAAAGCCAGCCCTCATAATCTAGCCTGACTTTACATAAACGAATTTGATCTTCGATTGAAGATTCACTCTGTTTGTCAGTAGAGTATCTAGCATATATGACTGCTTTCATTTACAACCTCTATTTTTTTTGTAAGACATTTTAAGCGGAGTTTTATGATTTTTTGGCTCCATCATTATCTCTTCGATCATCAGCTTAATTATAACATCAGCAAGCCCTTTCAAATGTTTACTGTTGTTACTATCTATGTGTTTCATATCATTTCCTTCACAAGCTATTTTACTCTTATAGCGAATGAAGCGGCAAAACCGAACACATGCTTTTAAGCCCATGCAAAGTCGAACCACGCACAGCTCAGAAAAATTTGGGCGCGAAGCCGGGCCCCGAATTTTTATGGTGGAAATTGAAATATGAGCGTCCAGCGAATATTGAAATTGGAACAAGCAAAAAATTTAGACGGCGCGTTCAGCGACGCTAAATTCGTTTTGCGTGAGCATCGATTCGCCCCAGCGAATTCGAAGTTTGAGGCGCCCACGCCGAAAACGATTGTGAGAGTGAGCGCAGCGAACGGGCACCCTCAAAGCGATAGCGGCGAGAACCCTGGAAACACAGAAGTGCCCCGAAGCGGAGCAAGGCTGGCACTACGTGCTTTGCTGGGTTCTCGCGGGTGCGCGAGGGGGCGTCAAGTCATGGAGGCGTCCAGCCGGAATGACGCGGAGCATGCAATGCGGAGGCAAGCTGAAGCCCGTACAGGGCGAAGTGCGCAGCATATTGAGCAGCAATATGCGAAAGTTCACTTCATATCATTTTAGGCGCAGCAGGGTATGAATAGAGGATAGGAAGACTTTCATAGGCTCATTCCTACCCTGTTGAGCAATCAAGTCTAAAGAAACATGCATAGCTAGCAAGTATTTAATATCTGATTTTTCAGTTCCTGCCAAAAACCGCCGCCCGATTGATTATATGTATTGACGGTAAAAATAACTTTAACCGGAAATCATTTTAAATCATTAGGAGCTTATACCGTGCAACCATTAAATTTCTTAGAGTCGGCGCTATTTTCCGAAAACGACAATCAGAAAGGCCTCGCCAGACGTTTATGCACTCTTGAATGGCTTTATCGGCAGAAGTATAGCTGTGCAGAAATTTTGAAGGGCATTCTTCAAATCCAAACAAATCATCATTACAAAATTTTGGATGATATGATCAAAGAGGGTCTCATAAAAAAATGGGGCACACCGCACCCTGTCGTGAAAAATATTTATTTACTGACGCGAAAGGGGGCTAATTTTCTTCAACATCATTGTGATCAGGTTATCGATAATCCGATGACTGATGCTAGCAAAATTGGCTACGCAACGCTCGCTCACACTATCGCCGTTCAAGTTTATGGCATTTACTATATCGATCCAGAAACGCCTTTTTTGACCGAGGCTGAAATCAGAAAGATGCAGCAAGCAGGTCAGAAGGTACCCGACTTTCTTTTTAGAAATGAGCTTGGGTATGACACCGCTGTTGAAATTGAGTTAACTCCAAAGAAGCTTCATCAAGCAGAAATCATGCTTAGCCAAGCGTTGCAGTCACTTGTTGATCAACGCTTTGATCACGTTCATATCATTAGTCATTCAGATGCAATTTTGAATCGCTATGTCGAACTAATGAACAAAGAAACGATTTCTTTATGGTGTATGAATCGCAGCTCACGAAAATGGTATCGCTCTCGTGCTGAACCAATTTTTATCCCGAAAGTCACAAGCCGGGTATCTCTCATTCAAGATGGATCAGGAGCATTAAGCAAACTAGCAGGTGGTTCGTTTACAAAAATCAAACAATAATCTTTGATTCAATCTGAAATTTTGGCTTTTTTTTGCCTCTCGATTAACTATATAGATTAGGCAGATAAAACGCCGGTTTAACAGGTCATTTTTTAGATTTCGTCAGGTCAATTTCAGTCTTTTTATTAAAAATCTACTGGAGTTTTCAATATGATTCAAACGAAAAGAGTTAAAAATCAATACAAAGTTAAAGTATTACTGATTGACTTTAATAAGCGTTCAGCAGGTACGCTCACCTTAAAAAATGATCAATTAATGAAAATAAAATCAGATGAATTTCCAATTCAGGTTTATCCAATTTTAGAAAAGGATGATCCAAAATATTTGAATTTACTATTAAGTGATATCAGATTTATTTTGGAAAACTGTTCTGATGACATTCATCGAACTGCAACTCAGTGCAGACTTAAAAAGGAATTTGATGAATTGTTCTCAGACTACCTGGACACCATTCAACTTGAATCCAAACCAGTAAAGGCTCATGAGTTTTATGAGCATACTGGTTTCAGCGACGAAAGCGATGACTGCGATAAGGATAAATCAACTTCATTCATTGTCGATTTGTGTCACTGGATTTACAGCGATACCACAGACGAAGAACTTGAGCAGTTAACAGCGGAGGTCGATTACTTAGCTATTAATGCTGGTTTTCGTGTTATTGGAACCAGAGAGTTTCTGATCGATCTACGTTCAATCTGCTTTGAGAACGAATACTGCGTTTGAACTAAGCGCTAATATAAAACATTAAGTACTACAACTTAACTTAACGGGCATTTAACTGTACATTTAACATGCCCGTTTTTTTTTATTCATCACCTGATATTATCAGGAATCTCCTGAAGCATAAATTGTGATCGCCCCCCGACAGATTGATATAGATAAACAGCGTTAGTCGGTATTTGAAAAGTTGATTAATTTATCATTTAGATTAAAGACTTCACTAACAACTTGGTTATTGCTTTTGTATTCATCTCTGCAAATAAATCACTGGCACATCTAGCAATTCAAATGCAGCCCCCTTGAAAGAGCACACCTTCGAATTCCAATATTCAATGTATGAGTGATATGCCTTCACATCAATCAAAAATGGCAAATGTTTCTCTGCGGTCAGCCTGTAGCAAGGTAGTGTTTCGATACCCGCTCGTCTTGCTTTTTCTACACGATGATTTCCATCAATAATGTTATACCGGTCAGGAGGTATTTCGGCAATTATGATTGGTTTGCTGATATCAACAAAATCGATATGAGCTTCATTAATTTGCGAGAAACAATAAGGAAATTCGCTGACATTCAAGGAGCTTAAAACGATATCAGAACGCTCAGAAGCTAAATGCTCGATGAGTTTTGAAATATTAAATTGAAATATGCCATTTCTAAAGATTTCATCTCCATCATCAACTTCGCAGGGAATGAATTTCTTGTTTAATTTCAGTTTTTTTACCACTTTTTGATCCATATTGAACAGCCACGCAAGAGATAATCCGATGCATGGCTATTTTTAACGTTTTTTTGATCCAATATTGCCGCACTTCCTGTCTTGAGCGCGCACTTCTTTTCTATCAAAACTCAACCGTTTGCTAAAAACAACATTGCTTTTCATTCATAGCCGTTTTCAATTGCCCCTTTATGCTCATACAGCAGCATCGCAACATTTTGCGCCAATTCCGGATCTGCTTTTAACCCCATATACCCGACCTGGATTTCTTGAAGCAAGGAAATTAACAAGTCTTGATCTCCAGATCGTAAACCATATAGAATTGATGGAACGTAAGACTGATATTCGTCCCTCACAGCTGGATAGTGATTGATTCCGATTGGGTCCCAGTTATAAAACAAGACTTCATCCACGCGTCGTTCTAACTCATCTAATGTCATTCTGTTCATTTTAATTCCTCATTTTCTTTAGCTATAGATTTGATTTACATGTATCTATAGCGAATGGGGCGGCGGTTTTAGAAAACCTCAAAAACCCAACTGAGAAATTACCAGTCATTTATCCCGCAGCAAAAACTGTCATCCATAGAGCAGTCCATGAAGCTGTCATCACACCCGAAATCAAAGCTGGTATCAGCAATTTCATGGCTGTCATCGAATCCATAGACGTTACCTTCTAAATCTATGCAACCCACCATTGGTAAACCATTAGCTGGATTTATATCAAATCCATCATTCACAAGGTTGCAGCTAGAGTCATCGTCATTTATTAGGTGTGCGTGTAGATAATCACCAGAATTGAATAAAACTGGCGCACTGCCAACATCAATAAAGTCATTTAGTACTGGAATATCCTGTAAATTTTCATCACTCGATCCTGCATTCGCCACAACAGCTTGATCATTTGCAATGGCATTGAACATCATCCCAATCAGAAACCCAACGCATGCTGGGACGACTCCCCATATAAAACCAACGCCTGCACCTATAATTATCCAAATCATAAAACACCTCTTTTCTATGTTTATTCTAACAAACCTGAAAACTTCACTTCTTTCGTTTTTTTTCCTGATGCTTCGCATATAAATACATCAACAGTGTGGCTGGAATGACCAAGGCACACATTAGAAGCACCGCTTGCAGGGCTGACTCTGGGTTCATGATGCTCTCCTCTTTGATAGAAATTCTATTTTATGATTTATAGCGACGAATATTGTCGCCTAAGTGAACTAATTTGTGATTAAAAGACCTTTTCTATCTGCTACCTTAATCGTTGCCAGGCAACCGGAATTAAAACGAATATAATCATCTTCAATGCCATCCGAAAAGATCACACCGTTTTCTGGCATATAGGATTCCAGATTGAGTGGTTGGTTCCTTGGTATATCTCCATAGACACAACTAGTTCCGGTAGTTTGGCTCGGAAACGGTTCACGTACCGCAAACTTCAGTCGTTCTTCACTCCAGTCGAAGATCTGAGTTTTGGCCTGGTTTGTAGCCCCTGATACTCCAATTACTCCGGTCAGAATCGATTGTAACCAGCCACTGGAACCCAGCCCTGTTGAAACAATAATCCCAGACGAACTCTGCACTTCCTGAATATTATTCCAACGAATGGCATAACGCGCAGAGGTGTGGGATTTTGGGCCGATAAACAAATCGTTTACGGCATACAATACCTGGCCATCATTAGTGCTGGCTTGTGCTAGCGTAATGTCTTTGCTGGATGAATTACCCTTTACGGTTTTGGAAACAACTTCCTTTAATTGACCCAATTCAAACGGCAGTAATATTCCATCCCATCGTTTCGGATCAGGATTTATTGCGATGAGCGGCTGTCTATCAAGATACTTCAGCGTGTTTGCCACCAAACCATCCTGCCCTATGACCACAACAATATCGGTTTTGCCAAACTGGTAAGATGTCAGCATTGTGCGTTCTATACGCTGAAAACGACCCAAAGTACGAAGAACACTTTCCGCCTCTTGAATCTGGCTCTGATAGCGTACATTTTCATCTAAGTAATCTTGAACATTGACTTGATTGTGCTCCAAGTAAAATTTAGCTTGAGCCCAACTATTGAAGCGCTCGACTAACTCTTGTAATCGAGTCTTTCGGGTTACTAGCACAAAGGTACAATCGTTCATGTCATTTACTCTTGTTTATTATGTGTTATTCAAAGTTAAATTTTTAAGCCACATTGCGCTTTATCATTTGACCAAATAAGTCTGGCGTAATGGTCAGCTCACCAATTTTTCCGGCATTTTGTGCTAAAGAGTCAAAGGCCATCGCCATCAGTTGTTCTGGAGACATATTCGCTAGCGCCATTGCTTTTAAATTTTCTACTGGCAAGGTTTTAAAGGCTTCCATTTTTGCGGTAATCGCATAGCTTTCGACATCCGCTTCAGTACGGTTATTTTCAGCACTGCGTGTCACAAGCTCTTTACGTTGCTCTTCACGATCAATTTCAGCCTGTAAAGTTTCCTGCTCAATTTGTGCTTTACTGGCTAAAAGAGCACGTTCATTGGCCACTCGTTGCTCTGCCATCTTTTGTTCTTTTTGCTGAACAGACATATCGGTTTCAAGCTCTGCTTCTTTGATCATCCGTTCTTGTTCAACTGAAGCTTTACGACGACCATAGGTAGCATCATCTGACTGCTTGAGTATTTCTTCTCTTGCAACGGCTTCCAATGCCTTCATTGTTTCTGGCGTAGGTGTTATCGCAGTGATAGAAACATCTAAAACCATCAAGCCCATCTCATCCAAAGAAGAATCATTAGCGACCGTTTTTTTCAATAATTCAACCAAGGACTGAACGGCAACTAAAGACTCTCGTAAACTACATTTCTGAATCGTACTTTGCGCTGTTGTTTGTAATTTACGAATCACTCGATCACTTAGCTTCATGGGGTCATCTGAAATAAACGATTCACCATTTTTAGACAACGAGAAATTCAACATATCTGCCGTCTTCTCTGCTGAATTAATTCTAAAACTAACCTGCCCCTGAACTCGCACGGATTGATAATCCATGGTTTGCAGACCAAAAATAAAGGGAGCCTCTTGTACGTTTACAGGTAAGGCCGCTATAGAAGTCGTTGCTGGATTGTAAAAAAAGCTTAAGCCTTTACCTTTGCTCTTCACTTTACCGTTAACTGTTTTGATAACAAATGTTGATGCATCTGCTTTGTAATATTTAATACCTAACATAATCATTTCCTCTAATAAGTTTCTTAATCAATAAAGTGTCTATATGTCACTTTTAATCAATAATGTCTTATAGACACTTTAATGTCAATGCAAAAGTGTCGAAAGGTCACAAATAAATTGCATCTATTTTTTGAACATCTAGAATAGGTTGTATACGCCCTATAAGAGCCTTAAAAATGAATGAATCTGAATACTTAAAAACCTACAATAAATCGGAATTTGAAAGCCCAATTTTTTCAGTCGACAGTGTGTTGTTAACCTGTCATGAAGACACACTAAAGGTGCTTTTAGTAGAACGTTTAAATCACCCGCACAAAGGTTATTGGGGTTTACCTGGTGGTTTTGTGGATTTGAAGAAAGATAAAACCATTGAAGAGACAGCTATTCGAAAATTGAAGGAAAAAACGGGCATCACCCCACCCTACATTAAACAACTGATGAGCATCGGTAGCGCCAAGCGAGATAAGCGAGGCTGGTCGGTCACCGTTTGTTATAGTGCCTTAATTGCCCATGAAAATTGTAGTGTGCAGATCGATTCGGTTTCGGATGTGAACTGGTTTCCCTTAGAAACGGCATTACAAATGAAATTGGCTTTTGATCACAAAAACATAATCGAAGAAGCACATGAGCGACTTCGACAAAAAGCTCTATATTCAATTATTCCGGCCTATACTCTCCCAGAAAAATTCACCTTGCCGGAACTACAAAAAGTACATGAAATTATTTTGGGTAAGGAGATCCAGAAAAAATCCTTCAGAAGAAGAATTGAACTAGCTGATTTACTTATCGAGACAGGAGAAAAACAAGCCAGCGGGAAACGCCAAGCAGCACTTTATACAATTAAAGAAGAATCGAAAGAATATACGTTTTTGAGGAACCTAGAAGGTTAAAGTTAATCTGCTTTTAATTAATAATAAGACATTGAAGATGATAATGTCAGAAGCAAAATACTTAAAAATAAACAAGCTCCACACAGATAGAAACAAGAATAAGCTAGAAACGACGATCTATAGCGAAGGTATCTCACAAAAACCAAACGACTACTCACTAGATCTTTTGGTGGCAGCTTTAAGAACAGAACGGCGCCATAGGAAGTAAAGTGAATGTTCAAAAGCATGCATAATTAAAAGTCTTGAGACTCTTGGCTTTTAAGCAGATGAGTGAAGCAGTGAACAAAATAGATGTTATTTAAAACAACTATTTTAATAGATAGACACTGACAACCAAAAACTATAAGCGCCTTTTCTCAACAAAATATTTCTGAATGAGAAGTTATCGCTCCCTAATGTGAGCTACATTGATTAAGATATTTATATTGTTAGTATCTGATTAGAGCTCAACACTTCATGGCTATCTTCATCTCAACCTTGTTCGCTCTAATTTTTTTATTTTTTATAATTAAGAATGAGCTAAATCGTCCTAAGAAAGATTATGAGGAGTTATGCAAAGAGGCTGCTATAGCTAAACGACATAC
>TARA_R110002073_G_scaffold934_6_pt1 | contig 15865 bp, 22 predicted proteins | sample TARA_R110002073 | Tara Oceans TARA_R110002073 (sample SAMEA4397174) | marine metagenome | biome: Polar Biome; feature: [DCM] deep chlorophyll maximum layer (ENVO:01000326); material: water (ENVO:00002006), including particulate matter (ENVO:01000060) such as... | depth 40 m
GTCGAGAAAAATATGGGGACACTATGGTGACACTTGGTGACACCTCACTGCCTTTTTGGTTTGTTTTTAGTATTCTATAGAACACTACAAAAAAATAATTGTCATGAGAGTGGCGTACACGACACTATGTAAGTATCTGATAATCAATAGTTTACACTATATTGAATTCTTGCAAGACTGCAAAACATTGGTAAAATCTTTACAAAATTAAGACAGGCGTTCGTTTAGGCGGTGGTAACCTGTTACAGTTACAATTGCAAAGTTGCAATTTAGGGCACTTCCCATTATGGGCAGAAACTTCCCATTATGGGCAGAAAGAACTAAAAATACTTGCGAGAGTTAATATTATGTGCTATATTTGTGCATTAATCAGAGGTCAGATAGTAATATATCTCCTCGTAAATCAAATTTTATGTGTATAATTATTATTAAACAAAAACAAAACTCCGTTCCCATGGAAATCCTTAAGAACTCAGCAAGGATAAATCCACATGGACTTGGGATTGTTTGGTTAGATACCTATAGTGTATCTTACCACAAATCAAAAGACTATAACCTACTCAATACAACAAGACCATTCATAGCGCACTTTAGATATGCGACTGTTGGCGAAGTAAACAGAGAGAACACTCATCCATTTGTATGTGGTAATAACTCTGATGAACTTCTGATGATGAATGGAACTATTAAAAATTTAGGTAACACAAAGATGTGTGACAGTAAAGTATTAGCTAACGCTCTTGGAAAGATACCAAGACATACATGGAAACAAGAACTTGAGAAATACGACTCTAGGTTTGTGAGTATTAATACTCGCACTCGTTCATTTCAGATATACAACAGAAACAAATACATCTACAGAGATGGTGTGTGGTACTCAAAAGAAAACGTATTGCAAGACAATCTTGTTGCGGTGTATGGAACTCTAAAGAAAGGCTACTCTAATTATAATAGACTACTACGCTCCTCTAATCATATTGCAAGCGGTGTTACTGCAAAGAAATATCCTCTTGTTATAAAAGGACTTCCATATCTAATGGAGGAAGAGGGTAAGGGATACAATGTAGAGGTTGATGTGTTTAGTGTGTCAAAAAATACGCTAAGGGACTTAGATAGTCTTGAGGGACATCCAAAGTTTTACGAAAGAAAGATGACTAAAATTGTTTCGAAAGGTAAAAGCTTTGACTGTTGGATTTATTTTAACAGAACTCACAACTCATTAGGAGAGGTCTTTCACAGTACATACACTCAAGAACCATTACGCTCTTGGGTACACGAAGAAGAGAATATTATTAAAACATCGTGTAATCAATTCATATTTGATGAGGTTGCTACAGAAGATGAGTCGCCAATGTGCATAGGTTGTTATACTGACTTAGAGTATGATGGTTTCAATAACTATCATTGCAACCAATGTGATGAATGGTATGCGGAAAGTGAAGTAACTCAATTTAATACATTTTAATCATGACAAGCACGCACATAATGTTAAGCAGTGGAATTCTGTTTATTTTAATTTTAATCTTTTTAAGCGAATCAAAATGAAAAAAATAATAATAGTAGCATTGGCTTTTGCCAATATAATGTACTCACAATGTGATGAAGGAGTAGAGGTAGATGAATCAACTTGGATAGGTAAAATGGTTCTTCAGATAGATGCATTTAACGGACAAGGCTTTGAAGAACAAGAACTTTGGAACTTAGCCCTAGAGGAGTATAGTAAAAGATACAATGGTAAAACACCCGACTCCATATACTACGACAGAATGTTTCGTGTGTATGGTTTGGAGTATCAATTCAAAGACTCTATTGTTGTAATAGAGGTTGAGAAATCAATAATCGAATATAAAATAAAACTTTAATTATGCCTAATCACGTTTACAATACATTGTATGGCACAGGAAAGCCCCATACAATGGAGATATTACACGAGGCTTCTAAAGACCTTGGTGGGGGACTTGCAGAAATATTAATGCCAAGACCCGCAGACCAAGAAAACGATTGGTACAATTGGAATATTGACAATTGGGGAACTAAATGGGGATGTTACGAACAAGACATCGAAGGAGACCTAATGCACTTTACCACTGCATGGGGTAGAATTAGCCATGAACTCCTCAATAGGATAGCTAAACACTTCCCTACTTTTGTTTTTGAGTATGAAGAAGAGACAGGATGGGGCGGAGTAATTACATATAGAAATGGGGTTCAACATTGTGTTGACACATATGAAGAACCCACATGGGGTGCTGAAGGAGAAACAAAGGAACATTGCTCCATTGTATATAGACTTGATGAAGACTACATAAAGCTTGGAGAAGTCTATAATAAGGGGTGGTACTACGACAGAGACCTTGCTGACCCTATAGATTCTTCAGAACAAATTAGGATTATTACAAAGTTTTAGTTATATTTGATGGTCAGTACAGCCAATAGATGAAAGCTTCAAGCCGACTCTCTTGGTTTTAAAAATATATTGTTTGTTTTTCAGGGAAAAGGGGTAGCAGAAATGTTACCCTTTTTTTTGTGTAAAAATTAGGCTAAGTGCAAATCATGTGTTATCTTTGATTCAAATCAAATGTAATCATGCCAACAAAATACTTCCAAAACAAATTTATTGATGATGATTATCGTTCTAAAGAATACATTAGAAAGAACGAAAGACATCCAGATTCAATAGTAAAAATAGATTTACAAAAATTAGTTAAAAACATTTTCAGTATATGAACGACCATATCTTTCAAGGTTATATTGACAATATAACTCAATACTATGGCATAAGCCAAAAGTATTTATTTAGTAAAGGCAAAACTAAATCAAGGGTAGAGCCAAGGCAACTCTTTTATTATTTATGTAATAAGCAAGGTATTCCTATTGTTTCTATTCAATCTTTTTTAAAGAAAAAAAATATTTCTTTTCAACACCATTCTGTAATATCAAGAGGGTTAGGTGTTATAAGTGATAAAATAGAGAAATATGACCGCTATAAAAAAATAATAGAAAGATTAGGAAAGGTTTCACAGAATGTTTAGAGACTTAACTGTTGTTTTTCAAGAGGCTATTGAAGACCATGCATCTGCTAATTTAGATGATGGAGATATAATAGCTAGAATAAAAAGCGGATTTAAAATAATCAAAGAAGAGGAATCAATAAAAATATATGATACTTCATGTGATTATTATAAAGAAGTTACAGAAGAGCAATATGAGATGTTTGTTTCAAAGGGGTGGATATACACTGTACTTAAAATAACCTTAGATAAATACAATAAGAGGTTAGACAAGATAAAAGAATCCTACAAGAATGAAATAAACGGAAGAAATAATGCGAGGTACTTAGAGTATCTAAAGACTACTCGCAAAGAAACCATGAAAAGGTATTATAAAATAACTCAAAAATTAAATTAAATGACAAATAAACTAAATACAATCAAAGTACAGGGCGGTAAACAATACGCTGAGGTACATACTAGAGTAAACTACTTCCGTTCAACGGAGCAGTATAAGGATTGGGGACAAGACTGTGAAATTATACATCAAACAGAAACGTCCATAATCATGAAGGCTACAATTTATTATCCCGATGGAAGGGTTGCTTCGACAGGCTATGCTAAAGAAGATATAGATGGGGCTAGAATCAATCAACGAAACCATGTTGAGGTATGCGATACATCAGCAGTAGGTAGAGCATTAGGTTTCTTAGGCATAGGTATCAGTCAAGGAAGCATTGCTTCATATGAAGAGGTTGCTAACGCTATTGAAAATAAAGAAAAAGATGAGGTTAAAGAAACTCACATTACTTTAGATATAGATGATGGAAATTGGGCGGGTGTTCTTAACTATATAGCACATCATAAAGACAATGTTGCTTTTGAGGATATAATTAAAACTCTACAAACTAAATACAAGACAATCGAGGGAAAGACTAAGGTTTCATTAAAAAAAGCTTATGAAGGAAAGTAAACTCATAGAAATGCAGAACAAGGTTGAATCTCAGACTCGTGTTATGCAACAAATCATTAATGAACTAAGTCAGACACGAAATATTGTTGTCAGCTTATTAGAGATAGTTAAAAATTTAAAAGAATATAAACCAATTGTAAAAAAACTACAAGATGAAAGAGAAGCAGATACTAAAGAAACTTAAGGATGACCAAGAGTACTATAATGGAGTGGGTAAAAATTACTTATCCAATAGTAATATCCAAGCACTAACAACCGACCCAAGACAGTTTCAAGCCCCCCAGAAAGATGGGGAGGCATTTGTGAAAGGGAGATTTTATCATCAATTAATTCTGGAGAAAAATAAGGCAAAAGACTTTCCTATTGTTGAGGCAAACTCTAGAAGTACTAAGGTGTACAAGGAATTTGTAGATGAAAATAACTTAGATTATGCGTTACTCACTAAAGATGCGGATAGTATAAAAGATATGGTAAAGCATACGCTGAGTAATCTAAAGTTTTTTGAACTTATAAACGACCCTACCGCACAGTATGAAGTCCCCGCAATATCAAATGATATCATGGGAGTACCCTGGAAGGGGAAGGCGGATATACTTGTGCCAGGTAAGTACGTGATAGACTTAAAAACTTCTGGAGATGTTCTTAGTTTTTCCAGAAACGCTCTAAAATATAATTACCATACACAAGCATACCTGTACCAAATCTTATTTAAACTGCCTGTAATATTTATTGTTATAGGTAAGACTAAGAAGATAGACAAGAAAGGTGTAGAATACTACGATAAAGGATTATTTCAAATTAGTCCAGAAGCAATGGGTATGGCAGAAGAAAAAGTCGGACAAGCAGTAGCAGCCTATAATAAATGGTTTGCTCCCGACTCAAAGGATAGTATAGAAGACTATATTATAAACATGAATATTTAATTTAAATTTTTATTATGACTGAACAAAAAGAAAAAGTGTTTGTTGATGGGTTAATCAGCAAAAAAAATCAAAACGCTCCAGACTTTGTGGTGGTAAACCAATCATTCAAAGTGGAAGAGTTTATTACTTTCCTAAAAGCTAATGCTAAGAATGGATGGGTCAACACCCAGACCAAGATAGCTAAGTCGGGTAAACTATATAGTGAACTTGACACGTTTGAACCAAAGCCTAAAACTGCTCCTAAATCAAATGACTTAGCCTTTTAGACTATAGAACCTCAATCAAGGGGAGATAACACTCCCCTTTTTTTGGCTCTAATAAATGTTGAATGTCGCTTATATGTACCTACTACTACTCTATATATATATATATATATATTATTTTTTTTTAAATACAGTTTAGAAAATAAATCGACATTATCGACAAGCCCTTACCACAACTAAAAACAATCGACACAAAAACGACATAGAAATGACAAGAATGATAACAATATTTAAAGATATACTCGATACAGGCACTCCCTTCTACAGAGAGGTGGAATTTGTATTGGATAGAATAAAGAATGGTTCTAGTAAAGAACTCGTTACAGGTATAAGAAAAAATAAGAACAAGAACGAAAGACAAGAACTAAAAAGAAAATTACCATCTATATGTTTTAGCGGTGAGTTTTCAAAAAGGTCAGACATATCACTTACAACTCATTCTGGTCTTATCTGTCTAGATTTTGATTCATATGCAAAGCAGAAGGATATGATACAAGACAAAGAAAGGTTGATGAAAGATAAATATACTTACAGTGTTTTTATTTCTCCATCAGGAAATGGTCTTAAGGTTATTGTTAAGATACCAAATGATGCAGAGAACCATATTAATTACTTTAATTCTTTAGAACAACACTACAACTCTCCTTATTTTGACACTACAAGCAAAAACATAAGTAGAGTATGTTACGAATCTTATGACCCATTAATATATATTAACAAGAACTCCACTGTTTGGGAGAAGATAGAAGAACCAGAATACAGAGAGGTTACTGTAAACAGAGACTCTCCAACCATTCCTATATCTGATGAAAATAAAGCAGTAGATATATTGGTAAAATGGCACACCAAGAAATACCCTGTTGTAGAGGGTCAGAGAAACCATAACGTTTATATTTTAGCAATGGCTTTTAATGAATATGGGATAAACAAGAACTTAGCACAGTATGTTTGCAATCAATATGCAAGCTCTGACTTTCCTATTTCAGAAATATCAACAACCATAGACTCAGCATATCAAAACACAGGTAAGTTTGGAACAAAGTACTTTGAGGATGAAGAAGCTATCTCTCAAATAAAACAAAAATTAAAAAGAGGAGTAACTAAAAAGGAGATACGAACCGAACTGTTGAGGGTAGATATTGAAGAAGAAGTTATTGAGGCGGTTTTAAATCGTGCTGATGAGGAAAATAAACAGATGAAATTCTGGGAAAAAAATGAAAAGGGTGCGGTAAAAATAATTCATATTGTATTTAAGGAATTTTTAGAGGACAGTGGTTTTTATAAATATTGTCCAGAGGGAAGTAAGAACTATATATTTGTAAAGGTTACATCAAATTTAATAGACCATACAAGTGAGAAAGAAATAAAGGATTTTATTCTGGAGCATTTAAGGAAACAACCAGATATGTCTATCTACAATTACTTTGCAGACCAAACAAGATTCTTTAAAGAAGAGTTTCTTACCCTACTAGGAACAATAGACATATTGTTTATAGAAGATTCTAAAGACACTAGCTTTCTGTATTATAGTAATTGTGCTGTTAGAATAACTAAAGATGAAGTTAAGGCAATAAATTACCTTGACTTGGGCGGATATGTTTGGAAAGACCACGTTATAAATAGAAACTTTAAATCTCAAGAGGTAGTAAATTGTGATTACAAAACATTTGTAAATAACATTTGTAGTAAGGACTCCTCTAGGACAGACTCTATGGAATCTACCATTGGTTTCTTGCTTCACGGACACAAGAATTTATCTTATTGCCCCGCTGCGGTATTAAATGATGAGATTATTTCTGATAATCCTGAAGGAGGCACAGGTAAAGGCGTGTTTAAAAATGCTTTATCTCAAATGAAAAAGGTTGTGACCATAGATGGGAAGTCTTTTACTTTTGAACGCTCCTTTGCGTATCAATTAGTTTCAGCGGACACACAGATACTTTGCTTTGATGATGTAAAAAAATATTTTGACTTTGAGAGACTGTTCTCAGTTGTAACAGAGGGCTTAACTTTAGAGAAGAAGAACAAAGATGCCATAACAATACCATTCTCTAAGTCTCCTAAGATTATAATTACAACGAACTATGCTTTAAAAGGTGCGGGTAATTCTTTTGCTAGAAGAAAGTGGGAGTTGGAGTTACATCAACACTACAACAAACTACACACACCTCAAAATGAGTTTGGTAAGATGTTTTTTGTGGATTGGGATACAGAAGAATGGTCTCAGTTTGATAACTATATGATTTCATGTTTACAGTTGTATTTAAACAAAGGACTTATGGAAAGTAAGTTTGTAAACCTCAAGGTAAGACAACTTTCAGCCGAAACGTGCCATGACTTTATAGAGTGGTGTGGACTTATTGAGGGTGCTTTGCATAACAGTAGACTAAGAGTTGGCAGAAAGTCTTATAAGAATGAATTATACGAAGACTTTATTCATGAGTATCCAGACTACGGACCTCGTGCAAGGTACTCGGTAACCAGAACTAAGTTTTATAAATGGTTAGTAGCGTATTGTTTATTTAGAGAGGGGATTGCTCCAGAGGAAGGGAGAGATTCAGTTGGTAGATGGATATTAATTAAAACCATCAGAAAACAACAAGACATTCCGTTTTGAAATTTTCTATAGACATAGCGATGAGGAACTCATATGATATAATAGTAAATAAACTTTCTATAGATAATTTTACTGAAACAAGTAATAGTTATTTCATTCATAATCCTGAAAAAAAGATTAATGATGAAATACTAAAAGACATGTATCTGTACTTTAAGTCTATAAAAGAGTGGGATAAAATGGTTAAGATTAGAATACTAAGACTTAAAATTAAATATTATGATAAAATTAAGAGACTATCAAGAATCAATAGTAAGTAAAGCCACAGAGGTTATAAATGAACATGGATTTGTATATCTCGCAATGGAGGTGCGCACAGGAAAAACCCTTACATCACTATCTATTGCTAGTAAATTAAAAGCTCAGAAAGTTTTATTTATTACAAAAAAGAAAGCTATTTCTTCTATAGATAGAGATTATGCTATGCTAAATCCAACATTCTTTTTACATACCATAAATTATGAGAGCCTTCATAAGGTGTCTTATCAATTAGAATGGGATGTTATAATTGTAGATGAGGCGCACTCAATGGGTAAACTAGCCAAGCCAAGCAAAAGGGCTAGAGATGTAAAGATGCGTATAATAAAGAGTAAAGCTAAGGTTATCCTTCTCTCTGGAACTCCAACGCCTGAGTCGTACAGTCAGATGTATCATCAGGTATATGGAATACCTAAAAATCCATTTAGAGAGTTTACAAATTTCTATAAGTTTGCTCACAAGCATATCAATATAAGAATAAAACCTATTAATGGGTTGCAGATAAGAGATTACTCCCATGGTCTTCCAACTATTATGGATGCAATGAAACCATACATGATAGCTTACTCTCAAAAAGAAGCGGGTTTTAAAACACATACTAAAGAAACTGTTCTTAAAGTAGATATGAAACAATTAACCTATGAGTTTGCTAATGAACTTTTAGAGAATAGAGTTGTTGATTGTAGAGATGATGAAGTTATATTAGCCGATACCCCTGTAAAACTTATGATGAAACTACATCAGATTTATTCAGGAACTGTTAAATTTGAGTCAGGAAAAGCTATAGTTTTAGATTATTCAAAAGCTAAGTTTATACGCAATAGATTCAAAGGAATGAAGGTTGGTATCTTCTATAAGTTTAAAGCGGAGCTAGAGGCTTTAAAATGCGTCTACGGAGACGCTTTAACTACGGAGCTAAGTGTCTTTGAAGACACTGACAAAAGTATTGCGCTTCAGATAGTTAGTGGAAGAGAGGGTATAAGTCTAAAACAAGCAGAAAGTTTGGTGTATTATAATATTGATTTTAGCGCAACAAGTTACTGGCAGTCTAGAGATAGGATGACCACAAAGGAACGAATTAAGAATGAAGTGTACTGGATTTTTTCTGAAGGCGGAATAGAAGAAGATATATATAAGGCGGTAATTAATAAAAAGGATTATACATTATCTCATTTCAGAAAAAATTTATTAAATTTATAATGGATAGAGATAATGACTATACAGTAAAAACAGAATGGTATTATGGAGAGCCGACAACAGTTTTTTATCCTCTTCTGTCTCCTAAATACCTAACCGACAATGATTTGTGGGATAGCTCATGGTTGAAAGATTTATAAATGACCGAACAACAAGTTCAATCTAAAACAGAGAATTAATGGGACTACTAAATAATAGCAATCAAGGTAAGCAAGGCATTGACTTTGAAGGAGTGCAATGGGGAAAGATTCACCCATCTGATATTGACTTTGTTTTAGAGTTTAAGAATGAAGTTTTAATACTCGGCGAAGTAAAATATAAGGGTAGTGAGATGTCAACAGGTCAAAGACTTATGTTAGAGCGTATATGTAATAGTTGGCACACAGGCAAATCTTTTATTATCTTTGTACATCACGAGCATGATGATGAGACCACAGACATTCCATTAGATAAATGTGAAGTTTATAAACTTTATTATCAAGGGAATTGGTACAACAGGAGTGGTTCGGTAAAAGATAAGATTAACGATATATTGAAGAACTTCAAAATAGAATTATGACCGAACAACAGATACAGTCTAAAAGAATTAAAGAACTAGAAGCGTTAGGATACTATGTAATTAAACTGATTAAAACAAACAAGAACGGCATACCAGATATAATTGGGATACCTCCAAACTGTAATGTAATATTTAGTGAAGTAAAAACAAAAATAGGAAAGGTGTCACCTCTCCAGGAATATAGATTAAAAGAATTAAAAAAACATGGACTTATTACAGAAGTATACAGGGGTTGAGAAATTTTATGAATTAGATGATGCGGTAATATTAACGTTAGAAGATTTAGATTTAAAATTAGCTACGTTAATTGTGTTAAAAATAGAGTGTGCTGTTGAGCAAATACAAGAAAAAGATAGAAGGTCTCAATTAATTGGAGGAGTAATTGAACTAGAAGACCCTGTTTATTTCTCCCTTAGATTTATATATGAAAAAGGAGATAGCCCCTATTTCTTTCAAATATATAATATTACCTCTGACGAATACTTAGATTTATATAACTTAAATAAAATAATAAAATAATATGACAAAGAAAGAAGAAAACATTATTGAGGCAGTGCTAAGAATAATGAAAGAACAATTTGACTGTAAAGTGCTAAAGAACCCTAGCTATAGAGGGAGAGACCTTGTGGACTACAGGGCAATATCGATGAAACTAATTAGAGATACTACAAATTTATCACTAACTAGCATAGGACAGTTGTGGGCAGGACCTAAGTATAAGGGAAAAGACCATTCATCAGTGCTTCATAATTGTAAATCAGCAGATGTGTTAGTAAAAACAGACGCTAATTTCTCACAAAAATATAACAAAGCTTTAGAAGAATTAAGAAAAATAATTCCACATCTAAAGCCAGACCAGACAATATATCAGGAGCTTACTTTTTTGAAAGCACAAAACAAAACTTTAATAGAAAGAGATAAGGAAAGAAGAGATTTGATGCTTAAAGTACATAGAGGAGTATTGAAAATTCCGCATCAATATAAAGAAAAAATTATTGGCTTATTTGTAGCTGAAAAAATATATACTCCTGAAGACCAAAACATTTTTATCTGATTCTTAACAACTTACGGATTTTTTTTATAACTTTATAACATTATGATTTATAGAGTAGAAGACATAGATAAAATTTTAGGCTTTAGCTCTTGGAGTATTAAGAAAAAAATTGATACTCTTTTAGAGATAGATGCTGATATGTATTGTAACATGGGGAAAGAAACCCTCAAGACACATAAGGAAGAAACTAAAAGAAAATCTAAAAAATTATACCACGCCATCAAAAAAGTAGACAGTAAGTTAGGAGAAAAACTCCTATACCACATGGACTAATAAAAATGGCATGAAATATTTTGAGAGTAAAAGAGTACAGAATATTAATTTTATAATGAATGATATTCATAACTCTTCAAACCAAATCTATGAACACTTAATAGATGAGGAATTCCCTGAACTAAAACAGGAGATTAATAAGTTAATAAAAAACTTAAAGTCAGTACTAGAATCTGTTCAAGATGAAATTTAAAGACTTCAGACCTAGACTTAAAGGCGATAAGAAGATAGCCTACGATAACTTAAACACGGACGAAAGACGTATTCTTGTCATTGGAGACATACACGCTCCGTTTGAACTTGATGGATACTTAGAATTTTGCCAGGAGACTTACTCTAAATACTTATGCAATCAAGTAATATACATAGGGGACATAATAGACAACCATTATACGAGCTATCATGAGACATCTAGCGATGCGATGGGAGGTTTGGATGAGCTTGAATACGCAATTAGAGCCGTTAAGAGATGGAGTGATGCGTTCCCTGTGGCAGACGTACTGATTGGAAATCACGACCGCCTAGTGATGCGTAAGGCACAGACATCAGACATTCCTAGTGCTTGGATTAAATCATATAACGAAGTACTGGGAACTAATTGGAACTGGACTGAACGTATTGTTTATGACAACGTACAATTTATTCACGGGGAAGGCGGCACAGCCAGCACAAAGTCAAAAAATGATATGATGAGCACGGTTCAAGGACATATCCACACGCAATGTTACACAATGTGGTCAGTTGGAAGAAATTTCAAGGTCTTCGGAATGCAGGTGGGCTGCGGTGTGGATGGAAGCTCGTACGCAACAGCATACGCAAAGAACTTTAAGAAGCAAGCGATTGGATGTGGAGTAGTATTAGGAGGACACACGGCTATAAACTGCTTAATGGAATTATAATGTTTGAACAAGAACAAGATATAAAAAAAGAAAAGGCTGCCATTGAAATGTATCTAAAAAGGTCGGGAAATGCATATAAAAAACTAAGCCCTTCTGATGTAGACTTTAGAATATTGGGAGATAATAAAGCTCTTATTGGATATGCTGAGGTAAAAGTACTAGATACTGAAATGAAAAATTCATTCCCACTGTCTGTAGAAGCCCGCAAAATAATAAAACTAAGAGATAAGCGATTAAGCGCTGTAATGATATGGTCTTGTATAGATGGAATACTATACAGCCCCATAGAAGAACTTAAGGGTGAAGCTAACTGGTCTGAAACCACAGGAGAGTTAACGTTATATTATATTAATAAAAAACTTTTTAAATATGTCAGAGCCTGAAAGAGAATTCATGTTTGTATTTATAATTAACGCATTACTCTGGTACGCTATATATCATTTTATTCTTTAATTTCTTTTCTTGAACAGATTAGTTTTAAGTCTTCTTGTTCTTAATAAAGATGGACTAGTGGTTTTTGGTCCTATTCTTTCTGGCAAAGGAAACCCTATGGAAGATTCTTTTTCCCATCTTGCAGCTATCTCTGGAAGATTTTTATACATGTATCGGCGTTGTGCTTTACTTTTAAAAGGCATAATTATTCGTACATTGATTCTAACATTTCTTTTTCTAGCTCCCTCATATCTTTTTCAAATTGTTTTAGCTCTGGGTCTTCCATCCCTTTTATCTCCTCATACATCTCAGGATAGAATTTTTTCATCTCCGTCATAGACATAGACTTTTTCTTTCTACCTCCACCTTTCTTAGGTCTACCCTCTATCTGATACTTAGAGTAGTTTAATAGTCTAAGCATGAACTCGGGGAAATCTTTACTTTGTGAAAGTTTAGGATAATTTTCTGCAAATTTTTGTAAATTTTTTGCAGGTAAGCCAGTAATCATAAGAAACTCTACCCAAAAATCTTCTAATTTTTTTGCTTTAGTAAGAGGGTTTTTTTCTTTATTATATTCATCATATTTAAAAAGAATATTAGTAACTGTTGAAAAAACAGGAAGTGTGGTTGTCTCTTTATACCAGGGTTTGCCTTGTAAATAGTCAGCTCCAGTTTTTATTAAATCTCCAGTTATAAATAATGCATTTAAATTTCCAACAATTAAAGCTCTCATCATGTCAGACGTGTCTTCATCATCCCAATCTGATATTGGAAACCCTGATGAAACCCATTGAAAAAACATAGGCATAAACGCATGATACGTTACAAGCTGTCTAAAGTTTTCTGTAAGCGTCCCTTTCCCAGCTTTTTTATCCCAAGCAGCTGCTTTACGATACAAATTTCGAGATGCACTAATTTCTTTTCTCAAGTATTGTTTAGGAGTAGTCATAAACATATTAAGACTTCTAGCAAGAGCCCCTGAATTTTGTGTAACATCCTTATCCTGAAGGTCGGAAGACTGCTGTGTTTCTTTAGTATCTCTTTCAAATCTTTTTATAGCATAGTCTATTGCTTGCTGTTCAGTAGCTCCAGGATTTTTCTTTTTAAACTGGTCTTTATAATACGAATAGTTAGCAGAACCTCCTAAGTATATTGCACCTCTATCTCCTAGTCTTGTAGAATACATTACAACATTCATTAGATAATCTGTAAATCTACCTGGAATCCAATCTGTAGCTATTGGGGAGTTAGTATTTGCATATGTTTCTATCTGACTTAAAATAGTTTTACTTCCCCTGTCTCTCATGTATACAGAATTCTCGCTTATTTCTTTAAATACTTTTCTTAGCTCTGGTAAATTTTTAGCTGAATATTTAAGCCAATTTCCAACACCTATATCATTAGAGTATGTTAAGGCAGAGGTCAGCTGTTTTATTGTAATTAAAGGACTTAAACCAATCCTAGCCAACACAAACACGGTTGTCATTTTATTTATAAGACCATCAAAAATAGAGTATTTCATTCCTTGTCCAGAAATTTTTTCTATAATTTCTGTTATATACCCATGTATATCTTGACCATGAATTTCTTTAATAGCTTTTGAAATAGCGGGATTGCCGAATAACTTACTTATATCTCTTATTTCTCTTGCGTAAGCTGCAAAATATTCCATTTCTCTAGTATACCCAACTAAAGCATCTGTACCATTAATAGGTTGTATTTCCGCATTAGAATCTTCTCTAAGCATTATTGACGCAGCACTTACTTGAGTATTAAATGTAGATGAGTTACCTAAAATACTCATAGGAGCAGGAGTGGTGTTAGCTCTATAAATTCTACCAGCATAGTTTTGATTTTGAGGCATATTAGTTCTATAGATATCTTTATATACTTCATTATAATGTGCATAAACCATAGGGAAATATTCATTTACTTGCCAATCAGCAAATTCTCTAACCTCTGGTTTTAATTGTTTGGTTAGATTTTCCATAATTTTTATATAGTCTTCACCAAACATATTCTTAAAAGCCGGGTGAGACGCAGAATCTTTATATTGATTATATAAATAATACATTTGGTCTTGAGTAAGATTGTTGTACTTTCCTCTATCCTCTGCAATTTTATATGTTTCTGTGCTTTTTCTAAATAGTCGTGCTTTCTTTTTCCAGTTTTTTCCGTAATACTCTTTTAATTTATCTTGAAACATTAAATCAAAAGCAAGCATTCTTTTTTTATACCTGATGCTTGATGCATTAATTTTTTCTGTTACTAGCGTTTGAGATATTCCACCCATCATTTCTCCAGGAAGAACAGATATTCTATTCATCAAACCAGTCAATGACTCAGCCGTTCCAAACAATGTGTTTTCAAGTTTTCTGAAAACGTTTTTAACTGCAGATTTTATTCTGTTTTGTTTTTCTCTAGTCTCTATTTCTGTATATCGTTTGTTTTCTAATTCTTTTAATGATTTCTTAAAATTTTTATCTTCAGGGTCTAGTTTTACTCCTGTGATGTCATAAAACATAGCAGCCATTTGTGCTCTATATTCCTTGGCTTGATTTTTTATTTGTAATTTTAAATTAGAACTTCCTATTTCAATTAAAGACTGTAGCTGGCTATAAATATTATCTAAAGTTTCTGTTTTAATTGGGTCAGAATTTGATTGGACTAATGCATTAGCATAAGATATCGCTATTTGAAGCTCAGTCATTCTGTCAAGTATGCTTTCATCAGGGTTATCTTGTCCTGCAATTTCTGTAGCTAATTTATTAAATTCTTCATTTAATTTAGCTTGAACTTCATTTATTTGTTCAGGAGTCATTCCTTCAGCAGGTAGCATTGCTTTTATAACCTCTATTTTTTCTTGAGTTTTATAATCTATTTTTCTTGGAACAACTTTGTTGCTTACTACCTTTAAATAAACTCCTTTTAATATTGATTCTATTTGCTTGTTAAGAATTTTATTATTTTCTTCAGCTACAAATGATGTTATTTCTTTAAATACATTATCAATTTTCGCTCCTTGTGATTGTGTTGACTTCATGAAGTCTGGAGTCACACGCTCTATGTATCTAAACATTCTTTGAGCATCTTTACTTAGAAGTACTCTTGCAGGTAAAGATTTACGCATAAAGTTCTTTAGCTCAGTCTTAACCTTCTGAACATCTTTTATACCTTTTATTCTTTGCCTTACAGCTACTCTAGCTATACTTAACTTGCGAGACATATCTTGAGTTGGTCTCAATCCTAAAGTTTTTTGCAGGTCTATCTCCATTAGCATTTGCTGTGTAGACAAACCCTTTCTAAATTTAGTTTCTCCTGAAACCTTATAAGCGTCTGCTTCGTTTTTATATTCAGGTTGTTTCTGCATATACTCAATAGCCTTCTCAAGTACTTGAGATTGAGCTAATGGTTTTTTCTTTTTATT
>TARA_R110002073_G_scaffold295704_1_pt1 | contig 15847 bp, 11 predicted proteins | sample TARA_R110002073 | Tara Oceans TARA_R110002073 (sample SAMEA4397174) | marine metagenome | biome: Polar Biome; feature: [DCM] deep chlorophyll maximum layer (ENVO:01000326); material: water (ENVO:00002006), including particulate matter (ENVO:01000060) such as... | depth 40 m
TCGATGCCCCTTTCTTGAAGCATAGCTATAGCTTTTTTTGAAGTTTCTTTAATCTTGTCTGCAATGGCCAGTATCGCGAGCACTTGATTTTCGTTACCAAAGAATATGACTGTTTTTGCTTTTTCTTCGAGACTTTCTGCTGCTTGTATTAAAGAAGCGTCGATTTGAATATCCTTTTCGACCATTAGTTTATGGTTGCCCACATAATATTTTGAACCATTCTCTGATTGCGCCTTTACACCTTTTCCCGTAATGCTTTCGAAGGAAATGATTTCTGCTTGTTCGATATTTTCTTCTTTCAAATGATTGACGACTGCTTCTGCCAAAGGATGTTCTGATTGCGCTTCGATGGCCAAAAGAATTTCCTTGTATTCATTTTGATTTTTAAGCTTATCCTTCCAGAGTATATCGGTTACTAATGGTTTTCCTTCTGTAATCGTACCCGTTTTATCCAGGATTACTGCATTTACTTTATGGCCGAGTTCTAAACTTTCGGCATCCTTTATAAGAATATTATTTTCAGCTCCCTTGCCGATACCCACCATTATGGCGGTAGGCGTTGCCAAGCCCAAGGCACAGGGACAAGCGATAACCAAAACGGCTACAGAGGTCAATAAGGCTTGCGAGAAGCCATTGTCACCACCTACTGACATCCAGACGATGAAGGTGACAATGGAAATACCCAATACCACAGGAACAAAAATACCGGCAATCTTATCGACCAGTTTTTGAACGGGCGCCTTACTCCCTTGCGCTTGCTGAACCATTTTAATAATTTGGGAAAGCAAGGTTTCTCCACCTACTTTTTCAGCGGTAAATTGAAAACTTCCTTTTTGATTCACCGTACCAGCGAAGACCTTTTCCTCTTGGGATTTCTGAACTGGAACGGGTTCTCCCGTAATCATACTTTCATCTACATACGAGCTTCCCTTGGAAACTTCGCCATCCACAGGAATCTTTTCTCCGGGACGTACCAAAATGGTCTGACCAACCTGTACGGATGAAATAGGGATTTCCCTTTCTTCCCCATTCTCAATAATTTTAAGGGTTTTAGGTTGAAGACCCATTAGTTTTTTAATGGCTGAAGATGTATTTGATTTTGCCTTTTCTTCCAATAGTTTTCCCAAGGAAATAAAGGTGATAATTACGGTAGCCGCTTCGTAATACACGTGAGGTTCGATACTGCGGCTTAACCAAAATTCAGGAAAGAAAGTATTGAACATACTAAAGAGGAAAGCGATTCCGGTGCTCAAAGCGACCAAGGTGTCCATATTTGCTTTGCCGTGTTTGGCCTGCTTGAAGGCATTGATAAAAAAGCTACGTCCGAACCAAAAAAGAATTGGAAAGGCCAATACCAAAGAAATCCACTTTCCAGGTTCCCATTGCATATAAAACATTCCCAACACGAAAATGGGTAGCGTAAGTATAGCCGACCAGATAGTACGTCTTTTTATGTCCTGATAGTGCTTCTGCTGAAGTTCTTGCTGTACTTCTGAAGGGTCTTCGGCATCTATTATAATATCATAACCGACCTCACGAAGCGCGTTTTGAAGTTGAGTAGGGTTCAACCCATTGTCATACTCTACCAAAACATAACTGTTCGCGAAATTGACGTTTGCGTCAAACACACCATCTGTCTGTTTTAATACAGATTCAACACTTACTGCACAAGAGGCACAGGTCATTCCCGTAACAGGAAATGATTCTTTTATTCCCTGTTTATGACTCTCTTTTTTGGTTTCAAATAGGTTGATTGTCTCCATAAATCCATTTTTATTGTACTCTACAAATTTCAGGATTAAAAGACATTAATGTGTTACGTTATATGCTGAATGATTTGTAGAATTTGCTGATTTTGGGAGTAAGATGTTTTAATAACAAATCAAAATCCAATATCTATCGATTTTAATCTACGACCGTTTTTGATTAGCGATCTATATTATCCCGATTTAATATAATACGCCTTAATTTATCTGAATAAACATAACATCACTATTTAGTGTTTAAAGTGAATATAGAAGGTTTAAAACCTTAGCTATCTTTTAGATTAAGCTTCTACGGTGTAAGACCACAAGATATTAAACTTAAAATCACTCTGAAAAAATAGAGCTAGCTAAATTTACAATTTTGAATGAGTTTATTTTTTTGAATATTTTTTTAAAAAATAATCTGATACCCTACCTGATACTTGGTTGCTATTTGTTGTTTGTAACAATTTATAGATAATATCTGTAATATACTGAAATTGGTCGACTCATTCTTTTATAAAATCTGGAGCTAACGCATTAATCTCCTCATGTATAATATTCGCCTCATCATCCTTTCCTTCAGAAACCAATCTTAAATAACGGAAATATTTTAAGCCAACATCTACATAATTAATTTCGTTTGGTGGCAATTCGGAAAGATAAGAGTCATTATTTGCAGGAAGGTTTGTTGCCAACTTTGTAAATAGATTTTCCAATTCCTGTTTAACAATATAGGTTGCCTTGCCTGAATTGGCCTGTTGTGATAAAATGGGTGCGTTGAATTCGACCGTACGTCGATCATCATTATTTATTGTAACACCTAAAAGGCGGTTTTTGATTGCCTTTAAGTTTCCAAGATAAAAAAGACCTGCCATATGATCCGAAGCAGCACTGGTAGTATCGCTTTCATTGCCCACAACATTTAAAATGTTCTTTTCGATAACATCCTGCCTTAATTTAGACCCAGCTTCTTGACCAATAAGAGCAATACTTGCTCTAGTATTCGAAAAATCGCCACGCCATAAGGTTACTTCAGGAAAAACAGAGGCAAAAGTAGCTGCAATAATTTCAAAACTTTCTGGTGTAAGTTGGTATAAAGGCAACCACTGTGCAAAAATACCGCCTTTTTTAAGGTTCTTTTTGGCTTGCTTAAAATGCTCAATGGTATATAAGCTCCCTGTACCTGCATGCCAAGGTGTAAACAAATCTCCTACAATCACATCAAATTTCTCATCAGTGCCAAGTAGAAAATTTCTAGCATCATCTGCAATAATTTCAACCCGTTTATCATTAAAAAGATTATTCGTCCAAGAAGAAAAATATTGTTTAGCAGCAGGAATGACATTCGAAACCAACTCAACAACAACTACACGTTCTACCTCATGACTAAGTGAAGCACCTGCTGTAATTCCGGTACCCATTCCCAAAAAAAGTGTTTTTTTGGGTGATGGATGTACGAGCAATGGAATGTGACCTTGCATTTGTTCGACTAAAATAGAACGAGAATCTCCCAGTACATAAAAATTGTCCAGTCGCATCTGTATGTTATTTTTAGATTGAACTATCGATACCACACCATCACTTGATTGCCAAGTTTTTAAAATCGTTTCGCCTTTTTCCAATTGCACAATAGGAGGATTTGTTAAAATAGTTACACTAAACACACCTACTGCCATAATTGCCAGCCATTTTAAGCGCTCTTTAAAATTAGATGAATACGTAATATACAGTGCTAAAACTCCATAAAATAAGGCAACGAATTTAAGGCTCATCCAAATGCCAACAGCATCCAATAGAATAAACCCAATTATTATTGGCCCTATGGTGCTACCAATAGAATTGAATAAAACCAATTTACCCACAAATTTTCCTGGCGCTTGATTTTTAACTGGTACGGCTTTTAATAAAAATGGAAAAATGGCACCAAAAATTACGGTTGGAAAGAAAACAACCATAAAGCTAATCTTAAATACAGCCCAAAGATAGTTTAGCCAAGATGCATCTGGTGCGAGGTATTCTAAATTATGTGTTAATGTGTTAAACACAACAGGAGACAGCCCAACTGTAATGGCTCCAAAAAAAAGCAGTAATAATAACACCTTGTTAACTGGAAGTGACATTCTCACTAATATATGAGACAGGAGTCCTCCAAATCCCAAGGCAAAAAGAAACACCACTAAAATAGCAGAAAATGAATACACTGAATTTTGTAATACTTGAGCAAACATTCGCGTCCAAATTGTTTCAGCTGATAAGGCCAATAAACCAGAAGAAAACGCTAATAACACAAACTTTGATTGGCTTATCTTTACAGAAGACCAATTAGAAGCTGTATTCAGTTTTTTATTAGATTGATTAGAATCTGAATTACTCTCTTTTTTCGAGAACGGTTTGTTATAAGTGGGTAATCTGTCTAAAATCACAGCCAAAACTCCTATACTTGCTGCTAAAATTATAGCAAAATAGTATGTGGCTTTAACACCGAAAGTAGAAAGAATATAAAAACCAGCTAAGAAAGCTCCGAGTGATGCGCCAAGGGTATTGACAGCATATAAAATGGTGCCTCTGCTCGCAAGTTTATGATGCACTTTGCCCACATATTGGGCTAGTACAGGAAAGGTCCCTCCCATAAGTACAGAGGGTAAAATTAAAAGCGTGATACTAAAAATAAATTTTAAAAGGGTAAGCATGCTTCTCTCTCCATCAATAAACGCAACTACTGTAACATAGTGCGTTTCATAAAATTTTAGACCAGGAATTAAAAGAAGTGCTGTTAGGGCGATACCTATTTCAACAAGTCCATATCCCAATAATGGTCTTTTGAATTTTACAGAAGCTTTTCCTAAAAACCAACCTCCAATTGCTAGTCCAAGAAAAAATGCCGATAGTGTGGCAGCTGTGGCGTACGAGGCATTCCCAAAAATTAATCCCAAACGATACATCCATACAACCTGTAATATTAAACCAGTGACGCCAGATAAGAAAAATAAAGTTGCAAGAATGGAGAAACGTTTTGAGCTTAATGGTGTTGAATGATGTGGCTGATTGGTCATGGTTAATATCTAATATGCACGCAATTTAAAAAATTATATGAAGTTTGAAATAAAAAAAGAGGCTCTTTTATGAGCCTCTTTTTATGACTAAAGACAATTAAACTTACCACAAAGTGTTAAAAGCATTCTACGTAATTTGGGTTGTTAGCTTCAGATTGAGGGACAGGAAATGTTAGATTAGAATCATAGTTCCCACCTTTAAAATATGCTCCCCAAGGGAAGACATCAGAGGCTTGCATCCCGTAAACATCAACAAGACGTCTTAAATCTCCATGACGATGACCTGTACTATACAGCCAAAAAGCGCGTTCTTCCATATGTGCTAACATTAGTGCATCACCTGTTAAGGCAGAAAAATCTAATGCTGGTAGGGGTGGGTTCATGTTTGCTCTAAGTGCATTATGGATTGTATGAGTGCCAACACCACTATCAGAGTCTGCAGCTGCTTCCGCTTCAATTAGGCGAGCTTCAATACCAGAAGCCAATACAACAGATGCATTTGAATCGGGAAATTTTAACTGGTTGTAATATAAGGTAATATCATCTTGCCCAAATGCTGTTCCACCATCCCAAGGAACACGAGGGTCATTTGCAGAACGAAACATAATACCGTTAACCCCTTTACCATCGGCAACAGAATATTGACGTCTAAGAGTAGTCATAATATATATACCATTTTCTTGTCTTCTACTATTTACAGAATGCTCTATGTTGTAAACAAAGTCTGAAGGAACTGATGCTACTTCATTGGCAGCAGCTGTTATTTGACCTAATCCAAGTAAAGCACGGGCTTTACCTACTCTAGCCAAATTAGCTAAGTCAGAGTTACCACTACTACTGGAAGCAGCTTGATCAAACCAATTGATTGCTGCATTAAACATATCTGTTTGTGATAATGGTTCTCCATAAATAATGTCTCCGCCTCCAGAAGGTACTTTACTAAAAGGAACAGCACCACAAAAGGTTTCAGCAAACAATATATAAGCATATCCTACAATGCTTTGCATTTCACTTTCTACTTCTGGCACACCTCCAAAACCTTGAGCTAAATCAATAGCTGCTTCGGCACCAGCTCGTGCCCTATGTAGGTTTGAATAAATTACATCTATTGTGCCATTAGTATTTTGAAGAATCCTGGTATCAGCTTCTCTACGTGTTGGAAAGGTACCAGAATAATCATACTCATCGGACATAAGTCCACTCATTACGGTTAATCCAACAGTTCCTCCGTGACCTGCAGCAGAGCCGCTTAAGGCGACTGAAAGATCACCTAATGAACCCGCTTTAAGCGTTTGAATACCAGCTTCACTGTTTAGAGATTCAGGAGTCACGATATCTGGATCGGTAACATCAACTATGTTATCGCACGATACCATTCCTAAAGTTAGAAAAATTGATAGACAGGCTAAAATTAACCATCTAAATTTCCCAAACTCATTTTTATTTTTTATTAAATTTTTCATAATTTAAATATTTCGTTTTAATAATTAGATGTTAAAATGATAGGTTTAAACGAACTTTCCAAGAACGCGTTGGAGGCTGACTAAGGAATTCCTCAGTTGCAAAATTGGATTGACCTGTTGAACTAATCTCAGGGTCTAACCCAGAATAATCAGTCCAAATACCTAAATTTTGACCAGATAAAGTAAGGCTCACTCTTGAAAATCCAATATTACTTACAAATTTTTGAGGTGCATTATACGTAAGGGATATTTCTCTTAACCTCCAAAAAGATGCATCTTCAATATATCCAGCATTGGTACCAAGAAATTTAGACGCTACTGCTCTTGCTTGTCCAGCAAGTGATGCATTAGGATCATTTAATTCTTGAGTATTACTGTTTCCATTTCTCCAAGCTGCTGTATTGTTATACAATTTTTGACCACCTTTATAATTTAATAATCCTCTAAAAACCAAGGCATTATTAAATAGACCAACAGTTGGAGTAAATGAAATATCAGTAGTAGCAAATGGAGTTCCTAAATATACAGTTTCTCCTACTTGAACTTCAGTTTCGCTAATAAAACCATCTCCATTAGCATCACTATAAGTATATTCTTCATCCCAATAGCCACCAAGTGGATATCCTTCAACATGTCTTTGCACGCCATTAAAAATAACAGGCTCAATTCCTTCTCCTAATTTCTTAAGTTCTGTATCAATAAATGATGCTACTATACCTAAATCGAAGTAGAACTTTTCAGTTTCTACAATGCTTGCATTTAAAGAGATTTCCACACCAGTATTTTTTACAGAGCCTAAATTTTCGAAACGACCTGCACCTACACCTAATGATGGAGGTAATTGTCTAAAGATTAAAGCGTCTTGTGTTTGTTTGTTAAAGTATGTTAAATCTAGACCTATTCGGTTAGAGAATAATTTAACATCTGCACCAAATTCTAATTCTTCTGAACGTTCTGGCTTAAGATCAGGATTTCCTACACCACCAATGGTAACACCTGTAACGCTTACACCATCAACAGTTGCAGCAATTGGGTTGAAAAAGCGTAAGGCATCATTTGTTCCAGGTTGAACCCCAGAAGCTCCCCATGCACCTCTTAATCTTAACGAATTGATCCAGTCTTTATCATTTTTATTAAAGAAATCTTCATTAGATATTAACCAAGAAGCACTTAATTTAGGATAAAACACAGATTTGAATGAAGATCCGAAAGAACTGCCTCTATCTGTACGAACTGCACCAGTTACAAACAGTTTATCGTTAAATCCTACTTGCTCTTCTATAAAAGCACCAATAGTACGTTGCTCAATAGTTTGCTCATTACTTAAAGTAACGGCTGCACCTGCAATTGAATTACTTCCAGCTACTAATTGTAAACCTGTTGTAAAAGTACCTTGAGTAAGTTTTTGTAAATATTGAAGACCTACAGATGTACGTGATGTAATGTTTTCAGAAAAATTAGTGCTATATGAACCCACAGCATCCAATGTGTAAACAAAATCGTTAAACCTGTTTGAAAAACGAGCGCCTTCATCATAATTTAAAAATGCTGGAGCCTCTCCAGTAGGAAAAAATTGAGTATCCCATCGCGAAGTAAAATCTAGACCTCCAAAAACACGAACATTTATTTTTTCAGATGGTTTCCAAATGGTTTCTAAACCAGTTGTAAAACGATTTACTAATTGTCGAGTATCTATAGTGAAAAGCTCATCAGGTGTAAATTCACCCCAACCATCATTGACATCAATTGAAGAGGTACCGTTAAGACCCTGACCCATTAGACCCAAGGCAAAATTATCATTTAAAGGTAACTCTAAATCGCTATTAGTATAACTTGTAGTTAAGCTCATTTTTAATTTATCTGTGACTTGAGCTCCAAAATTTCCTCTAAAATTTGTTTTCTTAATGTTACTTACTGGCAATACCCCTTCAGTGTCGCTTATGCTTCCAGAAAGAAAATATGTGAGTGCTTCTGTACCTCCAGATACGCTTATACCAGTTCCAACCGACTGTCCTGTACGGAAAGGCGATGTACGAGAATCGTTAAGTGGTTGAAAAGAGTTTACAACACTATGTACAAAAGTGCCATCGGCAGCTTCATAATTAAAACCTGGATTTCCAGAAGCATCAAGTGCCTGATAATTTTTAGGGTAGGTAACTACATCTTCTACGAAGCCAGTTTCCATAAATGCAGACCATCTTGGTTCACCAACACTACCTTTTTTGGTTGTAATTAAAATTACACCATTTGCAGCAATAGAACCGTAAAGTGTTGCTGCTGAAGGCCCTTTTACTACTTCAATAGATTCTATATCTTCTGGATTAATATCATCCAATCTTGAAGGAGATTGCCCTCCAGTTTCGAATGAGATTGAGTTAGATTCGTTGTTAATTAAAACCCCATCAACATATATTACAGGTTCGTTAGATAATGAAGCACTATTAGAACCTCTAATTCTAATTCTTGATCCCATACCTACTGATCCTCCACTTGCACCAATTGAAACACCAGAAGCTTGACCTTGAAGAATGTCAAAAACATTATTGATTGGTCGTTCTTTTACGTCGTCTGAAACTTTTAAGTTGGCTATTGAGTTACCCATCTCTACTCTTTTTCGAGCACCAGTTGCTGTAATAATAACTTCGTCTAGAGCTTGGTCATCTTCTACCATTCTAACATTTACAGTAGTATTTGACCCTACTACTTTACGAACAGTTTTCATACCTACATAGGTAAAGACCAATACCGCTTGGTCTGAGCTAACGTTGATGCTAAAATTACCATCAAAATCACTTACTGCTCCTGTTGTAGTACCTTCTACGGTAATATTTACACCTAATAATGGTTGGTTGTTAATGTCTGTTATGTTTCCAGTAACTTCTTTTTGTTGAATCAGTATTGTTTCCTTTACAGGCGAAGCGTTTTCTTGATTTTTTAACGGATCAACTTTTAAAATGATTTGTTTTTCAAAGACTTCAAAAGCTACGTTTGAATTTGAAAATATTTGTGATAAAATAGATGAGATACGTTCTCTTTTGGCTATAATAGTAACTTTCTTTTTATAGTCAACTTCACTATCATTGAACATGAATTTAAAATCACTTAATGATTCTATTTTATACAAAACGTTTTCAATAGTAGCATTCTCCATATTTAATGAAATCTTAGTTTTTTGTGCATAAGAATCATTTGCATAAAGATTGAGAAAAGAAACTATTAGAAATAATGTAGTAAGCTTCATTTTTAAATCGAATTTTATTTGAAAAGAGGGAATTCTCTTTTGCTTAAATAGATTTTTCATATTTTTGTAATGAATTTATTGGTTAATATTATTAATCATGTTTTAAATCGGGAAATGTTACAGCATTTTCCGGTTTTTTTTATCCTTTTTATTGAATTTTAAACACAAGGATATAAGTCTTTTTCTTGATTTTGTTTTAGTTTTTTTAATAGTTTTTTTATACCATATTTTTAAAAGTTTTTAGTTTATTATTATTTGATTGTTAATCATTGAGTAATCAATGTTATAATTTTTATGAAACGTTTCTAATACTTGTTCAATAGTTTCAATATCAAAACTAGCTGTAAAAAATTCGTCATCTAACGTCTTATTATTATTCATAATTGTAACGTCGTAATGTCTTTCCAGTTTTTTTACAATATTTTTAAAAGGTAAATGTCTAAATAGAATTCTACCATTTATCCATGCGGTATGCATAGCTACATCTGCTTCAATTATTGAAATTTCTTCATTTTGTTTATCCCAAGAAGCAAGATATCCAGGTTTTAATAGAGATGCTGTTGTTTCATTGTAAGCTGTATTGTTATTATATACACTTACCGAGCCTTCTACCAATACGGTATTTATTATGTCGTTTTCAGGATAAGAAGATGCGTTAAACTTTGTGCCAAATACTCTTACTCCTACATCGTTCATGTTAACGATAAATGGATGTTTGGAGTCCTTGGTGACATCAAAAAAGGCTTCGCCGTTTAAAAACACTTGCCTTGTTTCGCCTTTTATAAATTTAATGGGATATTTTAACGAAGTTCCTGCATTTAAATATACATGTGTGCCGTCTGATAAATTTAATTCAAATCTTTTCCCGTAGGGTACAGTTAGGGTGTTGTAAACCAGTTTTTCAATGTTGGTTTCTTTGTCGTATATTAATTGATTTCCTTTTTGTGAACCAACAACGGCTCCATCGTTAGTAACAACTTTTTCGGATCCGTCTTCCGAAAGCACTTTTATTTTACCATCTTCCATTTGCAGGATTATGGCATTTTTATCTATACTTGTTACTTTGTTTTCTTGGTGGTTAAAAAAATTATTCTGAAAGATATAACCAATACTTAAAAAGAAAATTGCCAAAGCAGCATACTTGAATATTTGATTAGACCGGAGTTTATATAAAACATTTTTATCTTTCCTTATTTTATCAAGCAAAAGTTTCTCTGTCTTTTTAGTGTTATACTGCGTCATATTGTTGCAAATGGCATAATTTATTTTTGCGCTCTGGCTAAATACTTGTTTATTATTACCATTATTAAGTTTTTTGTTTAGGTCATCTAATTCGGAAGCAGATATTGAGTTTGTAAAATATTTTGTGATTAATTTTTTACTAAAGGTGTTTTTCATGCCTTGTTTATATTATAACGAAGCTTATTTATAAAACCCTAATCTTTTTGAGTTTTTTTTATTAATATTGTTGTAATTAATTCAAATAGTTAATTAATCCATAACTAATGAAGCATAACTTTGAAGATAATTCGAGTTTAATTATTGGCCTAAAGAAGGGAAACGTAAAAGCTTATTCCTTTTTAGTTAATTGTTATAACCATAAGTTATGTGTATATGCCAATAGTTTGATAAACGATAACGCTTTGGCAGAAGATATTGTACAAAATGTGTACATAAAAATTTGGAAGAAACGGCATTATCTAAAACCGGATTTTTCAATGAAAAGTTTTTTGTACAAATCTGTTTACAATGAGTATATAGACCAATATAGAAAAAACAGATCGGTTACCGAATTGGAAAAAAAATATATTGAAGCTTTAGATTACATTGTTGAAGAGGACGATACTTTTTTGGAAAGATTATATGCTTTGGTACAAAAAGAAATACAGAATTTGCCTCCAAAATGTAAAAATATTTTTATTTTAAGTAAGCATGAAGGGTTGAGTAATGTCGAGATTTCAGAATATCTTAATGTTTCGATAAAAACGGTTGAAGCCCATATCACAAAAGGATTTAGTATTATTAGAGAAAAAGTATCTTATAACATGGACATAAATACCTTCGTGTTTCTATTGTTTATAAAACCGTTACTACTATTTTTTTAGTTACCCTTTTTATTGCTCTCTTATTCCTATGCTTGTTTTTATTAAAATATTTACTTATCCATTATTGAAGGATTATTTTTGTGCAATGTTGTGATGATTATATTGCAAATTACACCTCATCCAAAAATTTTCGTCTTCTGTTAATAGACTCCTTAAACTGTGAAGGTGGCATTCCTGTTACTTTTTTAAACTGGTTACTTAAATAAGCAACGCTACTATATTGTAGTTTAAAAGCAATCTCACTCAAAGTTAATTCATCATAAACAATGAGTTCTTTTACACGTTCAATTTTTTGGTTGATAATGTATTGCTCAAACGTGATACTTTCTACTGAAGAGAATAACGAACTTAAATATTTGTAATCTAAATTGAGCTCTCCACTTATAAAATTCGCCCATTTTATATTAAGATCATCATTAGAATGATGCGTTTTTTCAATTACCAAGTTCTTCATTTGTTCAATGAGCTTGCTTTTGCGATCATTTATAAAACTAAACCCAGAAGATTTAAGTGCTTTAGATAGTAGATTTTTTTGAGATATAGTAAGCTGATTTTTTAAAACAACCTGACCCAAAACTACTGTGTTATAGGGTATCTGTAAATCATTTAAAATACCGGAAACTGAGGTAACACATCTTGGACAGACCATATTTTTTATATGAATAATGTTGCTCATGTTCATTATCTTTTTAGAAATAAAATTTAGAGAGTAGTAACAATGCTAGTAATACAATTTCACTTTATTCTATAAATATAACACCTATTTTAATTTTAAAACCGTTTGAGCGAATTGGACGTCTATTGTCTTGCCCAATCCAGGTATCACACTTTCCAGCCCTGTATCTTTTACCAAAACCTGTCCACTTGCACTAATTACACATGACATTGAAGAACTTAGGTAAACATGAGTAATTGTTGCTTTAAAAAGTGCCTTATAGGTGTTGTCTTTGTAAGTTATAGACACCAACCAATTGAAATTAATGGGGTCGTGAACTTTTGATAAAAAATCGGTACTCGGAACATCTCCCGAAAATCGTAAAATAAGTGGGTCTTCTTCTTGTGTTAGGATGGTGTTAATCTCAGGATTATTTGTTGATAAGGTTTTGAGGTCAAGGATACCATTTACTACTTTGTTGCTATAATCCAGATATAATGAAAGTTTGTGTGTTTCTGCTTTGAGCAGTTTATCACCTACCATAGTCATCATCTCAAGATGCCCATCTTCAGTCTTATAAATGTTTTGTGCACTAACTGTATAAAAGCTAATAATTTGAACACATAAAAATGTTAATGCAAAATTAAAGATGCGTGGAATATGTTTGATTGTAATTAACATAAATAGAGTGGTTTTTAAATAGTTTTTATAATTAATTGTTCCTTAATTGCAAAGTACAAGTTAGCACTTAACGTTTGGTTTAAAGATTTTTATAATGCTTTTTATAATATTTAAGTCTTTTTTCTCTTTTTCTTATTAATTTTTCTAATGGTTGGCGATGATGTGTACCAAAGTAAAAATCCGCTTAAAACAGTAATTAAGCCCAATAGTGAAAATGTTCTTAAAATAATATTATTAAAATCGTCCCTTCCTTCATAATCCATGGTATGCGTCATCCACAAAAAATCGAACCACCTCCAACTGCGATGTCTTACGGTTTGAAAATTTCCGTCATTTACCGAGACATAAGATTTAAGAGCTTCGTCATTATCATAAGAAATTACATAAGCAGGCAATAGTTTTTCACGATACTCATGTTTTTTATCGACTTCATTTATTCGTACAACATTAGTAACCTTTAACGAATTATCCATAAACCGATTGGCTACATACAATGCTTCAGTTTCAGTAACCCCTTCTTTTAAATCTCCGTTTAATGCATTGTAAAGCTGTTTCTGGTTTATCCAATAATAGGGTATGCTATTAATATCTCTTAGTTCAATGGTCTTGATTCCTAAAGGCACATCTAATTGAGATGGGCTTATTAAGGTTTGAAAAGATTTGGGCTGGTATTGTAAATTTCTAAACTGATCACCGTGAATATCGTCAATATCAGTCCAACTAAAATACAGACCACTAATGGTCCATAACAAAAACTGAATTCCTATAAAAAGACCCAAATATCGATGGGTCTTTCTTATTTTTAAAGCTGTATGCCTGTTTACCACTAAGTATTACTTTTTATTTCTCGAAGAAGTATGTGTTTTAATAATTTTCCATTTACCATCCATTTTTTTCAAAATCGAAGTTGCTACTCCTTTTTTAGTAATAGTTCTGCCTACTCCTTTGTCATTAGGCTTTAATATAATGGTATAAACATACGTTTCTGTTGTAAACGCATAATTGCCATCAACCTGAACATCGATTTCATAATCGGAAAATGTAAAACTTTTAAAATGCCCTAATTCTGGTCCTAAATGGTGTTCAATATAGTGAGCATAAGTGCCTTCTACTCCTCCAGATTCAAATACATTTGAATCTTCTGCAAACAAATCAAAGGTTCCTTTGGTTGTTAGGTTTTGTATGGCATCTTTATAAGTTTTCATTACTGTTATAACAGCTTCGCGGTCGTTTACACTAGTCTTTTCAGTTTGCCCATTTGTAACTGTTACAAAAAGAAGGATTAAAAGTGTTGCTAATTTTGTGATTTTCATAAACTTGTTTTAAACTATTAAAATTATATTCTCTATTTTCTTAACTAAATAATTGAAGCACTAAAGCTCCTATAATAATTGTTATAATAATTGTGTATAGGATGTAATTAATCCATTTTTTAAATACAGATTTCTCTGATTGGTCTTGACAATTGCTTTTACAACAATCTTTCATTGTTATCATTTTCAATTTTGCCTGACAAAGAAGGGAATTGCTATTAATTATTAAGGAAAAATTATTACCCCTCCTTGTTCAGGCTACTATTAATCAAATAATAGTTTTATTTTTAAATTTTATTGTGCCCGACGAGGGAAGGGATTAACACTAATCGTTAATAATTCAACCCTTCCCAAATCAGGACTTTACTAACACTAAAAAGGGAATGCTTTAACTAACACCAATCAACAATGATAAGTTCCATTTCCTTATTAATATTATATATTTAATATACTTACTAAGTTAAGTATATTCTTAATTATTAATCTCTTTTTGAACTTTACCACATGTAACCATTTTACTGCCATAATATGGGTTTTTTACTTCGTTACTAGTGCTTAACCATGTACTGCCTCCTTCATACATTGGGCAGAACTGCTCGTAAAGTGTGTTTTTTGTACCAGTGATTGCAACCAAATCGGTAACATCTTTGCTTAATGTTTTAAAATGTTCTCTTTGGTGGCCAAGTTCGCTTTTAGCAATATGCTCGGCATGTTCGGTGGCATCTTCAATGATGTCGGCTAGTTCTTCTTGTTGTTCTTTTGAATAACTTCCAGCATCAAACGCTTTAAAAGAAGCAACTAATTTTGTTCCTGCTAAAGCTGCTTTTTTTGTTTCATCTGCTACCAAAGCGTTTTTCAAGCTAAAATAGTCACTTAAAATCGCTTCGGTTTTAGCATCACCTTTCTTATGCATCATTTTACCGTGATCCATTTTACTATGATCCATTTTCATTTTTTCTTTTTCTTGTGCATTAGTAAAAGAAATTGTTAACATTAGCATTGCTGCTATACTCATTTTTAAATTTTTCATCATTTTTTATATTTAAATTGTTTATAAACTATCTTTTAATTGTGTCATCCATTTAATTATTTCCTGCTTCTCTGTATCTGAAAAGATGGCATCTCCATGAATAAGCGTATAAGAACTCAAAGGCATTTCGCCATCTTCAATTTGACTGATGATGGATTTTAGTTTGCTATTTTTTCTTCGGTTTGATAAATCATCCCATTCGTTGAAATTAAGCTCGGCCTTTCCCTCTTTTATGTGGTCTTCCAGCAACCAAGCAACCGGTTGTATTTTATTATACCATGGGTATTGAGTGTTATTACTGTGACAGTCATAACAGGATCCCTCTAACTTCTTTTGAATATTTTCAGGAACTTTATTGACCCGCATAAAATCGGTAGAAGGAACAGTATCACTTTGGTTGCGTGATGTGGGAATAAATTGTATTCCTACAAATACAATTAATAAGACAAGAGCTATTTTTTTAACAACCTTCATTTTAATTTATCTGCTTTTGTATAGTGCCACAGGTTGACATTTTGCTTCCCATATAAGGGTTCTTGATTTCTTCAACCTCACTCA
>TARA_R110002073_G_scaffold217716_4_pt1 | contig 15846 bp, 15 predicted proteins | sample TARA_R110002073 | Tara Oceans TARA_R110002073 (sample SAMEA4397174) | marine metagenome | biome: Polar Biome; feature: [DCM] deep chlorophyll maximum layer (ENVO:01000326); material: water (ENVO:00002006), including particulate matter (ENVO:01000060) such as... | depth 40 m
CATCGTTTCAAATTAGCAAAAGGCGTGGTGCAAATCCGCAAAGCGATCGGGCGTTACGGTAAACAACCGGTCAACCCATCGGATAGCCGTGAAGAAGTCATCGCCGCATTAGCCCCGACCATGATGGCGCTTTTGGATCTGCAGCGTGAAGCTTCGCCAAGGATCGCATCCGAGGCGAGGATCTGGGCGGGACGAGCCTATCAATGCCAAGGCATGCCGAATCAAGCGCTATCGCAGTGGAGTGCCACCCGCCAACAGAGACCATTTGGTGGCGCTGCGATCATCAGCGGACTCGAAGAGATCGAGCAGCTCGCGGCACTCGGACTTGGTGTCGAACTAGTCCAAACGATTCGTTACATGATGCGCGAGATGGGTGATCTGCGTGGCTTTGACCCGACGATGGTTTCGCTGGTCGAATTTCGACGCCGATTGATCGCCGCACTTGAAAAACTGCGTGATCAATCTGCTTATCAAGAAACGATTGATGTGGCCCGCAGCTTGCCGCCGATTTTCACGCGTTCGGCGGCATTGATGCAGGAAGGCATTGCCTTTCGCGAGTGGGCGGCCAGCACGCTGCGTGCAGGCACTCAGCTAAACGGCGAGGTCTCGTCCGCAGCCGCTTCACTGGCGCGCCGACGCTTTCGCCAAGCCGGCGATGCATTTACCCAAGCCGCCGAGCTTGACTTCGACACAACCCGTTACATCAAAACCCAGTGGGCGGCAATCGATTCGTATCAGCAAGGCCGTCATTTTGAACGGAGCATTCGCTTGCTGCGATCCTACCTTCGCTACGAGGAACGACAACGCCAACCCCGTGGATTGATCGCGATGGGACGTGCGTTGTTGGCCGAGAGCGAGCCTGTCGCTGCGATTGAAGCGTTGGAAACGGTAATCATCGAGTACCCACGCGACCCGCTTCGCTACGATGCACGACTGTTGATGGCGCTGGCGTATTCGGAAACTGGCGATATTGAAAAAGCACGTGCCTACCTGATCGACAATCTGCAAGATGGTGAATTGACACCGCAAAGTCCCGCGTGGCGTGATTCGCTGTTCACCCTGGCCGAAATTCTTTATCAAAAAAGCTACAAGAATCACCTGCTCGCAGAACACGCCGATCCACCCGAGCGAGCGAAATTGCTGCAAGAAAACCAACCGATTCTTGACGCCGCAATTCGCCGATTGGATGAAGCCGTGTTGCGTTATCAGCCTGCACCGCGTGCCGACAGCGCCGCCTATCTGGCAGCACGCTCGCATATTTTGGCGGCCCAGTGGCCACGACTCGAAGCACAATCGACCGACATTCTCGATGCGGCTCGTCGCGCCATGCGAACCAAGGTCGAATCCGAATTGAATGCGGCGTTGGCCGGGTTCCGCGATTTGAAAGAACGGATTTTGCGCCGCGAAGAAGAACAGAAATTGACCAACGATGCGCAAGCCTTGCTGCGAAATTGCATGATGGCCGAAGCCGATACGCTCAAAGAAATGGGGCAACTCGAAGAAGCCGCTACCGCGTACCGAACCGTTTCGCTGCGATACATGAACCAACCGCCTGCTCTGGAGGCGATTCTTGGCCAAGCACGCTGCGTCCGCGAACTGGGACGACGACGCGAAGCCGACCTGCTGATCCGGCAAGCGAGCGTGGTGCTGAAACAGATTCCGCCAAAATTGGACGACGAGTTTAAACGAACCACCCGCTACGACCGCACGGGCTGGGAAAAGATGATCGCTTGGATGACCGCAGGCATGCGTGATCCCGGCGGTGGCGTCTAGAGCCCAACTGCGGTACGACCCGGTCTGCGGTACGACCCGGTATGCGTGATTCTCGAATTTGATCCATTGCCCCCATCCATTGAACCCAAGCGTCGATACGATGAACAGTGATGAACTTGCCAGCCTAGTCCAACAACGTCACGCCGCAGCGGTCGCATTGCTCGAACTTGGGCACGCTCAATTAGCGGCGGTGCAATCCGGCCGCATGAACGAACTGATGCAACTGTTGTCGCAGAAACAACAACCGCTGAGCACCCTCAGTGAACTTTCGAAACGACTACATGCCGCGATCGGGGACGATCCTGAAACGCGGCAATGGGCGTCCGGGGAAATGCGGAGCGAATGCCGAGCGCAACACGAAGAAACCGAAGCAATGCTGCTGGATCTGATGCGAATCGAAAGTGATTGCGAGCAACAGTTGACGAAAAATCGAGGCGCGATCGAAGAACAAATCCGCCGCAGTGACGGTGCCAAACAAGCCAATCGAAGTTACGCACAATCGACTCAATCCGCGGCGACATGCGGTGGCTCTCTCGATCTGTCGAGCCAGTAACGCGGGACGTGCGGGAATAGCAGGATTGGACGAGCGGGCGGGAATAGCAGCGGCTGTTCTCAATCGCTCAAGCGACACAGCCCGCCACTGAATTGCGGCGAGATTTCTCGGCCGTGCGAGCTTTACTTGCCGAGCGGAAACGATCCGGATTCCATTTGAATTTCGGGTATCGCTCGGTCGCAGCTCGCAGCGGCGAGTAACCGTAGTACTTGGCAAACAACCAACTGCCGCCCGACCGCAGAAAGTGATGCTCACGTAACTGATACCAGTCTTTGGGAGTGCGATATCCTAGTTCCTTGCCCAGCCACTGCAGATACTCTTTTCGATTCTTGTCGTCTTCCCAAAACCCGCTTGGTGTGTAGTGAAACAGCCACGGTTTCCACTGAAAATTTGGCAAGTACTCGCTGACCATGCGATAGATTGACCCACCGCACATGGTCAACAGCGTAGACCCGTAATTTTCTCGGATATCGTGCACCGTGACGCCATACCATAACTCAGGCGTGCGAATCTTGAGTTTAAAACCTAGCCAATCCATGTAGCGACTACGGTTTTCAGCGGAGTTCCAAAACCCTTGTGGTACGGTCTCGAATCGCCATTCATCCAATTGCATCAGCGGCTTGAATTCATGTAGCGCCGCCGCGACGCTACAACCATAGTAATTGTTCAGCAGCCCTAAACCGCCGTGACGGGTAAAGTCATTCTTGGTCACGCGATACCAGTCTTCCTTGCGCTGAATTCCCAGTTGCTTTTCAAGCCACAACATGAACTCACGGCGATTTTCGGGTTTTTGCCAATACCCGTTCGCAGCGCGAGAAAACAACCACGAATGCCACTTGCGTCTTGGCATGAACTCGCGGACCGCATTCTGTGGCGAGTCACTGTAGTGGGATGCCAACAATCCGCCGCCATAATTCTGTTTGAAATGCTTCTGCTGAATCCCATACCAATCATCGGGCTTCGTATAACCGAGCTGCTCTCCGAGCCAATGCATGTAGGCCAAACGGTTTTCGGCAAGGTCCCAGAAACCGTGTGGCACACGTCCTAACATCCAAGGCTGGCTCTTGCTTTTTCGCATTAAGTTTGACTCCTGTTCGCAGTCCGTCGCGTCCCGTAAACGGATGACGCGGCGTCCCTACGGATAGAGACGCAGCAAGCTAAAGCCGTCGAGCGTGAAAACGCCTTCGTGCTCAAGCTTTGGGAAATCATCTAGAAAGTGATGCTTCCCTGCCTTATCTACACTGCTGCCCGATTGATGAGTTTAGAATCCGAATTGAAAAGCCCCTTGGGGGGATTCGGAAGCGCCGCGTTAGCCGACCCGACCGGGGGGATTGTACTGAATCTCTCCGTAGATTGCAAATAAGAAAGCCTTCTCTCCCGTTCCATAACACTTAAGCTACACTTAAGCATGCAAAAGAGGGATGTTTTGGCTGGCACTGGACGTAGTTCGACTCATCACCGTCAAAAAAATCCGCCTAGAAATCTCGCAATCGAACCCGAGATGCGACAAAGCCTGAGATACGACAAAGCCTGAGACAGGACAAAGGATGCGTGCACCTTTGATCACCCAAAAACCGAAACCATTCGTAAACACGAATGCTACGTTCGGTTATCTGTATTCTTGGCCCGTTGAGTTCGAATTTTCAATCGTTCCTTGAGAAGGATCGCCAACTCGGGGAATCGCGATTCACTCGCTGGATTTCGATTCACTCGCTACCGATTCACTCGCAACTGGCGTGACTACAACGGCGGCGGCCGAATCGAGATGAGTCTCACGAGTTTCCGAAGCAGACACTTGCGATGCTGGGACGTCGGACTCATTGAGCACCGCGTTGCCGACGGATGGCAATACGACTGACTTTTTGCGTGCGAAGCCACGTAACACGACGTAAAACACCGGAGTCAAAAACAGACCAAAGACGGTCACGCCCAACATGCCACTAAATACGGCAGTCCCTAAAACGCGTCGCATTTCGAATCCAGCCCCCGTGGCGATCAACAAGGGAATGACTCCTAAGATGAACGAAAACGCCGTCATCAAAATCGGACGCAACCGCAATCGGCACGCGTCGATCGCGGCTTGAAATCGATCCTTACCTGCATCTTCTTCGGCCTTGGCGAATTCCACAATCAAAATCGCGTTCTTGCACGCCAATCCGACAAGCACGATAAAACCGATTTGGGTCAAAATGTTGTTTTCCATTCCTCGGAACCAGACGCCGAGAATCGCAAACAACAAACACAAAGGCACGATCAAAATGATCGCCAGCGGCAACAGCCAACTTTCGTATTGGGCTGCCAGCGCCAGGAACACGAACAACACCGCAAGCGGGAACAGGAACATGATCGTGTTTCCAGCCTGACGCTCCTGAAACGCAAGCTCCGTCCATTCAAAACCAAAGCCCGGAGGAAGATTGACCGCCGCAAGCTCCTCCATCGTCGTCAGCGACTGACCGGTACTGAATCCGGGAACCGTGCTGCCGTTGATGTCGGCCGCTGGATACAGATTGTATCGCACCAAACGATCGGGACCGGCAATTTGCTTTAATTCCACGATCGAACCGAGCGAAACCGAAGCCCCGCGAGCACTGCGAGTTCGCAGACGTAGAATGTCACTTGGCTCATCTCGAAACTCCGGCTCGGCCTGCGCCGTCACGCGATAAGTACGCCCCAGAAAATTGAAATCGTTGACATACAACGACCCCAGATAAACCTGCAGCGCTTCGAACACGTTGTTCACTGGCACGTCCAGCATTTCGGACTTGTCGCGATCGACGTCGGTATAGATCTGCGGCACGCTGACGCGTAGATTCGAAAACGCCTGCGTGATACCGGGTTGTTGGTTGGCTTGTGCGACCATCGTTTCGGTCACCTGATTCAACACATCGGTGCCGGCGCCTCGGCGGTCTTGAATATACATTTTAAATCCGCCCCCGCGACCGATGCCTCGCACCGGCGGTGGTGGAATCACAAAGACCTGAGCCTCGTTGATGTCCGAAACTTTATGTCGCAAGTCGGCGACGATCGCATCGATGCCGCGACCGCGTGCCGCTCTTTCTTTTGCATCTTCTAACGGCAGAAACGTCACGGCCGCATTGGGGCTGATCGTAAACGTCGACCCCGAAAGCCCTGCGATTCCCACCGCATGCGCGACCCCGTCGATGCTGCCGCCAAGATCGGCGACGCGGCGGGTCACAGCGTCGGTCCGGGCCAACGACGCCCCGTCGGGCAGACGAATGCTGACGATCACATACCCCTGGTCCTGCTGTGGAATGAAGCCTTTGGGGACCATTCCGAAGCTGTACCAAGTGCCGACCAGCAATCCGGCATAAAGCAGTAGCGATACCGCGGTCATCCGAACAATTCGCGCGACGATCCCAGCGTAAATATTACTGGTCACATCAAAAAAGCGGTTGAAGAGTCGAAAGAACCAACCAAACAGAAAGTCGCCCACTTTCGAGATGCCATGTTTCTCGGTTCCTTTGGGTTTCAACAATATCGCACATAACGCCGGGCTGAGCGTGAGCGAAACGAAGGTGGAAAAGGCTGTCGAGATTGCAATCGTGAGTGCAAATTGTTGATAGAACTGGCCACTGATACTGGGAACAAAGATGGTCGGAACAAAGACCGCAATCAACACCAACGTCGTCGCAATCAACGCCGAGCCGACTTCGTCCATCGCTTTATGCGTGGCCGCGCGTGGCGACATGCCTTGGGCGATCAGCCGTTCGACGTTCTCAACGACCACAATCGCATCGTCCACGACAATCCCGATCGCTAGTACTAACCCAAACAACGACAACGTGTTCAGCGTGACACCGAGACTCTGCATCGCGGCAAAGGTACCGATCAACGAAATTGGAATCGCGATCACGGGGATCAACGTCGGCCGCCAACCATGCAGGAACAGAAAGACCGTCAACACCACAAACGCCGTTGTGATGAACAGCGTGTTAAAAACTTCCGAGATCGACTCTTCCACAAAATCGGTCGGGTTGTAGGCAATCTCGTACCCGATGCCCTCGGGAAAATCGGCAGCCATCTCAATCATGGTCCGCTTCACTTCTTCGGCGGTATCGACGGCATTGGTCCCCGGTCGCTGGTACACCAGCACCGCGATCGCCGGTTTGCCGTCCAGATAACTGAGCCGCGAATAGTCCTGAGCGCCCAATTCGATCCGCGCCACGTCACTTAACCGCGTGACGCGTCCGTCGCTGCCACGTTTGACGATAATGTTGCCAAATTCATCCGTTTCTTGCAGCCGTCCCTGGGTCGTCACGTTCAACTGAAACGCCCCCGTCTGATCGATCGGCGGCTGGCCAATCACTCCCGCTGCGACCTGCACATTTTGCTGACGGATCGCATCGATGACGTCTCCGGCCGTCAGATCGACGTGGGTCATCTTTTCGATGTCCAACCAAATCCGCATCGCATACTCGTTGCCGCCAGCAATCCGGATATCACCGACCCCATCGAGCCGCATCAACGCATCGCGAACGTTCAAGAACGCGTAGTTACTGATATAAAGCTGATCGCGACTATCATCCGGTGAGTTCAGATGCACCACCATCAACATGTCGGGAATCAGCTTTTTGGTAGTCACCCCGATTTGACGGACTTGTTCGGGCAACCGCGACTCGGCGACCGCCACACGGTTCTGGACCAAGACCTGAGCATCATCAAGATCGGTCCCGAGCTTGAACGTTACCGTCAACTGCATCGTGCCGTCGGCACTCGAAGACGACTCCATATAGAGCATGTCGTCGACGCCGTTCATCTCTTGTTCGATCGGGGTCGCGACCGTATCGGCGATCACGTCGGGGGTCGCACCAGGAAAGCTGGCACGAACAACGATCTGCGGCGGAGCCACCGGCGGATATTGTGAAACAGGCAGCGAGAAATAGGTGATGCCGCCCACCAGTACAATCACAAACGAAAGTACGGTGGCGAAAATCGGCCGCTCAATAAAGAAATGGGGGAATTTCATCGTGCTTCTCCCATAGGCTGCAGTGCCGAGTCGAAACCGATCGTCGCGTTGGCTTGGATCAAGCCGGAAACCGGCTCAGGGTCGGGCACCCGCGACATCCACTTCTCTGGAGGCAACGGCTGGTAATCGTCTGGTAATCCGTCCTCGACGACTTCGATCGTCCCCTGTTGGACTTGAACCGTCATCTCGGGCCGCGACTGCAACAATCCTTGAATCACCAAAGTTTCACTGCCGCCCAATCCCTCACGCACGACGCGAAGCCCATCGACCATCGGACCAAGCTTGACGCTGCGTCGCTGGATCACGTTGTCCACCACGACATAAACGTACTGAGACGCTTGGTCAGTACCGATCGCCGAATCAGGCACCAGCACGCCTTGGTGTGCGGCACTGCCAGGAATCCGAATCCGCGCGAACATTCCGGGCAGCAGCACTCGGTCATGATTGGGAATCACGCCGCGTGCCCGCATGCTGGCGGTGTCGACATCAAAATGGTTGTCGACAAAGTCCATGTGGCCTTCGTGAGGAAATCCGGACTCGTCCACCAAGCCGAGAAACACGGGATTCTTTACTTCACGCGAACTCTTGCGTTCGCCGATTTGGGCCAACCGAATGTACTTCAGGACGTCTTGTTCGTTGACATCAAACGTGCAGTAGATCGGGTCGACCGAGGTGATCGTGGTCAATAGAGTGGACGTCGCGGTACCACCGCTGACGAGGTTGCCTTCGGTCACATATTGGCGGCTGATACGTCCGCTAACCGGAGCACGAATTTGAGTGTAATCCAAGTTCAACCTTGCGGTTTCGACGCCGGCTTGGGCCGATTCGATCGCTGCCTCGGCAGTCGCAATCGCCGCTTCCGCCGAACTGATCCCCGCCTTGCTGGCTTCCAAGTCCGCTTCGGCCTGCAAAAACTCGGCGGAACGCTGATCGAGTTCTTCGATCGAAACCGCGTTCTGTGCTTCAAGTGTCCGTGCTCGCTCGATTCGCGTCTTCGCTAACTGTAGCCCCGCTTCGGATTGATGATGCTGTGCTCTCGCGTTCTCGAGACCCGCGTTGGCCTGTTTTAACTGCGACTCGGCTTGATTCAATGCCGCGATCGCCCCATTCAGCTCCGCTTCGAAGGGGCGCGGGTCGATCACGAACAGCAGATCCTCAGCGTCGACAATCTGGCCTTCGTCAAAATGAATCGACTTCAAATAACCGCTGACACGTGCACGGACTTCGACGAAATCCACCGCCTCTAGTCGCCCCGTAAACGCGTCCCACTCGACGATTTTCTTCGTCACCGGTTTAGCAACGGTCACGGTCGGCGGAGGCATTTCGGGGGGGGCAGGAGCCGTGCGATTACAGCCCAGCAGAACACAACACAACACCACTGTGATGCCGAACAACGCAGGGGCGGGCAGCAGTCCAAAGAGGGGCAGGGGATTATGGACAGTCTTAAAGGGTGGGATATTCAAGTTCACTTATCTCTTTGTTTTTCGCCGACCCTCAACGACCAGGCAAGGAAAGATCAATTCCAAACCCCAGCAGCGGATCAACGTTGATTCATAAACCAACCGGCTCTGTGCGAACCTTTGATTCCAAAACCATAATTACGATGCAGCTCGATGCAACGGGATGGACGCTCCCCCCCGCCATGACTGGCAGATCCAACCGCTGGCATCGGATCTCGATTCACAACTCCTTCGCGATGCTTGCCCCCCCAAAATCGCAAGATGCACCCGAACAAGCAAGATGCACCCGAACAAGGCTGTTCGGCAGGATGGGCAACCCAAAAAGGGAATTGCGGGGCAGGACATCACCTACGGTATTGACGCTGGGGTGCAAAACAGTCAAACCGTCGCTTTGTCACCGGCATGCGTCTGCCGCACCGCCCGCAATGGTAGGTAATGTTCGACCCCAGCACGAATCCGCCACACTCCGAAAGAAAAGACTCGCCAGGCGAAATGGCGACGCATTTGGCTGGCGCTGCATCATGTGTCTACGGGAACTTTCGAATAGATAGGGCCGTATTCGCCCATCAGCCAGATTGCTGCGTGATGCCTTTCGAAAGTCACCGACTCGCATGATCTCCGAGCACTTTCGCGGCTTTCCGTCAAAGGCACGCCACCAACAGCCAAATCTCCATTCGATGCTAGGACGCTGTCAATTCCAAGCGTTTGCAGCCACTCGCTCTCAATCCATTGGGAAATGTCATGAAATGATCGGTCACGATTGAATTGCCGCAAGCGGCAATGGATGGCATAAAGCAACTCTCGACACGCGGAAAGTTCCTTGCTTGTCCGCACATCCGCCGAATTGATAATGTCCGCGGCCTCTGGATTGAGCAATGCCAGAGCATCCGTTACCTCGTAAGGGTCCACTTGTTGATCGTGCGCAGGAAACGGAAGTAGCCCAAGCGCCCAAGCCAGGATAGCCAATCCCTCAACGCCCCATGCGCCTGCAAGCTTCTCTTGGTCCGAGAGGGAACCCAGCGGGTTGTAGATGATCTGCGTCTCGTGGGGTTCGATTTCAGAATCCACGTCAAGCGACTGAATCCAATCCTTCAAACGTTGCCACAAGTCTTGTGCGTCTGCATTTTTGGGATCGTGATCCGATAAGCTACGACATGTAACAGCAGCAAGCACCATCGCGCGGCGAGCGACGCGCGGAGCGATTGGAGGTTCGATGTCGTGATCTGCGGCCATACGTCGATACGAAAAACGGAACTCGATCCGCCAACCGGCGGGTTTTAAGACATAGCCGTTACCGAAGCGGTGGAGCTTGAATTACGAGAAGCTGATAATACGCCGACGCCGCTTGAATCACAAACGAAGGTGTGCCGAAGGCCTCAGCGTAAAAACCATGTTGTCGGGCGCGGTGCCAGTCTACGAACACATATGTTCCGAGCAATCACAACAACCTCTTGCGCCCGCCCCGCAATTTTTTGAATGCCACTAAACAGAGAATGGACAGCCCAAAAAAAAACAATCCCCATGGTCGGAGCAATCCTAACATCCAGTGCGGCTTGTCAATGTTTGGCGAGGTCACGGAAACTGCCGAGTGTTTCTGTATAAACGATTCAATAATCTGAAACGTCTCAACACGTTGAGTCAACAGGAAGAAGTGGTCTCGATCTAATTCCACCTGTTCCACACAAAGACCATGCGATTCCATCTCGGCAACGCCTCTCCTGACAAATTGAATCGGGAACCGGACGTCATTGATTCCGTTGAGCATCAGGATGGGCTCCGTAAACGACAGTTCAGCAGCTCGCTGCTGAGACAATCCTGACGCAATGCAGATATAGCCTTGGTAATCAGATGGTTTCCTGTTCATCACACGGAATCCGGCAGGGCCGCCAGCGGATAATCCCATGACCCATTTGTTCCCCAATGAGATCCCGAAATGCGTTTCGACATTCCGGCATACTTCATCGACATAAACGACATCACCATCGTGCCAACCGATCCCCCAAGTTGGTGCAACAATAACGGAATCCGGAAACGCCACTTTCAGCGCCCAGATATAGTATTTCAAATTGCCACCGTAGCCGTGCAGAAACAAGATGGTCGGCGCAGCAACAGAGGGCTCCGTTGGGACATAAACAAAGTAATGCCCCTGACGCTCCGGATCCGTTGCGAAGATTTCATCCAATGCGGAGGTCAGCCCCTCGCACTGAGGGTCGTTATTCATCGCCTCATACGATTCGCCAAAGCCGTTTTGAAGGTCGATCGCTTGCGTCGGACTCAATCCAAACCGATCCGCCAACAGTCCAATGGCGGCGACTAGCTGCATCCCTTCTGGAACGTTCCCAACCGTCCACTGAAGGGTATTCACCAAAGGCTCATATTCCGGACTCACTGTGAATACCGGCATTTGACAGGAGGTGTTGAAGTATACCGAATAAACCCGGCCACCCGCGGCCGGCTGACCACCAATGCAGCTATGAGTAAACGCCAAAGTAAGCAGGAGAGCTATGAGCCGCATCGATGCACCAACGTCGCTTCATCAGAGTGTTCGACTACCGAGCCATGACAGCCGCGGCCAATTAACCATCTCGCAAAATCCAGGATTTGACAAGTCAACCCTCGGAGTCAAAGCAATAATGTCCGCCAACGTCGATATGTACGACTCGGTGACGTACTTTATGGGAAGGAGACTCCACGCTGGAGACTCGCTTCTGATTGCCCCGATTCTATTCCATTGTTGCCGGCAAGGTACTGTGGGTTGCTAATCAGTTTGGTGTGTAGGAATCGACCTCGCGAAACATCGCTTCATTGATCAAGCAAGCAAAGGTGAATTTACAGAAAGATGAGGGACAGAAAAATGGTCAGTCCCTAAGTGCAGCATCACCATTTTTCTGTCAGCCATTTTCCTGTTTTCTTCTGGATGCAGTACTTCATCCGTGGCACCGCGATGCATCGCGCTGCACTCCCCGCTAGCGTTTGGTAATGTCAAACGACGTCGCCGTAACGATCTAACCGTCATTTGCCACGAGGCAGCTCGCCTTGAACATAGGCTGGGATCAGGCTCCTCCCTCGCTGCCCCCCACACCCTAACAAGTTGGGCGTCACCTACGCCCAATCAAGCGTTCGTATTCCATATGGTTGCCAATCCAGAACCACAACAACCCACCCTCGGTCTCAACGGCCAAAGCACGAACGTTGCGGCCAACGCGAGCAGAGCGAAAACGTCCTACCTTCTTGAAATGCAGCGAAGGGTGCATCGGATCAGCCCTGAGTAGGGCGAAGTTTTTGTCGGCCAATTTGCGTACTGCGTCAGGTAATTGCCTGTAGCATTCCCAAAACGCAGGGCTCGCGTAATGATTCACAGCGGTGTCGACTTGCCCGCCGCATGGTCTCGTAGTGCCGCCTCGGCAAGAGAATCAAGACGTCCGTCGTTCGCGTCCGTTTCGATACGCTTGTCGAATTGCGCTGCGTCAAAGTCCAGAAACCATTCACGAAATCTCGCAAGTTCGTCCGGTGGCAGATGGGAGATCGTCTCTTCGAGCTCTTCGAGTGTCATTGCTGGTTGCCTTTCGAGCGGTGCCGCCCTACAGAAGCTTTTTAACGACATCGTCGCAACGGAAGCGAAGATGTTCTGAATCTGATTAGATTGTATAATCGGGACGCGGTCGAATCTACGCCGAAGATGTCCCCGAAGGGACCTTGCGTAATAACCATCTTCTACCACCGGCCGCGATGCCAAGCCGGTCAAAGTCGAGATCGTTATGTCAACAGAAATCTCGAGCGATGTTGTTCCATTCGTACAACTCATGGTCTCCGAAAAGAGGTTTCTGAATGAGTCCGATGTGCTAGCCGAAGGCTTGCGTCTGTTGCAGGCAAGGGAAACGCTTCACGCTGAAGTAAAGAAGGGGTTTGATCAATTGGACGCCGGAAAAGGTATTCTAGCCGAAGATGTCTACCGCCGCGTGGAAGCCCGGATTCGAGCACTTGAGAATGGCTGAACCTGATGGCAAACGGCATCGATGCGCCGGAGGCGGACGACGATCTATTCGGTATTGTTGAGCATATCACGAGGGATAAGCCGGAGGCTGCGCGCAATTGGTAGCGCAGATCTGGGAGACGTGCGAAATAACTGCAGCCCAGCCCGAGACGGGTGAGCTGCGACCAGGATTTAACGTACCTGGAGCCCGATCATTCAGCGCTGGCAGCTACGTGATTTTCTTCCGCGCGATCCAAGGCGAAATAGAAGTGTCTCGGGTCATCCACGGCAATCGCGACATGCGACACTTCTAGGACGCAGGACTGATTGCGTGGCCGACGCCGCCCCTGATCGAGGCAAAAGACGTCGGCCAACCAAACGATTATATAACGAGTGCCCGTGTGGAATGAAGCAGGAAGATGATTTCGGCATCGATGCTGCAACTCATCGGCCACCTAAGGTTAGGCAACCGGCAACCTAGGTGTTGCATTTGAATTCCCCGAGGTATTCGAGGCGATATTTTTCTCCGGCGACAGACCTGGGGCTGCTGAACTCGTTCTTGTCGGCAAGAACAAAGACATTGATCCGTTCAATGCCCAAGCCCACAGCCTTTTCCACGAATGTGTCAAGGTAATCCTCCGAATATGAGTGACCGTCAACAAATGAGCGAACATCAGTGGATTCGGAAGCATCAACGAAACTGATTTCGAGCCAATCGTGATCGTAGAACGTTTCGTCTTGTTCCGCGGCAAAGCGATTGATGGGGGCATCATCGTCGTCAGAGTAGCGTTCGACGAAGTAGTCATCGGGGGCACCGGAATCGAAGACGCCGATCCAGATGTGTGAGATATCCATTGCCATGACAGTAGGCCGCCCAAGGTAGTAATGTACAACAGGGTGTCGTAATTTAAGGTCGTGAGGCTCCACGCAGCAGACTCACTTATTGGACTTCCGATTTTAGCCGATAGTTTGAACAACGCGCTGTGAGCTGCTGCAAAGTTCGGTTGAGGATAAATCGACTTGGCGAAGCATCGCTTCGTTTATTAATCAAGCAAAGGTGAATTTACAGAAAGATGTGGGACAGGAAAATGGTCAGCCCCTAAGTGCAGCATCACCATTTTTCTGTTTCCCATTTTCCTGTTTCCTTCTGAGCACGTGATAACACAGCCCTCAACGAAGAATTTCCACGGAGCACTCTGTGTGCAACTTGTTGCGACATTCCGCTAACGTTTGGTGACGTCAACCGAGCTAGCTCAAACATCCAGCGGCATCCTCGCCGCGAAGCGAAGCATCGCTTCGTTTATTAATCAAGCAAAGGTGAATTTACAGGAAGATGAGGGACAGAAAAATGGTCAGTCCCTAAGTGCAGCATCACCATTTTTCTGTCACCCATTTTCCTTTTTCTTCTGACTGTAGCACTCCCTCTGGGGGCACTGCGATCTGGGGCACTGCGATGCATCGAGCCGCACTCCCCACTAGCGTTTGGTAATGTAAAACGACGTCGCGTCGACGATCCAGCCGCCTCCCGTCACGAAGCGGCTCGCCTTGAACATTGGGTTTGGGATCAGGCCAATCAGCGGCGACAATAGACGTGACTTCGAGCTCATCATCAGCACGGGTGTCGTCGTAGATGAATTGAATCGAAAGATCGAGCTGATCAGCAGAAACGCTAAGCGAGACGGATCGGAGCGATCGCGCAGCGACTAGCGTAAAAACCATGTTACAGGATCGGCGAATCGCGTGAAAAGCATCCACTTATTGACGGTTGCAAGCTCAGTGCATCACGCGCGATAGAGTTCGACGGTGCGACCATCGGGATCGGCCACCAATGCCATATAGCCCCATGGCGTGTCGCGACCGGATTTGATGACGCGACCACCGAGTGACGCAGCAGATTCGACCGCAGCATCAGGGTCAGCGATCGCGAAACCAAGCCGCGTCGTCGAATCGACGGTTTGATCGTCAGGTAACGGATAGATCTCGATGATACCATCGCCAAGCGGGGCCGAGTGATGAAGCGGCCCCTTGCCGTGTTGTTCTTCGGTGAAGGTCAGGCCCAGAGAACCGTAGAACGCGCACACAGAGACAACGTTGTGAGTCTTGAGGACGAGCAATCGCAGGGAAACGTCAGCCACGGGAGTCCTTGCGGTTAGGTGCGGACAACGGGAAGAACATCCGTCACCGCCATGAACGAAGCGAGCGACGTTGAGTGAGAGAAATTCTACCAACACCAACGCACGTCGCCAAAGAGCGAAGGTGATCGCGCAGCGACTGGCGTAAAAACCATGTTGGCGGACACTCACTCTACTGTTCCGCAATTTGCTCGCGATCGTGTTCCAAACGCAGAAGTTTGCGCACACCGTACAAAATCACGATAGTGGTCGCAAACAGAGGGACGCCAAACAGTGTGACATCGAGCAAGCATTCACGGGGTGCCAGTCACTTTCTCGCGAGAAGGAACGGACGCAAAGCACTTTTGACAGCCGAATGTGGGACAGCCGAATCGTCGCTCTGGATTCATTCGTCTGTCCCCTTATTCGTCTGTCAAAAATCACTCGTCGCTGCCTATGTCCCTCGCATACTCGCGGGTTCTACGGCGGGATGCCGATGAAGCGATTTGCATTCGGATGAATGAACGCAATCGGCTTGGAAAGCTGAGCGACAATGGCTGCGCAAATCTTGTTTCGATTCTTAGTTACGATGGCGACGCCCGCAAATCATGTTCGCTGCTGTCGTCGCTATCGCGACTGAAAATGCGGGTGAGGACAAGGACAGACGAATCGTCGCTCTGGATTTATTCGTCTGTCCCCTTATTCGTCTGTCAAAAAACACTCGTCGCTGCCTATGTTCCTCGCATACTTGCGAGTGCTATGGTGGGCTGCCGATGAAGCGGTTTGCATTCGGATGAATGAACGCAATCGGCTTGGAAAGCCGAGCGACAATGGCTGCGCAAATCTTGTTTCGATTCTTAGTTGCGATAGCGACGCCCGCAAATCATGTTCGCTGCTGTCGTCGCTACCGCGACTGATCATGTGGGTGAGGACAAGGACAGACGAATCGTCGCTCTGGATTCATTCGTCTGTCCCCTTATTCGTCTGTC
>TARA_R110002073_G_scaffold9448_4_pt1 | contig 15839 bp, 12 predicted proteins | sample TARA_R110002073 | Tara Oceans TARA_R110002073 (sample SAMEA4397174) | marine metagenome | biome: Polar Biome; feature: [DCM] deep chlorophyll maximum layer (ENVO:01000326); material: water (ENVO:00002006), including particulate matter (ENVO:01000060) such as... | depth 40 m
AATCACAACGTTCCTATGAAGCAAATCTCAATTCCATCGAGGTTTCTAAGAAAATGGTGATGCGGACCATTGATCTGCTGCGCTGATACAGCGGGTGACGATGGTTAGACGACTGAAGGATAGAGACTATGAATATCAAAGCGATGGATGCGGCAAATGCGTATGCCAACGTTCTGAAGAACCAGGGCGCGGGAGGCAGCGGTATTGACAAGATTGGCAGCATCTCGCCGGCAGGGTCCGCGGGCGGCGAGGGCCCCGGCAGTTTTTCGGAGCTGCTGAAGACAACAATTTCGGATACGGCGGATGCGGTTGGAAAGAGCGAGAAGATAGGACTTGAGGCCCTGAATGGCAGCGCTGATCTTGTGGATGTAGTCACATCGGTGCAAAATGCGGAAATGGTTCTGGATACGGTGGTTGCGGTACGGGACAAGGTGATCGCGGCTTATCAGGATATTATCAAAATGCCGATTTAAAGGTATAGCTGTCTTCCTGATAAGTTAAAAAAATAAAGACAAGAAAGACCAGCCATGAATGGGGCGGATGTATTAGATATTGCGAAGGACGCAATATGGGTGTTGATCAAAACCTCGGCGCCGGTGATGTTTGTTGCTTTGTTTGTCGGGCTGGCCATTGCGTTATTTCAGGCCTTGACCCAAATTCAGGAAATGACTCTGACTTTTGTGCCCAAGATCATCGCTATTTTTATCTCTCTTTATCTGTTTATGCCCTATATGGGCCAAACATTAGCTGATTTCATGCAGCTTATTGCGGAACGGATAGTGACCCTTGGTTGATATGCTGCCGGCAGAGGTTTTTGCATTCTTTCTGGTCTTCGCCAGATTGGGGGCCATGATTATGGTCTTGCCGGCGCTGGGGGAGACGGGCATTCCTCAACGCATTCGACTGGCTTTGGCCTTGTCCATCAGTTTTGTGATCTACAGCCTGGTGCGGACCAAGTTGCCCGCCATTCCCGATTCAGCGATTTTGCTGGGAATATTGATTGTTTTTGAAATTCTGATCGGGGTGCTGATCGGGACAGCGATCCGGTTGCTGATGACGGCGATCCACACGGCGGGTACGATCATCGCCATGCAGACCGGTCTTGCGATGGCCCAGGCCTTTGACCCGGCCCAGGGGGCGCAGAGCGCATTAATGTCGACCTTCCTCACCCTGATGGCGGTGGTGCTGATTTTTATCACCAACCTGCATCATATGATGATTTCGGCCATGTATGACAGTTATACACTGTTTCCTGTCGGGTCGGACCTTGAGATAGGCAATTTTGCCGAGCTCGTGGTCCGTACGGTTGCTAACTCTTTTCTGCTCGGGGTACAGATTGCATCGCCTTTCATTGTGTATGGCCTGATCTTTAATATCGGACTTGGCATTCTGGCGCGTCTGATGCCCCAGTTGCAGGTTTTCTTTGTGGCTATGCCGCTGAATATTATGGCGGGTTTTATCGTGCTGAGTATTATGCTGGCGGCCGGAATGAACTGGTTCCTGCAGCATATGGAGGATAGCCTTGGCGTCTTTCTGAATTACGGCGTCGGGTAAGGGGAGGCTTGGATGGCAGACGATCAGGATGAATCCCAGAAAACCGAAGACCCGACGGACAAAAAGCTTCAGGATGCTCAGGAAAAAGGTGAGGTTGCCAAGAGTCAGGAGGTCCGTCACTGGTTTATTCTGTTTACCGTGACGGTGATCATCATGGTTTCGGCCAAGACGAGCATGGGGGGCATCAGGGATGTCTTGAAAACGGTGTTCAGTGAAGCTCACAGTGTTGAGATGAGCGCCCATAATCTGCTTAAATATGGCGGCGATCTCCTGGGTCAGGTTTTTGATTATATGCTTTTGCCGGCAATTCTGCTCCTGATCGGGGCGCTGGCGGGGGCCGTGATCCAGCATAAACCCATTCTGAGCGCGGAAAAGATCAAACCGAAGCTCAATAAGATTTCACCGCTGGCCGGGTTTAAAAGATTGTTTTCGGCGCAGAACTTCTTTGAAATTACCAAGTCGGTTATCAAGTTGATCATTGTTGGCAGTGTGGTGTTGATTTTGGTCTGGCCGGAACGGGACCGGCTTGAACAGATGATGACGTTTGGCCTCGACGGAGTGACGGATATTATTTACGTCATGGTGTTGCGTATTCTGGGCGGGGTTGTCGCGGTGATGGCGGTGATCGCCGCGCTGGATTTTATGTTCCAGAAAATTCAGTTCACCAAGAAAATGCGCATGAGCAAGCAGGAAATCAAGGACGAGATGAAGCAGACCGACGGTGATCCTCATGTCAAGGCGCGGCTCAGGCAGATCCGTATGGAGCGGGCCCGGAGCCGGATGATGGCGGCAGTACCGGAGGCGGACGTGGTGGTCACCAACCCGACCCATTTCGCCATCGCCCTGAAATACGACGCCGACAAGATGCAGGTGCCGGTCGTGGTGGCCAAGGGGGCGGATCATATTGCGTTGAAAATCCGCGAGGTCGCGGTGGAAAATGATATTCCCATTCTGGAAAACCCACCTCTTGCCCGGGCTTTGTTTGCCACTGTGGAGGTCGATGAGGAAATCCAGGAAGATCATTATAAGGCGGTTGCCGAGGTGGTCGGGTATATCCTGCGATTGCGCAAAGGCGAAGCCGCCGTTTACAGTCCGACGGACTTATAGGATCTTCCCAGGGGAGGCAGGGGTCGGGGAACGAGGGAGATTTGTGGTGCCTGTCAAAAAAATAAATGAAATCAACTGAATAATATGGCATCTTCATACAATAACAAAAAATTGCATCAGGCTGCAGGAGCGTCTCCAACAGCTTTGCAGTATTTTTGGGGGTCAAAACAGGTTTTGAAAAGTGCGAAAAAATGAGTAATTCAGTTCAGGCAAAAACAATCGATTATCCCTATTTAATTACGCTGGGAGGGGTCGGGGTTCTCTCCGCGCTGGCCTGCCTGATGGTCGGGGTCGCGGTGGATAATGTGGCTTTGGGATATTTCCTGGGGGCGGGCTGTCTGCTGATCGCCGTCGTCGTGATCGTGGCAAAACTTTATACCGGACGTGACAGAAACGTTCAAAGTCCTGAATCCCTGTCCGTGACCCGGATCGGTCAACCACAGGCGATCACTTCTCTGGAGGGTGATCTGATCTATTGCAATGCGCCTTACCGGGTGTTTTTGAAAGAACAGATTCGGCGGGACATTCTTTCTCCCGTGGAGCTTCTGACGGCAGATCAGGCGACGCAGGTGAAGGAAGACATGGCCGCCCTTGTGATGGAAAGCGAGGATGTGCGTCATCTGCAGTTGCATTGCGGTGATGAGGAAATCAGATATGCCGAGGTGACCCTCAGCCGGAAGACCGGTCATGAGGGTTATGTCAGCTGGACGTTTACGGGGCAGACGTCAGAAGTGCCCCTGGATCGTGCGCAGTCAGGGAACCGGGCCCTGACCTTGTCACAGTTGGGGCGTTTTCTTGATTTCAGTGATTGTGGTCTGATTGCCCTGACGCCGAAGGGGGAAATTACCTATGCCAATGGCATTCTATTGCACTGGCTGACCGGCGAAGTGCCTGACGAAATGCCGACATCATTGTATCTTTCCGACTTCTGTACGGTGTCTGCGCAGGACTTGTCGGGCAAGATTCTGATGAAGACAGCACGGGACGAAGAGCTTTACCTCGAATTTTTACCGATGGGCCATGACTTGGTCAAACAGTTGGCCTCTGACCAGGCGAGGGACACGGCGGTGATCTGCCATGTGTCTTTATGTCAGGCGGAGGATTCGGCCGAGGATGTCAGTACGGAAAATATCAATATCGACCGGTTTTTCCGGGAATCCCCGATCGGCATCGCCATCGTGGCGGAAAATGGCGATGTGCTGGAACGCAATCAGATTTTCCGTGAATATGTCACGGACCTGGACATCAAGAACGCCCGTAATCTCAAAAATATTGTTGATGAGGGCGAGTTTCAGGAATTCTATGAGAAAATCGAGGGCACATTGGAGTCGGGGCAGGCGAGTTCGATTTCAGACGTGGGCTTTAGGGGGGTAGGAGACAAACATGGCCAGTTCTATATCACACGGTTGAATAAATTCGCCGACCGGGAACAGGTGGCCATTCTTTACCTGATCGATACCACCGAACAGAAAAACCTGGAACTGCAATTTGCCCAGTCGCAGAAAATGCAGGCGGTCGGGCAACTGGCGGGTGGCATCGCCCATGATTTCAATAACCTGCTGACGGCGATTATTGGCTTTAGTGACCTTCTGCTGGTGCGGCATGGGCCGGGGGATCAATCTTTTTCCGACATTATTCAGATCAAACAGAACGCCAACCGGGCCGCCAATCTGGTGCGGCAGCTGCTGGCGTTTTCACGGCAGCAGACACTGCGGCCCAAGGTTTTGATCATCACCGATGTTCTGGCGGAATTGTCAAACCTGCTGGGGCGTTTGATCGGCGATAATATCGAACTGGAAATGAAACATGGCCGCGACCTGGGGCGGGTCAAGGTTGACCAGGGTCAGATGGAACAGGTGATCATCAACCTTTGTGTGAATGCCCGCGACGCCATGGACAATAAGGGCAAGATATCGATTCGCACCCGCAACATCAGTATGGCTCAGTCCAAGGTGCTCAGCGAGCGCTATCAGGTGATGCCGGAAAATGAATATATCCTGCTGGAAGTGGAAGACACCGGCAGCGGCATTGCCAAGGAGCATCTCGGTAAGATCTTCGAGCCCTTCTTTAGCACGAAGGAAGTCGGGAAGGGTACGGGGCTGGGCCTGTCGACGGTATATGGAATTGTCAAACAGACCGATGGCTTTATTTTCCCGACCAGTGAGGTGGGGAAGGGCACCACGTTCAGCATCTATCTGCCGGTCTATGTAGAGAAAGACAAACAGCTGGACCAGGATGTCGCCAGCGGGAAACCGGAAGAAGAGAAGCCGGCACGGGATCTCACCGGAAAAGGCACCATTCTGCTGGTGGAAGACGAGGACGCCGTACGCATGTTCGCCTCCCGGGCGCTCAAGAACAAAGGCTATCAGGTGTATGAAGCCAACAGTGGGGAAGCCGCCATGGATATGTTCAAACAGATCGAGGATGAACTCGACCTGTTGATCAGCGATGTGGTGATGCCCCTGATGGACGGCCCGACACTGGTGCGCAAAATCCGCGATATCAATAAGGATCTGAAGGTGATCTTTATTTCCGGCTATGCGGAAGATGCTTTTGACAAGACACCGGGGGAGGAGGATTTCCATTTCCTGCCCAAACCGTTCAGCCTGAAACAGTTGGCGGAACAGGTGAAGGAGGTTCTGGAAAGTAACTGATCCGGAACCCGGGAGCTGGCCGGATGAGTCGATTTTTTGTTCTTAAAAATAATTTAAAGAGAACATATTGTGTATTTAATTTAAATAACCTTTTTATTTCAATGCATTAAAAATGTTCTTGCCAAAAGGAACAAAGTATGTACATTTGTCTGTGATTGAAACATTCCCCTGGCTATGGGATATAGAGGAGACGGACAATGTCATCAACACAATTAAAACTCGTTGGACAGGGAAATATGGATAAACAGAAGGCGCTCGACGCCGCATTAAGTCAGATTGAACGGGCCTTTGGTAAAGGCTCTGTGATGAAGCTCGGTAAGGGAGCGACCATGGAAGTGGAGGCGGTCTCTTCCGGATCTCTGGGGCTTGATATCGCGCTGGGAATCGGTGGATTGCCGAAGGGACGCGTGATTGAGGTTTATGGACCGGAAAGCTCCGGTAAAACCACGCTGGCCCTGCATGTGGCGGCGGAAGTGCAGCGTGAAGGCGGCGTTGCGGCCTTCATTGATGCGGAGCACGCGCTTGATCCGGTCTATGCCAACGCTCTCGGGGTTGATATCGACGAACTGTTGATTTCTCAGCCGGACACGGGCGAGCAGGCGCTGGAAATTGCTGATACGTTGGTGCGGTCCGGCGCGGTTGATGTCCTTATTGTCGATAGTGTGGCCGCCTTGACGCCGCGGGCGGAACTGGAAGGCGAAATGGGCGACAGTCATGTCGGCTTGCAGGCGCGACTGATGTCCCAGGCGCTGCGCAAACTCACCGGTTCGATTTCTAAATCGAAATGCATGGTGATTTTCATCAACCAGATCAGGATGAAAATCGGCGTGATGTATGGCAGCCCGGAAGTAACGGCGGGCGGTAACGCGCTGAAATTCTATGCCTCTGTACGACTTGATATTCGCCGCATCGGCGCGATCAAGGAAAAAGAGGATATCGTTGGTAATCAGACCCGGGTCAAGGTGGTGAAAAACAAAGTGGCGCCGCCGTTCAAAATGGTCGAGTTTGATATTATGTATGGCAAGGGGATTTCCAAGAACGGCGAACTGGTTGATCTAGGTGTCAAGGCCGGGGTTGTCGAAAAATCCGGGTCCTGGTACTCCTATGATAGTCAAAGAATTGGCCAGGGTCGGGAAAACGCCAAACGCTTCTTGGCGGAGAATCCAGAGATGGCAGAGAAACTTGAGGCGCATATTCGGAAAAGTGAGGGTATTCTCGACAAAGTTATGCTGAAAGAAGGCATGACCCGGGATAAGGATGAGGGATAAGACGGGCTTGTCTTTGTCCTGATGAGGATTAAGAAGTTCCAACTGTCTCCGGGCGCCCTATGGGCGCCCTCTTTTTTTGATTTAGCCGCCCTATGGGCGCCCTCTTTTTTTGATTTAGCCGCCCTATGGGCGTTGTTTGTTTGCAGCACCATCCTTTGGGGCTTGTTGCGCTTTCCTCCTTGCGGGCGAGGCCGGGAAATATTTTCAGAACGAGCGTGGGGCCATAATTTGGCGGGTTTTTTCGCTCTCCTGATAACCATCGCTAGACAGGGACTGGCGATATGGCTAAAACTCTTAGAAAATATACTGTGTTTGTAATTTGTTGAAAGGGATGCGCCATGAAGGGCACAAATGAAATCCGGAAGATCTTCTTGGATTATTTCGCAGGGCAGGACCATGAGGTCGTGCCCAGTGGACCTTTGGTGCCGCAGAATGATCCGACGTTGATGTTCACCAACGCGGGTATGGTGCCTTTCAAGAATGTCTTTACCGGGGCGGAGACCCGTCCTTATGTCCGGGCGGCGTCGAGCCAGAAATGTGTTCGGGCCGGCGGCAAGCATAACGATCTGGACAATGTTGGTTATACCGCCCGTCACCATACTTTTTTCGAGATGCTGGGTAATTTTTCTTTCGGCGATTATTTTAAGGAAGACGCCATTCGGCATGCCTGGACCCTGATTACCGAACAGTATGGCATTGACCCGGATCGGCTGTTGGTGACGGTATATCATGAAGATGATGAAGCCTATGATTTATGGAAGAAGATCGCCAAATTACCGGACGACCGCATCATCCGCATCGCCACCTCGGATAATTTCTGGTCCATGGGGGATACGGGGCCGTGCGGGCCTTGTTCCGAAATATTCTATGATCATGGCGCCCATATCGCCGGGGGCCCTCCGGGAAGCCCTGATGAAGACGGGGACCGGTTTGTGGAAATCTGGAACCTGGTGTTCATGCAATATGATCAGCAGGCGGATGGATCGCGTCTTGACCTGCCGAAACCCTGTATTGATACCGGTATGGGGCTGGAGCGGATCGCCGCGGTTTTGCAGGGCACCCATGACAATTATGAAACCGATCTGTTTAAGCATTTGATTGAGGCCTCCGCTCAGGAAAGCGGTGTCGCGGCCTACGGTGATAAGAATATCTCGCACCGGGTGATTGCCGATCACCTGCGGTCCAGTTGTTTTCTGATTGCTGACGGGGTCTTGCCGTCTAATGAAGGCCGCGGTTATGTGTTGCGCCGGATCATGCGCCGGGGCATGCGCCATGCGCATCTGATTGGTTGCGAGAAGCCGTTGATGTACCGTCTGGTGCCGACGCTTATTCAGGAAATGGGACAGGCGTTTCCGGAACTGGTGCGGGCGGAAGCCCTCATCAGCGAAACCCTGAAGCTGGAGGAATTGCGTTTCAAGAAGACGCTGGAACGTGGCTTGCGGCTGCTGGATGATGAAGTCACCAAACTGTCCAAAGGCGGGCAACTGAACGGCGAGATTGCCTTCAAACTTTATGATACATATGGTTTTCCGCTTGACCTGACCCAGGACGCGCTCCGGGCCCAGGGGTTTTCGGTCGATGAGGCGGGTTTCACGGCGGCGATGGCAAAGCAGAAGGCCGAGGCGCGCGCCGCCTGGAAGGGGTCCGGCAGTGCGGCGACCGAGGAAATCTGGTTCGAAGCCAATGAAGAGTTCGGCGCCACTGAATTTCTTGGGTATGCTACCCTGCATGCAGAGGGCAAAGTGCTGCAGATTGTCAAGGACGGCGTTAAAATTGAGCGGGCCGAGGTTGGTGATGTGGTGGAAGTTCTGACCAACCAGACACCGTTTTACGGTGAATCCGGGGGGCAAATGGGCGATGTGGGAACCCTGACCGGCACCGGCGACAGTAAGTTACGGGCGGAAGTATCTGATACGATGAAGAAGCTCGGGAAACTTCATGTGCATCAGGCGACCGTGACGGCCGGCGCATTGGCGGTGGGCGATATTGTTGATCTGGAAGTGGAGGGCGATCACCGGGACGCGATGCGTGCCAATCACTCTGCGACCCATATCCTGCACGCGGTGCTGCGTAAACAGCTTGGCGATCATGTGACCCAGAAGGGATCAATGGTTGCGGCGGACCGCCTGCGGTTTGATTTTAGCCATAACAAGGCTCTGTCATCTCAGGAAAAACACACCATTGAACTGGAAGTCAACCGCATCATTCGTCAGAATAGCGCCGTGACAACCCAGTTGATGACTCCGGATGAAGCCATCGAGACCGGGGCGATGGCTCTGTTCGGCGAGAAATACGGCGACGAGGTCCGGGTGGTTTCCATGGGCGATATCGTGGATGCGGGGGTCCATTATTCTGTTGAACTCTGTGGCGGCACCCATGTGGCGCGGACCGGCGATATCGGTTTGTTCCGGCTTGTGGCGGAAGGCGCGGTGGCTTCTGGCGTTCGGCGTCTGGAAGCCCTGACCGGGGCGGCGGCGCTTGAATATAGTCTGCAGCAGGAAAGTCATTTACAGGACGCGGTGGCGTTGGTGAAATCGACCCCGGCGCAATTGGCCGACCGCATCGCCGCGCTGCTGGAGGACCGCAAGGCGACGGAAAAGGAAATGACCGAGCTGCGCAAGAAGGCGGCCATGGGCGGCAGCGCCGGCGGGGACGGCGCCGAAATCAAGACTGTGGGGCAGTATAAGTTCATTGGCAGGGTGCTTGACGGCGTGCAGTCAAAAGACCTGCGTGGTTTTGCCGATGAGGCCAAGCAGAAAATCGGTTCGGGCGTGATCGCCCTGATTGCGGTCAATGATAGCAAGGTCGGGGTTTTAACAGCCGTTACCGATGATCTGAAGGGCAGCGTCAGTGCGGTTGATCTGGTGCGGGTTGGCGCTGCGGCTGTTGGCGGCAAGGGCGGCGGCGGCCGTCCCGATATGGCCCAGGCCGGTGGTCCGGACGGGACCAAGGCGGCAGAGGCGCTTTCGGCCATTGAAGAATTGCTGGAAACCCTATAACATCTCCCTGCATGATTAAGCCCTACGGCGCGGGAGAGGCTATGGAAAAAATACAAAAGACGTTTCGGCGCATCTTGTTCGAAGTGATTGAAATGGGTCTGAGCAGCCATCGTGCTGCCCGTCTGTTCGATCACTTTATGGTCGGCTTGATCGTGCTTAACGTCATGGCGGTCATGCTGGATACCATTCCCGCTCTTGACGCTGAATACGGTCCGGCATTTTTGGGGTTCGAAATTTTCTCCTTAGGGATTTTCACGGTGGAATATTTGTTGCGCATATGGGTCGCGGTGGAGCATCGCGCACAGCCCGAGGCGCCGGGCAAGGGCAGGTTTCGGCTCAAGTTTATGACATCGCCTCTGATGGTCATTGATTTTATCGCGATTGCCCCGTCATTGCTGTTTGCCGCCGGGGTGGATTTACGTCTGTTACGTATATTCCGTCTGTTGCGATTGTTTAAGCTGATGCGTTATTCGCCGGCGTTGGCGTCACTGGGCAGTGTGCTATATGCCGAGCGGCGGGCGCTGCTGGCGACTTTGATCATTGGATTAGGCCTGGCAAGCTTTTCAGCGACGGTAATGTATAACCTTGAACGGGATGTGCAGCCGCAGGCTTTTGGCACGATCCCGGACGCGCTGTGGTGGGCGTTGGCGACACTGACGACGGTGGGATATGGCGATGTCGTGCCGCTGACCGCCTGGGGGCGCCTGTTTGGTGGTGTGGTGATGATATTTGGCGTTTGTGTCTATGCTTTGCCGGTGGGGATCATTGCCTCGGGTTTTGCCAATGAAATTCATCAGCGTGATTTCGTGATCCGTTGGGGGCTTGTGGCCAATGTGCCTTTGTTTAAGGGGCTGGATGCCGGTGTTATCCGCGACATCGCCCGCAATTTAAGCTCCCGCGTGGTGGAAAAGGGCTATGTCGCCGCCACGAAAGGCAGTCGGGCCGACAAGATGTATTTGATCGTTTCGGGCAAGGTGGTGCAGAGAAATGGCAGAGATTCCATTGTCCTGGAGGAGGGCGGTTTTTTTGGCGCCAAGTCATTGATGGAGAAGACGACATATACGGCCAATTATGTCACGGCCAGCAAATGTCATTTGTTTATTCTGGACGGCGGCGAGTTTCATCATCTTCTTGATGAAAACCCCGACCTGAAGCAACGGATTAAAGATTCATACCGTCAGATGCCGCACGAGGATTTTGGCCAGGCCGATCTGCCTGAAGATATCTAGGGGCGGGGTCTTTTCGCCAGAAACAGACAGAGCCGCCCTTAAAAAAATCCCGCGCTTGAAACTCTAAAGCGCGGGATCGTAATGTTTAAGCAAAAAAGTCGGTAAAGGCGTTATGCCATGGCTTTTTGCAGGTTCTCGTCGATTTTGTCGAAGAACTGCTTCGATGTCAGCCAGGCCTGATCCGGTCCGACAAGAAGCGCCAGATCCTTGGTCATGTAACCGCTTTCAACGGTTTCGACACAAACCCGCTCCAGAGTAGACGCAAAGTTGGCCAGTTCTTCATTGCCGTCCAGTTTGGCGCGATGATTGAGGCCACCGGTCCAGGCAAAGATTGATGCGATCGGATTGGTGGATGTTTCCTTGCCTTGCTGATGCATGCGGTAGTGACGGGTCACGGTGCCATGGGCGGCTTCGGCTTCGACCACGGAGCCATCCGGTGTCATCAGGGCTGATGTCATCAGGCCGAGGGAACCAAAACCCTGGGCCACGGTGTCGGACTGCACGTCGCCGTCATAGTTTTTACAGGCCCAGACGAATTTACCGTTCCATTTCATGGCGCAGGCGACCATGTCATCAATCAGACGATGTTCGTAGGTGATGCCGGCTTCCGCAAATTTGGCCGCGAATTCGGCCTGGTAAATTTCCTCGAACAGATCCTTGAAGCGGCCGTCATAGGCCTTCAGGATGGTGTTCTTGGTGCTCAGGTAAACAGGCCAGCCGCGCTTCAGGCCGTAATTCAAGGACGCACGGGCAAAATCGCGGATGCTGTCATCCAGGTTATACATGGCCATGGCCACGCCTGAACTTTCGAAGTTGAAAACTTCATGTTCGATGGCTTCACCGCCATCTTCTGGCTGGAATTTGATGGTCAGTTTACCGGCGCCGGGTACCTTGAAGTCGGTGGCGCGATATTGGTCGCCGAACGCGTGGCGACCGATGACAATCGGGTCCGTCCAGCCAGGCACCAGACGCGGTACGTTGGAACAGATGATCGGCTCACGGAAGACGGTGCCGCCCAGAATGTTACGGATCGTGCCGTTCGGCGAACGCCACATTTTTTTCAGGCCGAATTCTTCAACGCGTTGCTCATCAGGGGTGATGGTGGCGCATTTGACGCCGACGCCATACTGTTTGATGGCGTTCGCCGCATCAATGGTGATCTGGTCGTCGGTTTCATCGCGTTTTTCGATGCCGAGGTCATAATATTTCAGATCAATATCAAGATAAGGGTGAATAAGCTTGTCTTTAATCCACGCCCAGATGATGCGTGTCATTTCATCGCCGTCGAGTTCGACAACAGGATTTTCTACTTTAATTTTAGCCATAATGACCCCTTAATGTAACAGCGGCACGGAAAATCTGTGCCTGGGTTTCAGGAATATACGGTGAGGTTTGGCGCCTCTCATTCCCATCGTGAATATGCGCGTGATGCGCCATATGATGCGTTTTTTAGCTTATTTTATGATTCTGGCTGCAAACTAGCATTGCTGCACTGCAATGTGAAGAGCAGAAACACGGCTCAGGTACGATTCTTCGACTAAATCAGTGTGTTTTTAGTTTCCTGAATGATTTCCGGCAGAGATTTCAGGTAAGGCACCACCTCGGTCACACTGCTGACCACATGAAACAGGCCGCGGGTAGCGGGGCTGGTGAATTCTTCCGTGATGCAGTTATCAATCAGGGTGAGAAGAGGGTCCCAATAGCCATCGACATTGACGATCACAATTGGCTTGGCGTGCAATTGCAGCTGTTTCCAGGTGATGACTTCAATGGTTTCGTCCAGGGTGCCTATGCTGCCGGGCAAGGCGACGAAGGCGTCTGAATGATCAAACATCATCCGTTTGCGGTCATGCATGTTATCGACGACGTAAAAATCCGTGGCGTCTTTGAGGCCGACTTCCTCCTCGTCAAGATGTTGCGGAATGATGCCTGTGACCAAACCGCCCGCGGTCATGACGCTGTTGGCGATGACCCCCATCAATCCGACATTGCCGCCGCCGTAAACCAGACGGATTTTTTCGGCGGCCAGCAGTTCCCCGAACTCTTTCGCCATTTTGCTGAACCGGCCATTGCGTCCTGGTCGAGAACCGCAATAAACGCAGATAGAATTGATGTGTGCCATTTTTAAGTAGTGCCCCTTATGGTTTATGTGTGATAGTGCTCCGGGAAGGAATTTGGTTAATCATTGAGGAAAGTCACAGTTTTGACAAGGTTTGTTCTTATTCATGTCCTTAAGAGTAAAGCATATTTGATGATGAATAAACGATAAAGCAGGACCGATTTTAAATTGATACTGACATTTGTAACGCGATGCAGTATATATTCCTGCGTTTTTTAAATAAATAGCCTGTGTTTTTTCTTGAAACCTATAGGCTTTTCTTAATTTTCGGATTTGGTGAGTAATTGACTGAGCAACAATCGAAGAATTCCTTCAAGCGGGAAAAAAACGGATCAGACTGGGTGTTAAGAGCCAGCTTGGGACTTCTTGCTGTAGTTGCGATTACCGCCGTGGCCTGGATCCTGTTCTTTGCCGAGGACGGGGCCCGGGATTTTTTCCGGTCAGAACCCGTTGCTCCGACGGTTGTCGAGACACCATCGAAAGATAATAACATCACGGCGCAGGAACCGGTCAGCACCATTCTGCCCAGTTTTGATGTGGTGCGGATCAGCCGCAATGGCACCGGCGTGATCGCCGGACGGGCGGAACCCAATAGCGATATTTTCATTTATGCCCGCGACAAGGAAATCGGTTCCGCCGTCGCGGACCGCAATGGCGAATGGGTGCTCCTGTTTGATAATCCGTTGCCGAGCGGACCAACGGAACTTAGTCTGAAATCGCGGATGCCGGGCAAATTCGAAGTATTTTCCAGTGATGTGGTCATTGTCGCGGTCCCCGAGCGGGATGAAGAACGGTTCCTTGAAGATGAAACAAGTGGGGTTATTGCGATTTTAAGCCCGCGGATGGGCGGCGGTCCGACACGGGTTCTGCAAAAACCCCGGCTGGTGAACTTCAGTGATATGGCGAAGGGGTTATCGCTGGATTCCCTGGACTATGACGGGGTGTCAAATGTGATCATTTCGGGAACCGCGGCCAGCAATTCCCGGGTACGGCTTTATATGGACAATGCCTATCTTGCCGATGTTACCGCATCGGAAGAGGGGGGCTGGTCCCACACGTTTGAGAAGACTCTGGACGATCAGGAACATGTTATCCGTATTGACCAGTTATTGGACGGCGATGATGTGGAAGTGCGGATTGAACAGCCCTTTACCCGTGGTGTGGCATTGGATAATGCCCGCGCCAAAGGGGAAGTGATTGTCCGCCCAGGCAACAGCCTGTGGCATATCGCCCGCCGGCTATATGGATCCGGGTTTCATTATACGCTGATTTTTGGCGCCAACAAGACGCAGATCAAGGACCCGAATTTGATTTATCCCGGGCAGAAATTCGCATTGCCGAAGCCGCCGGCTTCGGAATAAGCTTTCCTGCCGGAAATTCCCTTAGGCGGAAATGGATTTATGAATATCTTTCAGATCTTCCTGCAGGTCGAGCAGGGTCAGGGTGATGACTTCCATCAGCCGCCGGGCGCTGACGCTGCCGGTGAATTCCGTGAGCAGGATCATCTGGATCTGACTGCTGGTTGACAGGCTGTATTCACCCTTCATAAACAGGGGAGTGAAGGTGGTGATCAATGTTCTGCGACGGTCTTTATTTTCTGCGCTGAACGGGATGTAGCCCAGATTCGCCACCAAATTCAAGGAAGAGTTCTGGCCGTTCTGCGATGGAAGAACCTGTCCGGCGAAATGAATGCCATGCCAGTCAAATTTAAAATGAGCAGGAAGCTGAATACTGTTTCCGGTTACATTATGTGCAATTTCCGTGAGCAAATCATCAAGATTCAGCAGGTTGGTTTTTTCAGTTGCCGAGGTCTTGTCTGGTTTAATGGCTGCGGTCACGTGTTTTTCCCGAACTTAAATACAATCGAAATCGATCCGTCAGATGTGAATGAAGACGGCTTCTCTTGAATATTATGATGAGAGACTTAAAATACTGTAAATGTTTCCCATATCTGTATAGTTGGTCAGTTATGGCATAAAAAACAGAATGAAATCATCAGGGAAAATCAGTGGCGCACCATACATCTTCCAATCAAACCGACCCCAAAACTGCTGCCGAGGACGGAAGTGAAAACCATTGGCATACCATCAAAAGCCTGCTGCCCTTCGTCTGGATGAAGGGGCGCTGGGATTTGCGGACCCGGGTGGTTTTCGCAATGATCTTTCTGGTGACGGCGAAACTGATTGGTATTTATGTCCCGTTCCTGTTTAAGGATGCGGTGGATGCCCTGACTCCGAATTTTCAGGCCGATGCAAAGGCCGTGGTGCTTGTCCTGCCGGTTGCTGTGGTGCTGGGCTATGGTCTGGCGCGGATCATGAGTCTGTTTTTTGGCGAAATCCGGGATGCGGTGTTCGCCAAGGTGGGGCAGAATGCCCTGCGCAATGTTGCGCTGAACACCTTTCGTCATTTGCATAATTTATCCCTGAGTTTTCATATGGAGCGTAAAACCGGGGGGCTTAGTCGTGTGATCGAGAGAGGGACCCGCGGGATTGATTTTCTGTTGCGGTTTATGTTGTTCAATATTTTACCGACCTTGCTGGAAATTGTTCTGATCACGGCAGTCTTCTGGACGAAGTTTGGTTTTCTCTACGCTCTGGTTACCTTCGGGTGTCTGGTCAGTTACATCTTTTTCACCATTTACATCACCGATTGGCGGCTGAAATTCCGCCGGGAAATGAACAAGCAGGATACCGACGCCAATACCAAGGCGATCGACAGTTTGCTTAACTTTGAAACAGTGAAATATTTCACCAATGAAGCACATGAAGCGCGCCGTTACGATGTGGCGCTGGCAAAATTTGAAAAGGCGTCGGTGCGCAGCCAGGCGTCACTGGCGTTGCTCAATGTTGGGCAGAGTATTATCATTTCAGCAGGTTTGGTGATTGTATTGCTGATGGCGGGGCAGGGGG
>TARA_R110002073_G_scaffold53728_2_pt1 | contig 15819 bp, 9 predicted proteins | sample TARA_R110002073 | Tara Oceans TARA_R110002073 (sample SAMEA4397174) | marine metagenome | biome: Polar Biome; feature: [DCM] deep chlorophyll maximum layer (ENVO:01000326); material: water (ENVO:00002006), including particulate matter (ENVO:01000060) such as... | depth 40 m
CGTCTTGGCTTTATCGAAAGATGAGCAAGAAAGTGTTCAGTACGATCAGCGTGTGGAAATGGAAAAGCTAGGGGCCAATGCCTCTGAGAAGATCCAAATGACTGAGCGCGTTCTGATGAAGGCTCCATTGAATACCTCTGAGCGTGATGCGATTGCTTATTCGCTGAATAACGCTGATGCTATCAATGCCTTTTTGAAGTATCATCAATCAATCACCAATGAAAACATTCCTATCAAGCCGACTATCCAGCAAGAGGGAATGACCAAGGATGATCTTCAGACTGCTATCGCAGATCCACGGTGGCAAACCGATGCCTCTTGGCGTGGCAAGATGGAAAAGCAGTGGTTCCAATCTCAGCAGAAATCTTAAACACTTGCAATAAGTATCGCTTGCGTGTATTTTAGCCACAACGGCTAACCGCGTCCGGCCCGTTAGATGTAGTATTCTACTGGTTGGCGCGGCCATAACGCGCAAGCGACCGCCCGAACCTCCGGATAACGGAAGCGTTTAATTGAAACGCAAAAGGAGGTTTTTGCAAATGGCGATTAACGTCTCAACCGCGTTTGTTGATCTTTTCGATTCTGAGGTCAAGCAAGCGTATCAAGCCGAATCTGTACTTCGTGGCACAATGCGTACCCGTACAGGTGTAGCCGGTAACACAGTTAAGTTCCCAACAATTGGCAAAGGTGTTGCTACGCTTCGCGTACCACAAACCGATGTTACTCCGTTGAACGTAACTTACGGTCAAGTAACTGCAACAATGGAAGACTACATTGCGGCAGAATACTCTGACATTTTCCAACAGTCTCACATCAACTTTGATGAGCGCTCTGAGTTGGTTCAAGTTGTATCTAAGTCTATTGCTCGTCGCATGGACCAGATCATGATCGATGCTTTGAATGCTGCTGGCGGCACAACTGCCGTTGCAACAGGCATTGGTGGTGCAACCACAAACATGAACATTGAAAAGCTCCGCGCTACTGCGAAAGCAATGAACCAAAATAACGTACCGTCTGAAGGTCGTCATTTGCTCATGCATGCTTCTCAGTTGGACGCTCTGCTCGGTGAAACTGAGATCACTAGCCAAGACTTTGCTTCTGTAAAAGCTCTTGTCCAAGGTGAGATCAACACTTTCATGGGCTTTAAAATCTTGACAGTTGGCGATCGTGATGAGGGTGGTCTTCCCAAGCCTTCAACTCGTACTTGTTTCGCCTGGCACAAAGATTCAATGGGCTATGCTGAGTCAATGGCTCAGAAAACCGAAGTCAACTATGTCCCAGAAAAGACATCGTTCTTGGTTAGCTCAATGTTCTCTGCTGGTTCTGTTTCAATTGACGGTGCTGGCATCGTTAAAATTGCTTGTACTGAATAAGGAGATCTGAAACATGGCATTCGCAACAGCAAACTGGTCAACCGTTGGCGCTTCTAAAAGCGGCAATGCTCCTGCAATCTATAGCTATAAGTCCTCTGGTGACAACAAAGCTACTATTGCCGGTTCCGGTTATTTCAACACAGTTGAAGCTCTTATCACTACTGGTGATTGGATCTACACATACGGTAGCGATGGCGGTCAAACGCTTGTGGCTACAAATTCATCAGGCGTTATTACGGCTGCTGTAATCTAAAGAAAGGAAGGGCTGGTTAACTCCGGTCCTTCCCTCACTCCTTGGAGGGCAAGATGGCTGCTGGTGATACCTCACTTTCAATATGTTCGGATGCTTTAATCCTATTGGGCGCTTCGCCCATTTCTTCGTTTACAGAGGGATCTGATTCCGCACAGGCTTGTGACCGGCTCTACCCAGATGTTCGTGACACTATACTGGCAAACTACCAGTGGAGTTGGAGCGTTAAGAAGGTTCAAATAAACCGACTTTCTACTGTCCCCATTGACGAATGGAAATATGCCTATCAACTTCCAGGCGATATGCTCTCAGGCGTAATTGCCCTATTCCAAAGTTCTGGTGTTGGTCAAAGCCCCGTCCGTTATGGCTGGGAAATTTACGGCGATCAACTCTATACAAACTTCGAGACGGTTTACATTGATTATCAAGGGACCGTAGACGAAAGCAAAATGCCAAACTACTTTGTGCGCTTGCTGCGTACCGCACTAGCTGCTGAGTTAGCATTTACCATTACAGATCAAATTGCCAAATCTGATTACTTCCGTTCATTAGCATATGGAACACCAGGCGAATCAAACCGTGGTGGCCTTATGCGTTCATCAATGAATGTTGATAGCAGAGGCAAGCCACCCCAGATCATTGAGGATTATTCTCTAATTGATGTGAGATACTAAAATGCGGATAGTACAGTTCCAAACTAACTTTTCAGTTGGTGAGCTTGATCCGCTTATCCGTGCGCGTACTGACCTACAGCAATATCAAAACGCTCTTGAAGAGGCTACGAATGTAATTATTCAGCCCCAAGGTGGGTTTAGACGCCGCGATGGTTTAAAGTTTATCTATGACTTTGGGTCTACCTTTACAGACTTTAAGGTTATCCCGTTTGAGTTCAGCGTTGATGATAGCTATCTGTTAGTTCTTGTTAATCAGCGGATCTATATATTTAAAGCTGGCGTCCTTCAAACAAACATAAACGGCAGTGGCAATGATTATCTTGCTGCCACAGATATCACAACTGCCGTTCTGGACGAGATTAACTATACTCAGGCCGTTGATACGCTCATTCTCTGCCATGAGGATCTGCAAACGAAACGCCTGGTTCGGAATGCTGATACAAACTGGACGTTGGAGAACTTGCCTCTGACGAACTTGCCTCAGTATCCATATGCCTTTAGTACACATATGCCTGATTTTACAATTACGCCCAGCGCAACATCTGGCAATATTACTATCACTGCATCTTCTGCAACTACCGAAACAGGCACAGCACAAGCTGGTGCGGCAAACACAATTACAGTTAAGTCTGCAAGTTCTTATTCTGACGATCAGCCTAATGGGATGTTTATCACTTTAACTTCCGGCACTGGATCGGGTCAGACTCGCCATGTTGAAGACTTCGTTGCATCTACAAAGATTCTGACTGTCTATCCCGCTTGGACTACAGCGCCAGACGCGACCACAGGTTACAAGGTTGAGCCGTTTGCAGCCACTACGGTTGGTGAGTACGCGCAAGTAACCAGCACATTTGGCCGGGCAAGGTATGTTGAGTTTGTATCTTCAACAGTTATGAAGGCTGTTGTTGAGGTTCCATTTTTTGACATTGAGCCAGTAGTCGCCGGTGAATGGGAAAGTGAACATGGCTATGAAGATGTATGGTCAAACACACGGGGCTGGCCTAAGTCTGCTACATTCCATGAAGCTCGGTTGTATTTTGGTGGATCTAAATCTAGGCCCAACACTGTATGGGGTTCCGGCGTAATCAATTACTTTGACTTCAATCCTGGTACTGGTCTTGATGATGAGAGCGTTGAGGCTACTATCAACACCAATCAGCTCAACACTATCGTCAATCTTTTCTCAGGGAATGACTTTCGGATCTTTACAACCGGCGGTGAGTTTGTAGTTCTTCAATCATCTAATGAGCCGATCACCCCGTCGAAGTTCTTTGTGCGGCCTCAAACAAGGCTTGGTTCACGGGCTGGTCTTCCTATTGAGGATCTGAATGGTGCGTCTGTATTCATTCAACGCCAGGGTAAATCGCTTAACGTGTTCCAGTTTGGCGACACCACAGCATCTTACCAGGTTCAGAATATATCGGCTCTCAGCTCTCACTTGCTAAGAAACCCGATTGATATGGCAGCGCGTAGGGCTGCGTCTACAGATGAGTCAGATCGGTTGTTCGTAGTGAATGGCGATGATGGATCGATGGCGGTTTACTCTATCTTGGTCGGGCAGAATGTTATTGCGCCTAGCCGGTTTGTAACTGATGGGGCTTTTATCGCGGTAAGCGTAGAGGTTGCTGACGTTTATGTGATTGTAAAACGCACGGTAAACGGCGTTGATAACTACATGCTAGAGAAGTTTGAGACAGATCTCACACTGGATAGCGTTAAGAGTGGAGGAGCGGCGTCTTCAGTGACCATGAACCAGTTGCAGGGTAAGACGGTCCAGATCATAAGAGATGGCATCATAGAGCCAGAACAAGTGGTTCCTGCTTCCCCATACACGATTACTTTCGCCTCTGCTGCTACGTCAAATTTTGAAGTTGGATTGAATTACACGGTCACAGCCAGGACAATGCCAGCGGAGCCGGTGCTGTCTTCTGGATCTGTGCAGGGCTTTAAGAAGAGGATCATCCAAGTCGATGCGATTGTTAATAATACCCAGGCGATGACAATTAATAATAAACAGATATCATTTAGGAATTTCGGTGAGGATGTTCTTGACTCAGCGGTTCAACCGTTCACCGGCATTAAAACTGTTCATGGCTTGCTTGGTTATAGCGGCACAGGGCAGATAACTATTACTCAAACCGTACCTCTCAAGATGATCGTTCTTGGTCTTGAGTACCGTTTAAGCGTGGGGAATTAACATGGAAGCGATGGCGGTCATTGGACCAGTATTAGCAATAGGCGGTAAAGTTGCACAGGCTGGCGCTCAATTGGAAGTCGGTAGGGCGCAACAAAGAGGCTACGAACAGCAAGCGCAACAGGCAGAGCTTAAAGGTAGATCAGAGGCTATTGCGTACAAACAGCAAGGAGCTGAAGCTTTGCAGAACTTAAACGAAACATTGGCCGCTATCATAGCAAGAGCCGGTGCTGGTGGCGTTGATCCGACATCTGGATCTGCCGCAACTGTTCAGATGTTTGCTATGTCTGAGGGTTCGACTGAAGCTCAAATATCAAAAGACAATGCAGCTCTTGCTCTTGGTGAGGGCTATGCTCAAGCCGGTATCTATAGATCTGCTGGATCAACAGCAAGAAAAAGCGCAAATGTTAGTGCCGCCGTCAGTATTGGCGAGGCTGCTTACTCAGCCGGTAAATTAGCATAGGTTAGGTTTAAATATGGCACAACTTCCACGATATCAGCGACTAGGTGTAAGAACCCGTCAACCAGGCAATATTGATTTCGCTGATACGCGGGAGCAAGCTAGATATTCTCAGAACCTATCAGGCGCACTTGATCGTATGTCTCAGTTCGCTTTTAAAGAAGCATCTGCCGCTGCCCAAACAAGAGGCCAGGAGCGTGTTCGTGATGAAGGTGCGGTTGAAACTCTTGAAGCGATCGATAAGAAGGGCGGTGCATTTAGCATTGCTGACCAAGCCGCGTATGAATTAGGTAGCCGCGTTGCTGTAGCTGAAATTCAAAACACTGCTGAAATTGAAACCATGCGTATACTGGGTGAAGCTGAGAGAAATGAAACTCCGTTCTCTGTTGTTCAAGCCCAACTGTTAGATTTGACCGATGGTTATTCGGAGTCACTTAGGGTTATTGATCCTACTGCTTCATCTGTTCTAAGAGAAAACTTGAACGGGGTTACTGCAAAGGCGACCGAAAAGTATTCCAATTGGTATGTGAATTTACAAGCGCAAAAGCAAAAAGTAAAAGCTGCTAACGCGGCAGAACTACAATATAACAATATTATTCAGAGCGCTATTCTTCCAGGTTCAAACGCCGTAACGATCAAACAACAAATTGCTAAATCTGTTGATCTTTTAGATGGCCTAGCGCTTTCCGAAAAACAGCTTAAAGCTTTTGAAATTAAAGTTTACAATGACGCTATAAAAGAAAACTACATATTTAATTTTAATTCTTCTCCGGTTGATGAGCAAGAGAAGATTCTAAAAAGAATGGAGACAGTTCCGGCTCCTGGTATGACTTTGGGGCAAACCCAAACATTCAGAAAAAGCTTGCAAGGAACATTTAATAAAAACAACACGGTAAGGGAGCAAAAGGTTTCAAATGTTGTTTCTTTGATTAACGATCAGAGTGACATTGCCACGGCTGGCGGTATCGTTTCTCAGAAAATGTTGACAGAGATTGAATCTCAACTTGATGCGTTTGGTCCAGAAGGTGATCGGGCCAAATCTGCATATGCTCGTATGACCTTTGAAATTGACATGGGAAAAACTTTAAGCACGATGCTGCCTTTTGAACTTGCTCAAGAAGTTGCTTCTCTGGAAGCTGGCCTTCCTGGAATAGGTGAAGCTGGCAGAGATACGGATATTGAAGTTAAGACTTATGACTTCGCCGTTAAAATGCTTGATGCTTTTGAAACAGAAATAAACGCAAACCCTATTTCTGCCGCCGTAAAAAGACAACTTACTGACGAGAATAACAATCTAATTCAAATCAAGCCGATTAATTTCGGCCAAGATCCTGATGGCATAGTCGCAGATCTTAGCCTCAGATATGACCAGGCAAAAATAGTATCTAACGCATATGGAACACCGCTTACGTTATTTACTAAAGAGGAAACAAAGCTTTTCTCTAGCGCACTTAAATCTGCGTCTATGAATGATAGGCTAATTGCACTGGGTGCTGTTGTCGCAAGTGGAGAAGATCTCGCGCTGCAAGCGTTTGAGGAACTTGCTGGAAACGCCGATGGCGCTTTCTATGCGGCTGTTGGGGCTTCTATAGTTGCTGGCAATAAGGATGTTGCTATCCGCGCACTAGAGGGACAAGCAAATATTGAGGCATACGGAGCGCCTAAGTTAACTACCGGTACGGGTCTTCCTGATGCAAATTCTATTTCCACAGAAGTTTTAGGAAGTGTTTTCGGTGAAACTAAAACCGCTGTTCCTGCTTACAGAGCAATGGCTGAAAACCTGTATGCTTATTACGCAAACGGAGTGGAAGAATTTGATGAGGAAATATGGCGACAGTCTCTTAATGAAGCTGTTGGATATAACCCAGAAAATCAAACTGGTGGCATTGATGCTATCAATGGTGAGAATGCGCTGATCCCATCAGGCAAAACTCCATTAAGTATTACAACTGCCTTGACTGAAATGGACCCCGCAGCGTTCCTTGAAGCTTCTGGGCAGACATTAGAGCCTGCTATGTTTGAAGCATTGTCTGGAGAAATTGAATTTAGTCTAGTTGGCGTGAGCGCAGACAACCCAATCTATGAAGTTGTAAAGAAAAAAAGCTCTAGTTCGTCTGATTATAAAATAGTTTCTGTTGGCGGAAACAACTATATGTTTACATATAAAGATAGTGGTGAACCTATTGACGATGTAAATGGTGACGTTGCTGTGTTTGATCTTAAAAAGCTAGTAGACATAACCGAATCCGGTGAACCTGTTTATTATACTCAGGACCAAGTTGACGCATTTAATGCAGCAAAAGATACTGGCGGCGCATTCTTTCCAGAAGAATTGACCGAAAAAATGCTGAAACCTAACCTTGGCGTTATTCCCACCAACATTGCTAGACTTTCAACTGCTGGTGCGGGAGCCATTCTTAGCACAGCAGAGGCAATTTCCAAATCTGGTCCGGCAGCAATCGAAGCGATTAGGGCTGCTCAAAAAGCTGGGATTGAACTGGGAGAAAGGGCTGCTATTTTCGATGCGCTAATAGAAATTAGCAGCACTCTTGAATTAGACAGTGAAGAGCATAAGGCATATCATAGCGTAATTAAAGAAGTCTTTCTCGAATCCATGACTATAGAGAAACTTAGAGAAATTACGGGGTTTAGCAAATGAATCTTGGCAAGGCAGATCTAAAGTTTATAAATTCAAACCAACGGAAAAAGATTAGCGTACCTGTCGCAACGTGGGCTGAAAATATAACTATTGCCAGGGACGTTGGCTTTATGAATGGAGACTCTGGATCTAACTCTCCAGGATTTGCAAAAGCAGAAGTATGGGAGCCAATAATTGAATCTCTAAACAAATCTGGTTTTTTGGACAATGGAGAAGAATGGACTAACCCAGCTTCATATTTAATATCAGCCCCTACTACTGGGGAATATAAATCTGAAAGAGTTTATAATAATAAAGTTCAAAAGATCTTTTCTACTATTAGACAAAACCAAGCATTGCTTTCTCCTGATTTAAACCAGGTCAATGAAGAATTTATTCAGAATCAAACTGTAGATCTAGTAACAAGATCTCGCGCCGAGCTTCAAAAGCTTTCAGACGAAAACCCAGGTTTTTTATATGGATCTGCTAGATTTATCGGCGCTATGAATGCTGCGATTAGCGATCCCGTAGTTCAAGAAACTTTGCCCCTTGGCGGTTGGGCTAAAGCTTTTTGGCCAAGATTGTTTCAAACAGCTCTTATCAACGCCGGTGCTGGCGCTGCATCTGAAGTTGGAGTTGCAAAATGGTATGACGAACTTGGGCTTGATTATACGTTATCTGATTTTGTTGCTAATGTTGCAGTCAACGCGGCGCTGGGCGCTGCAATCCCTCTTGCTGGATCTGGCATTAAGCTCACTGCTAACCAGGCTAAGAATGGGTATTTGGCATTAACTAGAGGAAACCAGACCGGACCACTAGAGAACCGTGAAGTTGCAAGTTCTTTGCTAGAAGCGGAAGAATTTGATAATGCTGAAAACCCGTTTGAATCGAATGTTCCTAATGAAGCGCAATACACTCACGATCAAAGATTAACTGAAGCTGGTGCTGCGGCTGCTAATGCACAGCCACCGGCTATGTCTCCGAATGCTCCATTGCCAATCAAAACATCTTCCATAGAAAATCTTGATGGCGTTCTTTATAATTTAGACCCAATGACAATAGAGATTGACGCCAAAACATTTCAGTTCAAAGCAGGCGGGGATGAGTTTGGCGTTACTGATCGGCTTCAAGGCATAACTATATGGGACAAATATAAAGCCGGTGTTATCACCGTATATGAATACGCTGATGGCAGAATGGCAATTGCAGATGGACACCAAAGGCTGGGCCTGGCAAAACGTATAATGCTACAAGATCCATCTCAAGATGTTAGTGTAATTGCATACAAGCTGCGTGAATCTGATGGCATAAGCCCAGAACAAGCCCGTGTAATAGCTGCAATGAAAAATATTGCAGAAGGTACGGGAACAGCAATAGACGCTGCAAAGGTTCTTAGAGTGGACCCTAGCCGAATATCAGAACTTCCGCCACGTTCAGAGATTGTTCGCCAAGCGCGAGATATGATTGCTTTGAGTGATGCAGCGTTTGGTGCAGTCGTTAATGGGGTTATACCTCCGAAGTACGGTGCTATTGTGGGCAGATTGATTGATGATGAGGGATTGCAAGATGCGGCTATTCAAGTTCTTGCAAAGGCTGATCCTAGCAATTCGTTCCAGGCAGAAGCTATTGTTCGTCAAGTTCGTGAGGCAGATGCGGAACAAGTGAAACAGATCTCACTTTTTGGTGAAGAGCTAGTAACTGAAAGCCTTTACGTTGAAAGGGCAAAAGTTCTTGATAGGGCTTATAAGGAATTGCGGCGCGACAAGGCTGCATTCGAAACACTGGTCAAAAACGCTGAACGGCTAGAGGCAGAGGGAAATGTCCTAGCGGCAGATGCAAACCAAAGAAAGGCGACTACAGATGCCCAAACGATCACGCTCCTACAAGCGCTTGCAAACCGCAAAGGGCCTCTCTCAGACGCCCTTAGTGCAGCGGCAAGAACAGCAAGAGACACTAACAACTATGGACCAGCCACAAGCGGATTCCTTGATGCTGTCAGACGATCAATTGACTCAGGCGATTTCGAAAGCATATCTTCTGGCGACATTGGACGCGGTGTCGATGGTACAGCGGAGGTCACGCGACCTACAGTTGAAGAACCAATCCTAGACGGATTTGATGAGCCAACAGGACCGGCGTCAGATCAACAGACCGGCCAGCTAATGACAGATATGTTCGGTGCAGATGAGGTGGCTCCTGCTGCTCCTGTTCGTACAATTGAAGAAATAGAAGTAGACCTAAAGGCGCGTCAGCCGGTAGAAACGGTTGATGAAATATATGCGCTTGCTGATGAATCTCAATCCTACATCGCTACAATAGGAGCAGAAATTGAAAGTGACCTTGGAGTTAGTTTTAAAAACCCTGGTCTGAAAGATATTGATGCTGCTAGAGAAAAGATGCAGCGCAAAGGTTATGCGTCTTCAAATCAAATGACGGATATCTCTCGCGGTGGATTCATAATAAATAAGGCAGAAGATGCTGACGCTATTGTTGCTAGGTTTGGACGGGATGCCGAAATATTAGATGAAGGCTGGAACTTTACACCGGCTGGATACTTTGATCGTAAAATTTTGGTCAGAACGCCAAACGGTATTGTTTCTGAAATTCAAATATGGTCGCCAAAGGTTCTCGCTGCAAAACAAAAAACCGGCCATAAACTTTATAAGAAGTTGCGAAAATCAAAAGATCCGGCAGAGATCGAATCCTTGTCTATTCAAATGAGAGAGCTTTATTCAAACGCTTTAAGAAGCGAAGATCAATCGTTCAGATCATTGTCTGGCATAGATAACTTGCCAAAAGTGGCTTCAAACGCAGACATAAATGCGGCTTCGTCTGGGATAACTCGCCCTGTCTCGAAGACATCAGGACCGTCTACTGATGTCCAAGCCCCGCCTGGTTCCAGTATAGCCACGGCTTCTGTGGGTGAGGTAGAAATAGCAGGACGACCGTCCCAATTAACAAATATCATGGATGATACCTCCGATCTCAATTTAGATATCACTTCGGCAGATGTCAACCTAGATCTTGAAGTTCCTGTCGGACAGAGGCTTAATCCAGATACTAATGAGCTTGAATCTGTCTCTATGACTATAAAAGATCTTCGTACTATGATTAATGAAGAGGACACAATGATGAAACGCTTGGAGTTCTGTACGGTATGAGTTTTACAAAATGTATTGATGATGGCGTTGCAGCCGGTGAGCTTTCTTCGGAAAAAGCTGATGAGATTAAAAACCTTTTTGGCGACCTAGAGGTTCAGTATAACAAGCAAATGGGGTTTGCTGCGGCAAGCTCAAAAGCTGCTATAGATACTTCTGCGGCTATAAAGAAGATATCAAAGGAAAAGAAACGCCGTGCTATGTTGCAGGCGAAGACCTGGACAAAGATACGGATGCACATGGATACGTTTAAAACCGTTACCGGCGTTCAAGATAAGTACAAAGCAACATTTGATATCTTTGAGCAATCAGTAACGTCCAGGTTTAACAGCGTGGCACAAGTTCAAAGCGCAGTTCGGGGAAGGGCTACCGCCAAGATGGATGAGTTTCTTGGTACGTTTAAAAGAAACCTTATTGGCGAGACTAAAGAAAAAGCCAAATTGCAAGATGTTATTCGTGAAGTCTTTGAGCCTGGATCGACTAATGATGTTTCCGCCCGTCAAATGGCAGAGGCATGGGGTAAGTCTGCTGAATATCTAAGAGCAAGGTATAACTCCGCTGGTGGTGCAATTCCAAAACGCAAAGATTGGGGAATGCCTCAGTTTCATAATTCTGTTGCCGTTGCCTCTGCTGGATTTACCTCCTGGCGAGACACCATCCTTCCAAAGCTTAATGTTGAAAAGATGTTGGACGAGCAAACTGGTTTAACTTTTTCTCCGCAAAAACTTGAGCTTGTTTTAAAAGATGTTTTTGAAACTATACGCACTAATGGTCAAAACAAATCTAAGCCTGGAAGCTTTTCCGGCAATCAATCGTTTGCTTCACGCCACCAGGACCATCGTTTTCTTGTGTTTAAAAACGCTGACAATTGGATGGAATACCAGAAAGAGTTTGGAAACCCTAACGCCTTCGATGTTATGATGGCTCATATTGACAATATGTCTAGGGACATTGCGATGATGGAAGTGATGGGGCCAGACCCGAAAACCACCCTACGCTTTATGAAAGATACTCTTACGAAAGAGGCCAGTTTGTCTGGCGATGCAAAGCAAATGAACAGCGCATCTAAGTCAAATGCGTTTCTTGATGATCTGTATTCTGCAACGGTAGGCACAAACAATGCACCGGTTGATGGTTTCCTGGCAACAACAATGGCTGGAACAAGAAACGTATTGCAATCTGCACAGCTTGGAAGCGCGGCTGTTGCGGCTATAACTGATGCTAATTTTGGTAGGATTGGCAGAACAATGAACGGCTTGCCTCAAACCAAAATGCTTTCTAATTATTTAAAGCTTATGAACCCGCTTTCTCTTGAGGAAAAGGGCAAGCTTGCGGTTCGGATTGGACTCACCGCCGAAGGATGGACAACCCTTGCGGCTGGTCAAATGCGCTACGTTGGGGAAATATCTGGACCAGAAGTTACCAGGCGAATATCTGATTTTGTTATGAGAGCTTCATTGCTTTCTCCTTGGACGCAAGCAGGCAAGTGGTCGTTTGGCATGGAGTACCTTGGTTTCTTGGCTGACAATGCAAACCTACAATTCAAGGATCTCCCTGCAAATATGCAGAAAAGCATGGAGCATTATAACATTGGCGCAGACAAGTGGGAGATTATACGAAAGACACCTCTATATGATTACGAAGGTGTTAAGTTTCTAAGGGCTGAAGATATTGAGGCCCGTGCCGATATCAGCCCAGATCTTGCCCGTGACTTAGCAACAAACCTATCGGTGATGATTGACACAGAAACTAACTTTGCGGTTCCCAGCAGTTCCCTCCGTGGCCGTGTGGCCTTAACTGGTGATGTTAGACCAGGAACATTGGCTGGGGAACTTACAAGATCCTTTGCTATGTATAAAAACTTTGGCGTTACTCTGGTAAATACTCACATTATGCGCGGCCTGGCACAGCCCACCGGCAGGGGCAAAGGGGCTTACTTCGCGGATCTGATGATAAGCACTACCCTTATGGGTGCATTAGCCATGCAGCTCAAGGAAATGGCAAAGGGTCGAGATCCCCGCCCGATGGATACCGCTGAGTTTTGGGGCGCTGCTTTCATGCAAGGTGGTGGCTTGGGTATCTATGGCGACTTCATGTTTGGGAACGTAAATAGATATGGTGGCGGATTAGCTGAAACAATTGCCGGTCCAGTAATCGGGTTTGCAAATGATGTCTCCCAGCTAACCGTTGGCAACATTATGCAAGCTGTGCAGGGCGATGATACAAACGCAGCAAGCGAGTTCCTTGGCTTTGCCGGACGATACACTCCGGGCTCTAGCCTATGGTATGCAAGGCTTGGATTGGAAAGGTTAATCATTGACCAGGGTAAATTGTGGGTTGACCCAGATACCAAAACAAAGATGCGCCGACAGGTTTCTAAGTACAGAACGCAATACGGTCAAAAATACTGGTGGTCGCCTGGATCTGCTACGCCACAAAGAGGCCCAGATGTATCAAAGGCGTTTGAATAAATGAAACAAATCTGTTATAGAGTGAACAAAGGAACGGGAATTAGATATGAGTGATATTGCAATCAACCCAGTAACGCGCCGCGTTCAGTTCACAGGCAATACTGGAACTGGACCTTATGCCTTTACTTTCAACATTCTAACCAGTAGTGATATCGCTGTATTCAAAGGTACAACTGAGCTTACCCTGACAACAGATTACTCTGTCAGTATCAACTCAAATGGCACAGGATCTATAACTCTTGTTGTTGCTCTCATAGCATCTGATGTGCTTACGATAATTGGTGGACGAGAGCTTTCCCGTACAACAGACTTTGTTACTGCCGGTGATCTTCTTGCTTCCAGCTTGAATGAACAACTCGACAGTAATGTTATTATGACCCAACAGCTTGATGAGAAGCTGAACCGTGGGCTGTATGTTAATCCTGGTGATGTTTACACAGATCTTGAGCTGCCTCTGAAGGATGCTCGTAAGGGTAAGATCCTTGCGTTCAATGAAACAACTGGTGATCCAGAGCCAGGTCCGGTGATCTCTGAGTTTGATACTGTCTCTGCTATTTCTGCTGACATTAAAACACTGGCTGAAATCCAAGACGGTACGGTTGCGACTGCCGCCATTACAAACGTCAACACGATCCGCGCTAATGTAACTACAGTCTCCGGCATATCTGGCAATGTAACCTCTGTTGCAAACATTTCTGCAAACGTCACAACTGTTGCCGGTATCTCTGGCAATGTTACTACAGTGGCCGGTGATGCTACTGAGATCGCTGCTGTGGCGGGTAATTCTACAAACATTAATACGGTAGCTGGTCAAACAACCAACCTTCAGAACGTCACTGACAACCTCGCCGCAATTCAAAACTCACCAGCAAATGCAACGGCTGCTGCTGGATCTGCAAGCGCCGCTGCTGGATCTGCCTCTGCGGCTTCTGGATCGGCTACTGCTGCGTCTGACTCTGCGGCTGCTGCGGCTGCTGCGTTTGATTCCTTTGATGATAAGTACCTTGGCAGTAAAACGGGGTACGCGACTTCTGGCACAGGCCCATCAGTGGATAACGATGGTAATGCCTTGGTCGAAGGTGCGCTATTTTTCTCGGCAGATGCCAACGAAATGCGCGTCTATGATGGGGCTAACTGGATTGCTGCATCTTCATCCGGCACAGCCTCTCTGATTATCTATGAGTTTACTGCTACCAGTGGTCAAACAACTTTCTCTGGTACAGATGGAAACGGGGCAACGCTTGGATATACAGCACTAAACATTATCGTAGCACTGAACGGAGCGATATTAGATCCATCTGATTATACTGCTTCCAATGGCACAAGCATTGTCCTGGGCGCTGGCGCTACAACCGGCGACTTGTTAAACGTGTATGCTTTCGCAAGCTTCTCAGTAGCCGATACAGTAAGCCGATCTAGTGGTGGTACGTTTGCTGCTGGCATTACGGTGCAGGGAAACATATCGGTTACTGGCACAGTCGATGGTCGTGATGTAGCGGCAGACGGTGCGCTGGCGGCAACTGCGGTACAGCCTAATGATAGCGCCACGCTGAACGGTTTGATTGTAAACGGTACGCTGGACATTGAAGAGGTCTATGAAAAGGTTACGACTGCAACCAGCACAACTGGTACAATTACCTTTGATACTACCGCACAAGCTGTTGAGTTTTACACAGCAAATCAAACTGCCAATCGTACCATTAACTTTAGCAACGTAAATGCTAACTTGGCTACTGGTCAGAGCTTGAGCGTAGCGGTTCTGTTAACTAATGGATCAACACCTTATTACCTCAACGTCTATCAGGTGGATGCTGGCGCGGTTACGCCTAAGTGGCAGGGAGCCAGCGCACCAAGTGCAGGCAATGCCAGTGGTATAGACAGCTATAACTTTACTATCATCAAGACTGCTGACGCTACCTTCACAGTTCTCGCAAGCTTAACTCAGTTCGCATAAGGATAACGTATGCCTTTACTGTCTACATTCGGCGCTGCATCTGCCAGAGGGTTTGGTAATCTCAGTGGGATTGCACTACCCTCAGACGATCTGTGGAATACCGTCTCGTTCCTGTCGCATTTCGACGGGGCAAATAATGGCGTCAACAATGCGTTTGATGATGGCTCTGCCAGTAACCACACCATTACAGCCGCAGGCAATGTAACCCAAGGCAGCTTTGGCCCGTTTGCTCGTCCTGATGGTGAGTGGGGTGTAAACTTTGATGGCGATGACGGAATAAAAACCCCCGCATCTGGTGTAGTTGATTTTGGCACAGGTGACTTTACGATTGAAGCCTTCTTTAATTCAAATGTAGTGGACTCAAGTAATGATACTATTATTCAGAATTGGGGGGGTGGCACTGGAAATCCAGTAGGGTTTGCGGTCAATCGTGGAAGCTCTGGGGGGATACAATTCTATATAGGTTCATCTCTTATTTTAGACACAGGGGCAAACGCTTTTGTTGCAAACACATGGAACCATTTAGCTGTAGCTAGGTCAGGAACCAGTTTAAAAATGTTCGTTAATGGTAGTGTCGTAGTTACTGCAACAAACAGCGGTAATATTACCGTAGGAAACTCTAATGTTTCAGTGGGTTATGACGTTCA
>TARA_R110002073_G_scaffold64101_2_pt1 | contig 15817 bp, 19 predicted proteins | sample TARA_R110002073 | Tara Oceans TARA_R110002073 (sample SAMEA4397174) | marine metagenome | biome: Polar Biome; feature: [DCM] deep chlorophyll maximum layer (ENVO:01000326); material: water (ENVO:00002006), including particulate matter (ENVO:01000060) such as... | depth 40 m
AAGCGACTCAATGATCAGCCAGCAAAAAACAAACAAATACTCAATCATATCAATCACCTGCTATGAGAAGTATCAAGACGCTAACCAACAAATCACAGGCCATCAGCCGGACAACCGTCCACACCATAAGAAAGAAAGAAAGAAAGAAACAAATACTAAGCGGTTTAAACCGCCCACAGCAGGGGAGGTGGGTGAATATTGTACTTCGCGAAGTAATGGAATTAATCCTGAATCGTTCGTAGATTTCTACGAAGCCAGGGCGTGGCAGATAGGTGCTAACAAGATGAAAAACTGGAAGGCAGCGGTTAGAACGTGGGAGAACAGAAGAAAAGATCAGCAGCCAGTACAGCAAAACAAGTGGGAGCTTGAGAAATGATAGAGATACCGAAGGACATAGATTGGAAGGACTACATCGAATTGTGCGGATCATTAGAAGCTAGTGATGTTCACTCAGCAGCTTATTGGCGAGACGATATGATAGACCTCTCGCGAAATGGCACTTCATCGTGGGGAGATGCGCTGCCTTGGGGCAAGTGCGAAGACTTTAAGCTCAGACCGTCCGAGATAACCTTGTGGTGTTCGATGAACGGACACCGGAAGTCCATGATATTAGGGCAGATTATGCTTGGCATATCAAAGCACTCGCGAATAGCTATCTGTTCTCTTGAGATGACACCCGCTCAGACTTTAATGCGGATGGCAAAGCAAGCCTGCGGAGCCTCAGTCGGAGAGATGAGCGAGGAATTCATACATGAGTTTGCTGATTACGCGGATGACAACGTGCTGGTTTTTGATGCGCTAGACACTATCGATCCCACTCGCGTTTTAGGTTTTACGCACTATGCCGCGAAGGTATTAGGGTGTAAACATATTGTCATTGATAGCTTAACAAAGGTAGGACTGCGACACGATGACACTAATGCTGAGAAGGATTTTATGAATAGACTTCAGCATTCAGCCAAAACACTGGGCGTTCACATCCACCTAGTCTGTCACGTTAGAAAACCCCAGTCAGGTGATGAGTCGTGGATACCCTCTAAGTTTGATGTTCGCGGAGCTAGTTCCATTGTTGACCTTGCAGATAACCTGGTCATCGTGTGGAAGAATAAGAAGCGAGAGATGCTGAAAGAGATATCAAAAGACCATGAGCTTGATGAGAAGCAGCTAGAATATCTAAGCAAATCTTTCGATCAGAAACTTATTGTTGAGAAGCAAAGGCACTCTGCCTGGGAAGGCACGTTCAATTTCTACTTCCATAACAATAGCTTACAGCTAACCAGCAAGGAGGATAAGCCTGTTAAATTTTATTTTCCTAAAGTTGTTGACACTAACACTTTAGAGGAGGAGACTGTGGATTCTTACACAGGTAATCAAACACACCAAGGGGACATGGTATGCAGACAATTAGAGAATGGTTAGGCAATGAAAACACAGCGGTTCATTATCTTTTTGATGATGAGATAGATTGGGACGTAGTCCCCGATGATGAGATTAATATGTTAATCAAATACACGCTGACGGGAGAGGATAGCAGTGACAGATTAAACGATATCTTGTTTAGCTGTTCTGATGGTGGGCAGTCAGCCAGCCTAGTCTTTAAATTAATTAACAACCAGGCTGATGAGATTTACAGAAGTTGCAGGAATCTTAGGGAGATGACAATCGAATATATTAAATATGTATGCGACAAAGAAATTGATATCGCTATAGAAAAACGTGCAGATTACGGGCGTGAGTATGCAATAGCAGCAGCGGAAGACTCCAAGCAGTATGAGTATGATGCTGAACAAATTAACTATCAAATGGCAGGGGGAAAATAATGATCGAGCAATCTGAAACAATATCAAAAATAGCTACAGCAATTTGCAAAGCTCAAGCTCAGATGGGAGCAGCAATTAAAGGTGCTGAGAATCCTTTTTTCAAGAGCAGCTATGCGTCATTGGAAAGCGTTATTGAGGTTGTCAAACCAGCCTTTACCGCGAATGACCTCAGTTACTTGCAGTTTCCTATCAGCACTGACACTAGTGCAGGAGTTACTACCAGGATAATGCACAGTTCAGGGGAGTGGCTTGAGAGTTCTTTTCTTATTCCTTGCAAGCCAGATGCTCACGGAATGGGCAGTGCTATTACTTACAGCCGCCGTTATTGTTTGATGAGCGTGGCTGGAATTCCAACGGCGGATGACGATGGCAACTTATCAATAAAAGCAGCTCCTCCTCGCAAGCCTAAAGCTATGCGGCCTGTTAGCTCCGATGACTTTGGACTTTAGTCATGAGAATAATAGACTGTGACCAGGGTTCACCTGAGTGGATTGAGGAGCGATTAGGAGTACCCTCAGCATCCATGTTCTCAAAGATAGTAACAGCCAAGGGGATGCGTTCTACGCAGGCTGAGAGCTACATCAATCAGCTAGTGGCAGAAGACCTAACAGGAGAGCAAACCCCCTTCTACCAGAACGAACATATGGCTAGGGGTACAGAGCTTGAGCCTCATGCAAGAGAGGCTTATGAGCTTATAAAAGGAATTGAAGTGGAAGAGGTGGGCTTCTGTCTACACGACACTTTAAGCGCAGGCTGTTCACCGGACGGCCTCGTTGGTAAGGACGGAGGGCTAGAGATTAAATGCCCTGCTCCTGCTACGCACGTTGAGTATCTTCGCGGAGATAAATTGCCTAGTAGATATTATCAGCAGGTCATGGGTTGTCTTTGGATAACTGGTCGGGATTGGTGGGACTTCATGTCTTATCACCCCACAATGAAACCTTTAATCGTTCGCGTTGAGCGTGATGAGGAGTACATCAAAGCTTTAGAGGGGCATGTATCTAATGCCGTTATTTTAATTCAAGAGAACGTACAAAAGTTCTTTCAAGAGGGGAAGTAAAATGTCTGATTATGATAATACCAACAGTGGTGCTTTGTTCAAGAACGAACGCAAAGAAGCCGATACTCATGCTGATTACAATGGTTCAGTGAACGTAGATGGTAAAGAGTTCTGGCTTAATGCCTGGCTTAAAGAGTCTAAGGCTGGCAAGAAATACATGAGCCTATCTCTGAAGCAGAAGGAAGTCTCTCCTGCACCGCCACAAGTCACAACGATTTCTTCGGAAGACGTACCGTTTTAATTTATAGGGGCGAAAGCCCCTTTTCTTTGGGGAGAAATTATGGATATTCATATTGGAAGTTGTATCAGGGAAGCGCATAAACAAACAGGCAGGCTGCATAAGGATGTTGCTTCAATTATTGAGTGTGATCGAGCTAACTATTCTCATCTTCTGTCTCAAGGCAGCATGAGGGTTCAGACCTTTTACAAAGTGTGCAATGCATTGGGCATGACTATGGATGAGGTGATACAGATAAAGGATTTAAACAATGAATGACTTCGCGAAAGGAGAATTCTGGATAGTTGATAACGACCACTCGTTAAAAATGTTTATTGATAACATTACCGAGCTTTACAATGAAAAGAAATACCTGACTATAAAATGGAAGGCTGGTCGAACCAGGAGTTCTGCTCAGAATAATGCCTTGCATGTCTACTGCCGTCAGCTTGGGGATGTGCTTAATGACAGTGGCCTGGACATGAAGAAAGTAATGAAGCCTACCCATGATATCAAATGGACTACATCTCTTGTTAAGGAGCATCTCTGGAAGCCTATGCAGAAGTATGTGACTGATAAAGAATCTACTACTGACGCACTGGTCGGGGAATATGATTTAGTACATAAACATCTAAGTCAGTTACTATCGGAGAAGTTCGGGGTCTATGTCCCCTTCCCCTCAAGGAAAGAGTAATGAGTTTTTATTCCAAGAAAAAGAAAGATGATAAAACTGTTCGGCTTATTGATTCTCAGTTATACAAGGAGCCAGAAGACATGAAGACGCTTCAAAAAATCCACTCTATTACTGACTATAGATTTTCTGTTGCACTTCTAAAGATCAGAATGGAAAAAATGGATGATGAAACTTTGTTAAGAGCAAACAAAACCATTCGATGTTTACAACTGCGTATTCCTTATGACCGTTAAAAAGTCTAAAAGAAAAAGTCCGCGAAAGAAAAAAGCAAAAACAGGCGCGGCTATTAAGCAGGACTGCTACAAAGCTATACAAAGATTGGCAAGGATAGCTGCGGCAGATGATGATGGTTACTGCGCTTGCGTATCATGTGGGATTATCAAGCATTACAAAGAGCAGCAGGGAGGACATTTCATTCCTAAAGGAAACTCATCTTACTACGCTCTGGATGTAACTAATGTTCACCCTCAGTGTACCGGATGCAATATGTGGGGCATGAAGCATGGCTCGGCAGCACAAGAGTACACGCTCTACATGGAGGACATGTACGGGAGACAGTACGTTGAAGAGATGCTCGCGAATAAAACCAAGCCTATAAAAAGATACAAAGCAGATTACCAGGATATGCTTAATGAGTTTAATGAATTAATAAAATTCCACCAGGAAAGAATTGGAGAATAATTATGTCTAGATTCGCTCAAGCTATTACGAACGGTACGGGTGACCGCCTAATGTACGGTCTGGATTTGTCAAACATGAAGGCAGAGCCTATAGCAAAACGTGTTGATGTTTGGAATTGGCAATCCAGCCCCTACCTAGAAAGTCAGAGATGGGTTTTGGGTGACTTACTTGGCCCTGATGGTAAGTTTGATCAGTTGGCTAGGTTTGCTGCCAGCGAAGGACATAATTTGAGAGAGCCTGTTTTGATGAGAAAGGGCGTAAGTCATAAGCGTCTTCAGGTAGGAGGCAAAGAGTATCTCCAACAGTCATATCGATTTTATGAGCAAGATAAACCAGCACCAATTGGGCGGGAAAGATATAAATGGTAGACGTAAGGCTTAGTCCAAAAGAAATCACAGAGTGTGAGAGAGCTGCTCAACTAAGGAGCATGCTGTCTAGAGCTTCTGGCATAGTTAATCAACGCAAGGATTCCTCGCGATCTGATTATGATATTGACCTTATTGGTATTAAAGGGGAGCTTGCTGTCGCGAAGGTATACCAGGCAGAGTTTAATGTTTTTAATTTTGGTGTTGATTCTGGTGTAGATATGTTTATTGAGGGTATAGCAATAGACGTTAAGTCTACTACCCACCTTAACGGTAAGCTGTTATTCAAAAGCAAAGAATCTTTTAAGTCTCCCTATGCCATTCTTGCCATAGTAATTGATCCAGATATAGTGAGGATTGCAGGCTGGATAAGCAGGGTATCTTTTGCCGAAGAAGCTAAAGTATTCAACGCTAATAAGACTAGCCTAGCCATGACTCAAGAAGAACTAAAAAGCCCTGAGTCTTTCTGGCTCAACATAACAAAACTGCGCGTTCAATAAATACTGGGAGTTATATTATGAATGACGAAATGCAATTTGAAGAGAAAGTATTTGAGATGTTAAGCCCTGAAGAAATGGAAGCGTGGGTAGCTGACTTTGTTCTTAGGTCTGATGGGCAAGACTTCAATGCGGTATGCACCCTGGCAATGATGACCGAATCTATGGATGCATTTATAAATAAAGATGACCGCACCAGGGAAGCGTTTATGAAATTCTCATTGAGAAGAGATTATGAAAAAAATATGCAGTTCTATCCTCTGTATGACAAGTATCAGACTCACTAAAATTAAAGATAATTAGTTAAATGCGGCGTTTCTTTGTCTTCGCCGCCTTTCTCTTTCTCTGTCTCTGTCTCTGTCCTTTCTATCTTCGGCTTCGCGTTCGCTTCTAGTATCTCCGGAAGAATCTTTTCTCATAAACTCATTATAAAATCTTCCTACAATGGGAAGTTTTGCTAATACGTTTGAGTTCTCTGTGCTTAAATCCTGATCTAATGCTTTGCTTCCGTCTTGCCATATAGCAGACATTAAAACAAAAGGAGGAAACAACATTTCTGCCGCAAGCATTTTAGGATTACCGTCAGAGCCAAACCTATCAAGAACATATCGGCTAAATCCTGCAACTCTAAGCATTCCGTCAACCCAGCTATCTTGCGTTAATATTTCTTCTGCCTCAAACCCCCTGCCTAGAATAAAATCTTTAATTTCCATAACCGAAGCTTCAGCAAGTGACATAACTCCTACAAGGTAAACTAGATTCTTAGCAGCCTCATCTTTTCTTCCTTTCTTTACGTTATCTAAAATACCTTTTCTAACAACAGAGTCATAGACAGACTTGAGAGTGTAGGTTTTCAGCATTGTTGCCACTCTCCAATTTGGCTGTTTTGCAACAGAAGTTATTGTCTCCAGCCTAGATGTTGGGTATAAGTCAGAAGCCTTCATAAAAAGAAACTCTTTGACTCTTGGGGTCATTGTCTTAGAGCTTAAATCTTGAACCAAAGGAAGAAATTCATCACCAAAAGCCTTGCTGTAATCTTCTCTTAGTCTTTTCATTCCTTTTTCTGACCTGGTCATTGCTGAAGCTTTGTTTAAAGACCCGCGAATATAAGTCCCTTTAGTTAATTTATCTATTGGCTTAAACAAAGTTGCGGGACTTTGAAGAACATAGTCCAACGCTTTTTGCAAAAAATCTGAGCTATTTTTTATAGTCCCTAATTCTGCGGCAAGAGTATCTCCAAGAATTTCTCCTACATCTACCTGCTTGTATCCTCTAGGGTTTAAAATAGCCTCAAATGTAGCGGCAAACCCATTGTTTTTAAAGCTATGAGGAAGATCAGCAAATTGACTTGTGCTAGATATTACATTGGCTATTGTTTCCATGTGAGTTAATGCCTGTATATTTCTTACCAGGCCGCTTGCGGTTTTTGGTGGAGAAACAGCCAGTTTAAGAAGCTCTTCAAAATCTTTTTCAGCAACATCATTAATGCTTAATCGTTTAGATTGAACCTCTCTAGCGACTAATCTTCCTACAGATTCATTTACATCAAACATGGTTCCGTCTTTTTTCTTTACCATATTTTTTGCACCGAGAACATTAAATGTCTCAGTTGCGCGAGTTACTTCTCTAAAATAACCAAGCAATGCAGTATCCCAACTTTGATAGAACTCCATAGCTCCCTCGTCAAGCTTAGATACTACTCGCTGTTTCATAAACCCAGCAGTTCCTTTAGCGCCTTTGTTTAGCGAGCCAGTTATTAATCTGTTAAATACTAAATCCGATTCCTCAACAGTTAAGTCGGTTGGTTTTTTTCCAAGCTGCGAAGCTCTGCTTGATAATGCTTTATTTAATTCGCTTACTCTTGCTGGGTCAGAGCCAAGATATTTTCTAATCCCAGCCCTATCAGAAACTTTTAAAGGAAAATAATTTGCCCTATTCTCTAATTTTAATCCTGCATCTATAGCCTCCTCATATTTTTGGGTAAGCTTTGCATCAAAAACATCTAAAGCTCTTTCTCCAATCTCGGTGTTATTATTCAAAAGCTCTTTGACTGCTTTAAAATTTCCATTACCAAGATGAACTTCAAGTATTTTAATCTTTTCTTTTGGTAGTTGTTTTTTTATTGCTCGTATAAAAGGAAGAACTGTTTGTTCGTCTTGATAAACTTTTTGCGCTATTCTTCCTTCAAGCCTAACTAGTTTTTGACTTAATGGCTGGCTATATTTAGCAATGCTTGTTGATAATATGCCAATTGTTTTATCCCATCCGGAAGACTGCCCAACAACAGGAGGAAGTGTTTGGTCTAGTATTGTTTTTGCTTGTTGTTTTGTTGGAACCGTTAGCTGTTTTCCAGATACTTGAAGAGTATTAATTACCTGGTCTGTTGTCATTCCGATTCTATTTCCAACAACTTCAGCCATTCTTTGAGGAGGTATAGATTCTAATGCTTGAATCTGTACTATTTCATCATAAATTATATCGTAATTTTGATTTGCTTCTTTTACTTTATCGGTGTTTTGTCTAGCTGCCTTGTTCCTAGAAATTAATTTAGATGCCTGATTTCCTAAAAGACCAAGACCAAGAGAAGCTCCAGCCCCTACTGCTGTTGAGATTCCCAGGCTAGTTAAATCATTTATTCCCCCCTCTTCAGCTAACTGAGCTGCCGCCTCAAACTCAGCACCCATAACAGCCCCCATTGCAGCCATTCCTTTTAATCCTTTACCAACAGGAAGGAGGGAGGTTGGTGTGGTTATCATTTTAGCTGCCATTCCTAGAAAATTTGCAGACCCAGACTCAGCACCAAGAGCAGATAGCTCTGGGTATTCTTCTTTTAAATCTCTAATCTTTGCTCCTCTAATCATTTCCCTTCTTTGATCTTCTGAAGCTTCTTTAAATCCTTCTCCGTATAGCTCTTCGGGAGAAAGATAATCGACTCCGCTCATGCCGATGGACAGTTTTCCTAGAGGCCATTTAGATTCTGCCCATATTCCAAGATTTGTTATATCGTTTTCGCTTGAATCAAATGTATACATAAACTCATCAAGCCATGACGGGTCTTGGTTGTCTATATCTACGGGAGCTACTTGTTCAGAATTTTGTTCTTGAAGAATCTTTTCTTTTAGCGAGAGAAGTTTTGGCCTTGTGTCAGGCTCTTCAATAATTTGCTCAACTTCTTTATTGCCGACTGAATTAAGAACATTAACAGGCTCGGCAGACAAGCTTGCCTCGCTTTCTACTGAAGGGTATATTTTAGTTTCAATTTGTTGAACAACCTCCTCCGGCTTTGGCAAAGATGTTATTGCTTCAACTTTTGGAAATAGTTGTGTTAACTCAGCCATTTTAAATGCCTTTCAAAATTTCTTATAAGGAAATAAGCGTATGGTTTAATTTAACGATTCCGTCATCATTTTTCTGAACAACGCTATCTACTCTTAAAGGATAAGTCATTATCATATCCCCGATCTTGCTGTTAGTAGGAGATAGGCCGTAAGGGAAAGAATCATTATCAATCATTTCTGAGGTTATTGGACGAACAGTTACTATGTCCTTATTTTGAATCCCCAGTTCTCTCAGGTCATTTTTTGTTACTCCTTCTATAAATAAACTAGGATTATCCCTAGTTTGTTTTGTCATTTTTATCTCTAAGGGCTGTTCTTGTGCAAGTCTTTGTTCGATTCTTTTTGTTGCAACTGCTCTGCTTACCTTAAACGTACCCTGGTAATCGTAAATTTCTTGAGCAATTTCTTGAGACGATTTATTTCCATATAAAGTATATTTACTAAGATTATTGTTATCTAAAACTTGATCTTCAAGAGTATTAAGCTGATTCTCATTAAGAATTCTTGGAAGAGAAGTGTTAGGTTTTAACCCAAGATCAGATACAAAAGCTCCTATTTGATCTTGAGGGTTTGATGGGTCACGACCCCTGTTTGTTCTTACTAAAACAGTATGAATAGCATCTGGGTTAGCAATATCTGCGTCAGGATTTAACCTAAGAATTTCTGCCCCTCTCATCTCTACTTTTGTAGTTTGAATATCAGGATTTTTATTAAGAGCTATAGACATATTTGTTAATTGAGCTGAAGTCATGCCTGTTGCATCTCTGACTACATCTGCAAGATCATTTTGCCCACCTTCTATTAATTGATCTGCTAGTGTGTTTCTTTGATTTTCAAGATCGGCACTTAACTCAGACTCTCTCGCTAACCTTAATTCTCTGTCACTTCTTTGAAAATCAAATCTTTCAATATCTCTTTCTGCTGCCCCTATTGCTCTTAATTCTACTTCCCTAGCTCTAGCTGCTGCTTCTGAGGCTACGGCTGCCGCCGCTGCTGCTCTAGTTTCTTGATTTGAACTATATATATCAGCCTGGTCTTGCCTTCTAAACATCCTTTCTTTGTCTGACAGCTCTACACGCATCTCACTCGCGGCCTGACGTAAAGCTGCTGCGCGAATAGGGTCAACACTTTGTATGGAATTAGCTGCTTTTAGTAAACCTTCTGGAGTAGACGTATCTATTTGCCCTAGCTGCTCTTGCATTTTTTCGCTGGCACTTCTAGGGTCAATCCCCATCATAGGCTGCACGGCTCTTCTTAGGTCTTCGTTTCGCTGTACACCTAATTGACCTGCCATCTGTGCAAGCGGAGCTAGATTAGCTACTCGCCCTTTTAATCCAGACGAAAGCAACTGACCTTGAAGCAAGCCTTGTTGAAGTAATTTTTCCTGACGCTGTTCGGGAGTTGATACAATATCCGCAAAGAGTTCATTTATATTAATTGCCATCTTTTAAATCCTTATACGCATGTTGAGCTTTTAAGAGCCGGTCATAATAGTGTTTAAATAATTGTCTAAGTAAGAATTACCTGTTGAGGCCGAAGGAAATGATGGCCCTATAAAGCCTGATGTTCCAGGAGCTGTTCCTCCACTATTAAGCAAGCCAAATCTAGTGTCGTTTTTAGTTTCTTGCTCACCCTTTAACAGATCAAACAATCCTTGGAATTGTTGTTGTCTTAGAGCATTCGCGAGAGCAGCATATCCAAGTTGCGCTTCCATTGAAGACTCTCCAAGCTGAGAACCTAAAGTCATTCCGGTAGCTGTTAATGCGTTCTGTTGTCTCGACATATCAAGACCTGGAACTAAAGATGCAAGCATTTGCTCTTGAGGCAGGTACGATGAAAGTAGAGATTTAAACCCAGTGTCAGCAGCAAGACCTGTTCTTGCTCTAAACTCCTCTAATCCTCCAAGAGTTATGTCGGCTGCGTTCTTTTGCTCTAGTCTAGCCTGCTCCATCGCGCTAACACCTAGCCCTGCTTGTTGTTCTGCTATAGCTTTTTCTAATGCTAATTGTTCAGGAGTACCACCAAACATAGCAGTGCGAACACCGCCTCTTCCTTGGTTAAATAGGCGTGACTCTAGCCCTAGTCTTTCTCTTTCTTGCTCTGGCTGAACCATTCCTTGAAGACGGTTAAAAATATCTGCTTCTCTATCCCCAAGACTTTCACCCATAAGCATATTTAAAACGCCAGTTTGGTCTGCTCCTCTTGCTTTTGGGTCATTAACATAATCCAACATCCCTGTACCCATTTCTGAGAGCTGCTTTTGTATTGCTAATTGCTCTGGACTTAGGTTTAAATTAACTCCTCCAGGGCCAACCTTCGCGGCTCCCGAAGGAGAGGTTACAGTAAAAGGTTTAAATTCAGTTTGCCTTCCTAGCTCTCCAACAATTCCACCAGACTTCTGAATAGCTTCTAGCCCGCCAGAACCATAGACAGTTTTTAAGTCTTCAGCTCCTAAATCTTGGACTGTATCTATAATTTCATTTTGAGCTAACGCACCACCAATACCGCTAATAGCACTTCTGTTATCTCCTGCAAAATCTAATAGTCCTTTAAAAAACTCATTAAAACCGGCCATTAGTAAGTACCTCCATCAATTATGGAAAGCGTTGTTGTGCCGCTAACGACCAGGTTAGCTGCGGTTACGGTTCCGGTGAATGTGGGCGAAGCTAAGTTACTTTTAGTAGCAACAGCAACTGCAATAGCGTCATATTCAGCTCCAACCTCAGAGCCTTTAACGACCTTCGCGGGATTGCCGCTAACCATAGCGTCTTTGGCTGCGAAGTTTGTAATTTTGGTATAGTTAGACATTAGACTATCCTTCCCATAAGGGCTTGAATATTGATTTCCTGTAGTGCAATTGAGTTTCCATTTACTGTGTTTTCAGCACCAACAGAAACAACCGTTCCCTGCCCTGACGCATTAATCTTTTTACGTTTTATTAGCGCAATAGAGGATGAATACTCTGCCGAGGTATTAAATTCTGATATGTTGTATTGTGCCACATTTGATGCAGGTAAAGTATAGGCTTGTTTTTTGTACGCATCCGAGTAGTCATACGCCCAGTTGAGGGTGATTGTTGAGCCAGCCCCATTAAAGGTTGTAATATTAATCTTTTTTAGAAACTTTAGATTAGAGGTATCGCCAAAACTTAATGGATGGCTAAAGTATCTAAGCTGAAACGAAGCAAGATTATCTTTATATCCATTGTATTGTGATATTCCTTCAGCATTACCTAGATATAAAATCTCTTCAACCGTAGAAGCAAAGCATTCTGGCCCAATATGACTCCATGTTGTGACCCTAAAGCTACCATCTTGAAGAGGAAATCTTGTATCAAAACAATACACTACGCCCAAATCTGGGAAGTTTAAAAGAATGAATGCCTCTATTGCAGAGTAGTGCATTTTAATCTTGCCAGTTTCTGCTGAGTACAAAGATTTAATATCATTATTTACATTCTTGGAGATGTCACCAATAGGGGCAGACTTCTCCTGGATAGTTCGGGCAATACTTCTAACTCCAGAGTCATCTAAAAAGATAAGGTCTTTACCCGTTGACACCTTCGCGTCCCTACTGACAAGACCTATATTTGATATCGTGTCACTAAGCGTCATAGTAGATGGGTCTTCAGCTCCAGAGTAAATCACTATAGACCTGCGGCCAAAGATCACTAAGAAGCCATTGTGAGCCTCTATGGAGGTTATAGTGTCATACCCTGTAGGCCATACCTTAGTTATGTCAATCGACCCTGTAGAGCCTCCTGTCCAGCCTGCTCCATTCAATAGGTCTGACCAGTAGATGATCGACTTCTCTGTTCCTATATCGCTTACCCAGAGCCTACCAAATGCCGCGAGGACATCATTGCCAAGAGGAGCAACTCCAGTTGAATGAGCATGGTCATCAATTTTTTCTATTGTTCCAGTATGATCTGAGTAGATTAACGGAGCATGTCCTGCCTGGAATAAATAAACATGGTTGTTAAACTCCACCATCTTCCAGTTGTTTGCAGTGATAGTATAGGACGCAGGGGTAGCGTCTACTAATGTAGTAGTTCCTGTAAATAACTTAAGGTTTCCTGCCGAGATAACTACTGTGCTTCCATCTTCTGCAACAAATTGGATAATCGACTCTATGTTGTTTCCTGAAAGAATTGTCTTATTAGTAGTTATTGTTTCATAACCTTTTCGCGAGGCAACTCGTCCTTCTTTATCAATAACACAGTTGTCTGCAACCGCAGCAAAACTAGGGTCTTGCGCTAAAGGCGCATCTTGAGTATTAATACCAGCAAATCCTGGGGCGGTAATGGTAATGCTTTGTAATTGCTGTGCCATCTAAACCACCATGTACGTTGTTTCTTCTGGATAATGATTGGCATCTATTGCAATTGCATCAGCTAACGCTGTTTGAGCTACTGCAAATTGCTCCAATGCTGATTGTCCTCCAGTTTCACCTCTTTCGCGAAGAGCCATAGCAAAAGCTAGTTGAACTATGGGGAAGTGAGGAGCTTTAATCTGAGTAGAGTCAGCAGACAAATCACTCTGAGGAGACGCAACCTCAAAGCGAAGCGTCTGGATTGCATCAGGCTTTGGATATAGTCTAATTTTAAGGTTGTCGTTTGCGTCTGTTCCTACAAAAGTATAATTGCTTGGAGTACCAGAGGCAGGAGTGTTGTTGTAATACCATTCATCAAAATATGCTTTAGGTCGATAGCTAATAAAAGCATTAGCCGTATCGTTTAGTGCAAATTTAATTACTCCATTCATTTTAAGATCAGTAAGAGTGTAATCTGTAGTTCCAGATACAGTAGGTATTACTATCTCGCTTCTAAGCGAAGACCAGTTCCATGCTTCTTCAACTACTCTTTTTGCGTCATTGATAAAGTCTCCAATCAAAGCCGAATAGCTTGTCTCTAAAATAGTATCAGCTTGATCCTCGCGAAGCCTGCGTAATACACTATTGACTGCCTCAATGTAAGTCATTATTTGCCTCCTGCGGCTCGCATAAATCGTTCAAACATTCCAGCATGAATGTTATCTAGTTTTGTAAATTGTGGTTCAAATAAAATAGAGCTAACAACAGGAGTTTTTTGAATAGCTGAAAATAAATTTATATTACCATTACCGTTTCCATCTCCATCTCCATCTCCATCCCCGTCACCTGTTCCTGGGCCTGTTCCTAGTCCTGTTCCTGGGCCTGTTCCTGTGCTTATTTCTGTTGCTGTTCCTTTTCCTTTATTAAGATCACTGTCAAGGTCAACATCACCACCAGTAGTATCAACACCAGTAGTATCAACACCAGTAGTATCACCACCACCAGTAGTATCAACACCAGTAGTAGTATCAACACCGCCAGCTATACCGCCAGTTACACCGCCAGTAGCATCTCCAGTAACATTACCAGTAGTATCAACACCGTCAGTAATACCACCAGCAGTACTGGTTTTATTTTTATTAGAGGCTATCACTAAAGCGTCAAAGAGAGGATCGCCAGCCGCTATAGGTATTAAATCTGAAGTAGTGTTAACAGTAGATGTTCCTGTGCTATCAACCTTGCTGCCATCATGCTCTAGTATTGGCTGACCTGTATCGGGTTCAAACATAATTCCTGCCGTCTGCCCAGTTGCCACATCTGCACCGTTAAAACCTTCTACGGTATTAGCATCTATAGTGTCTCCGGTAAAAATTCTATCTCCGTTATCATTAAAAGGCGCGTAATGAAATAGCCCAGATTCAGCGTCAAAGATAAATGGAAAATTACCAACAATGCGATCATCAGTTACTATATCGCCTTTTTTAAGACCCGCAGGGTTTTCTGGGCTGCCACTATTGGCTGCGCCTGAATCACTTACAGCATCTTGCGTAGTATCATTTAATGCAGAATCTGTATTTAAGAGTTCGTTATCTAATGAAGCGTCAGAAGTAGCGTCAGTTGCACTACTTGTATCTCCTCCTCCTCCTGAATCAGTTACGGTTTCGTCAGGAATAAATGTAGGATAGTATCCGCTTGTTCCCATCCCACTGCCTGTATTTGGATTAAAATTTGGTAGCACTTCTCCCGTCATGGTGTCTTGCCATTTACCTTTAACTCCTTGTGAGGATGTAGAAGAGTCAACACCAGAACTTATTAACTTGTCTAAAAGCTGATCTTTAGTATCACCAAAAAATTCTAAGCCGGAATCTGGAAGTGCGTTAACGGTATTCAAAGCATCTAAAAGGTAAACATCTGGGGACATACCTTCCGAAGCAATGCCGCTTGTCGAAGCTTTTTCAGCCAAACCTAAAGCCATGTCTACTTTTGCAGCAGCGTCATTTAACTCTCTTTCTTCGGGAGTCATTGGGGTTGCTTCCATACCCCCGCCACCAAATATATCCATAGCGTCAATAAGTCTAGTAAATAGACCAATACCAGGAATAACGGCGTTAAGCGCATCTGTAGCAGCAAAAAAAGCTTTGGTTTTATCTGATGAATCTGCGTCCGGCCCTGTAACAGAGTTTAAAATATTAGTGCTAATATCTCCTGCACTAATACTATCTGGCACTAACGCTTTTTGAGCTATCTGTGATCCAATGCTTACGGCATTGCCTGCTGGCATAAGAGGAGTGTTATCCGCAGTGTTATCAGCAGCACTAAGCGCATAAGGGCTATTTGGGCCTACTCCTGCTGGAGCTTCAGGAGAGGCAGGTAGCGCAGAATACATATTGCCTGCTAAAGTTAAGTCATTAAGCATATTAAAATTATTGTTAGATGCTGGTGCGGGAGTGGGAGAGAAAGCAGCACGAGCGTCAGCGCGAGAGACACCTGCCATATCTGCTACAGTGTCTAAGTCTGCACCAGAGGAAACAATAAAGTCAGAAATCTGGGTAACAGACGCACCAGGATTATCTGACATATATTTTATTACGCTGTCTTCTGCTGCGGCCATTATTCTTCCTTAATTTACTTTTCTCTGCTAATGCCTTTTGTCTTTTCAAAGGTACGCATAGCCCCAAGACCTAGCATACCCATCAAGACAGTAGTCAAAAGCGATGTGTCTACTTCAGGAACGACAAACCAGATACCTAAAATAGGAGATATTATTGTTGAATACAGCAAGGCTAATCCACATATCCAGCCGATTGCTGGCCTCCAGCCTGCTACAAACAAGC
>TARA_R110002073_G_scaffold25378_18_pt1 | contig 15814 bp, 15 predicted proteins | sample TARA_R110002073 | Tara Oceans TARA_R110002073 (sample SAMEA4397174) | marine metagenome | biome: Polar Biome; feature: [DCM] deep chlorophyll maximum layer (ENVO:01000326); material: water (ENVO:00002006), including particulate matter (ENVO:01000060) such as... | depth 40 m
CCTTGATCCAGAGGTTTTTCGCAAGGATTCAGCGCTGGGTGTTCCCGGGCTTTTTCGTGCCTGGAAAGCAGGCAATGTCGCCCTTGCTAATGCGCCAGGTGCTGGTGTTGCAGATGACAAGGTGGTTTATACCCATGTCCCTGAAATGATTCGTTACTATCTAGGTGAAGAGCCAATCCTGGAGAACGTGCCGAGTTTTAATCTCGAAGACAAAAAACAGCAGCAACATGTGCTCGGTAACCTCGAAAACCTGGTTGTAAAACCCGCAAACGAATCCGGCGGCTATGGCATGTATATCGGTCCCCGGGAATCAAAGAGCAGGACCGCCGAAATGAAGCGCCAGATTAAATCCAACCCGCGAAACTATATTGCTCAACCTATCATCAACTTATCGACTGTACCGACCCTTTGCGAAAATGCCATTGAGGCGCGTCATGTGGATCTTCGGCCATTTATACTACAGGGTAGTCGTAGCTACGTAACAGCGGGCGGGCTGACACGAGTTGCACTTGTTAGAGGTTCGCTGGTTGTTAATTCATCTCAAGGTGGCGGCAGCAAAGACACCTGGATTCTCGCAGAAAATAGTTGAGGCACTTATGTTATCGAGAGTAGCAGAACGAATGTATTGGATGGGTCGCTATCTTGAACGGACAGAAAACACAGCCCGTTTGATCAGCGTGAATACCAATCTTGTTATGGATATGCCAAAGGTAAAACACATTTGGAACAGCTTGTTGCAGATCACAAGCTCCGAATTACGATTTCAAGAACGGTTTACCAAAATAGACGAACGCAACGTCGTTAAGTTCTTGCTCGACGATGAATTTAATTCCATACGCGCCAGTATCCGACTCACCAGAGAAAATGCTCGTACGACACGGGAAATATTACCCAATGATGCCTGGGTGCTGATCAATGAACTCGACCTATTTATCAAGAACAACAAGGACCAGGGTATTAAACGGGAAGGTAGACATAAGTTTTTACAGGACATTACTGCTATTTGTCACCAGTTGACCGGTGCTCTGGCAAGCAGTATGAGCGTCGATACCGCCTACAACTTCATCGAACTTGGACGCAAGCTAGAACGGGCTGACATGACCACCCGCATTGTCGACGTGGGTTGTCTGAGTCTGATTAACCCGGAAATGGAAGGCATCAACGAGTATGAAGACATCCTCTGGATGAACGTCCTGCGTTCACTTGCGGGCTATCAAATGTATCGGCAGCATGTTCAGGATCGGGTCAATGGCGAGGACGTTGTAGATTTCCTTATTACCAATCAGAACTTCCCCAGGGCCGTATCTCACTGTCTCCAAAAGGCTAGCGATAGCTGTCAATCATTACCGAGGAACGAAAATACCCTCAGGGTGATTAGTCAGGCGCAGCGACATTTGGCCCACAACGACGTGATTAAGCTACTCAACACCTCGCAGCTGCACGGTTATATCGATGAGATTCAACTAGACCTGGCGAATATCCACGACGAACTCGGTAAGACCTGGTTTTTACACGATCTCAGTATTGCTGAGTCGTCGGGATCACAAAAGCGGCTCGAGTTTACTGATTAGGGACTCAACTTCTTTAGGACTATTGTAGTGCGCCATAGAGAAACGGATTACGCCTCGCGCGGGATCCAGATCTAACTGCTCAAGCAGCCTGGGCGCGTAGTAATGGCCGGATGACACCAGGATATTCTGGTCGCATAGAATATGGGCTAGATCTTCAGGTTCATCATTGGCCGGTGAAAAAGCAATCACGGGGCAGCGCCATTCATCAGCCTTGCTGCTCCCAATCAAACGAGCGCCCTGTGCATTCGCCAAATAATCTAATAACGGCGCAATCAATTTCCGTTCATGCTCACGCCAGAGATCTGAGACGAATTCTGCCGCGTCTCTTTCCGAATTAACGGGCCCGCCATGGTGGGCAGAGAGCGTTTCAATGTAATCAAGGGTACCGTTACTCGCTGCGATCTGCGCGTGATCCGGCCCGGCAGGTACAAGCCGCTCGTTCACATCTAACGTCTCTTTAAAATAGTGTCCCTGGCGGGGTAGCTGATCTAACACCGGTTCCCGCACCACCATAACGCCAAGATGAACGGAATAGACCTTGTAGAGTGAGAACACATAAATATCAGCACCGAGTGCCGCAACGTCAGGCAGCGCATGGGGCGCATAAGAAACACCGTCAACCAGGGTCATAGCCCCGACAGATTTTGCCATCGCGACTATTTTTAACGCATCGTTCTTCTGCCCAACAATATTCGACGCATGGGGAAAACACACCAGCCTGGTTGTCGGGCCTAAGATCTTCGAGAGTTCATCCGGATCAAGCAAACCGCTCTGAGGATCTGCGGCCCACACCCGCACCGTTGCGCCGGCGGCTTTTGCCGCGCGAGACATCGCGCCTATATTGGATTCGTGATCCTGATTGGTGATAACAATCTCATCCCCTTCAGCCAATAATTCGCGAATGGCCTGGGCAAGTACGTAGATGTTTTGTGTTGTTGATGGACCAAAGCCAAGTTCATTGGGTTTCACGCCCAGGGCACTGGCCCATCGCCTTTTTGCAGTCTGCATTTTCTCCATGCCAACCTGACTGGCCGTAAACCCATTACCGGGTTGCAGCTTATTTTGCTGGTAAAACTCAGTTAGCGCCTCGATGGTTTCCTGGCAAGGCAGTGAACCTGCTGCAGAATCAAAGAAGCACCCACTCAATATTGAATTTTGAAACGCAGGAAAGTGTTGTCGAACAAAACCTAGATCAAGCTCTGACATTAAGCACTATCATCCTCGGCTTTATCAGCCGCAGCACGAACCACTTTACTGTTGTTGTCCCAGTTTGCGCTCCAGGCAATCGGAGGCATATTGGCAAATGCTTCTTTAAGGCGCTGGTCCCAACTTTCACGAATCTGCTTTAGATATTCACTGCTTTCTTCGAAACGGTAGTGTCGAGTGATCTGCAAGCTGTCCTTATGGTAGATCAGCACTTCGATGGGAGGGCCAACCGTCAGATTACTGCGCATGGTGGAATCCATCGATACCAGACCGCAAAGCACTGATGTTTCCAAGCTTGATCCTAGTGTGATGATGCGATCCAAAATAGGTTTGCCGTACTTGCTCTCACCGATTTGCAAATAGGGTGTATCTGAGGAGGTTGTGATGTGGTTGCCCTGGGGATACACAAGGTAGGCTTTAGGGGTGCGTTTCAAAATCTGCCCCCCGACGATAAAGCTAGCCTCAAAAGCTTTGCCGCTTTCACTTCGATGCTTATCTTGCTCAGCGTGACTCACCTCACCAATATAATCGGCAGCCTCTTCCATATCGGAAACGGTCATCAGATTGACAGATTTTTCCTGTCGGATATCTTTCTTCAGTCGCGCTACCACAGCCTGGGTTGTGGCTAAATTACCCGCAGACAGCAACACAATTTGGCGTTTGTCGTCTTCACCAAACATATGCATTTTTGAATAGGTGCTGACATTGTCGACACCGGCATTGGTACGGGAATCCGAAATAAAACAAAGCCCATCGTCAATAGCGATGGCAAGGCAATACGTCATGGAGGGTCGCTTCTAGTTTAAGGTGCTGTTAACGATATGATTGAATTTCTAATTTGAATTATTGGAGCTATAAATACAGGCCCGGCGTTAAAAACGCGCCACATTTTTTTGACTATTCTTCCACTACTCTTCAACTACTACTCAACTACCATTCAACTACATAGTGGCGGTAGCATTTGAGGAGCCAATGCTTCCGGCAAGATACGTTTCGATTTTATCTTTGGCGATGTTATCGGGGTCACTAAACTGAATCCCGACACCCGGAGTGTGAGGACTTTTGACACCCTTTTTCGCAATCCAAACGACCTTGCCTGCAACGGGTATCTTCTCTGATTCGTCCATTAGGTTCAGAAGAATAAAAACGTCATCGCCGATGTCGTACTCAGTTCGGTTAGCGATAAACAAACCGCCATTTTTCACGAACGGCATATAGTAATTGTGCAAGACCACCTTGTCCTTAATGGTCAAGGCAATCATTGTCTTCTTGGCGCCGCCTCTGGCCAGCTTACCCATTTATGCATCTCGCCTTAAATCTGTGCCTGATTCTGCCCTATGGTTTGTTAATCTACAAGCCATAGCTCTGGCTATCTAGGTTTTGGCAATCCAGCATCAAAAGCTCTAGAAGCAACGTTTTATTTGGGTTTTGACTGCCCCGTAGGCGTCGAAAATCGGTTTGGAGGCGACTCACCGCAGCGAGGGCCTGAACACTAGTCAGATTTTCTGCGATTTCGGCAATTTGGGGTCTCAAATCACTATTTTGAATTGCCTCCTCACCCGCCTGGAGGCCGTGTCTGGCCACGTCTGCAAACATGGTCATGCCCAGTAAAATGACCTCCTCCGGGTCAATTTTTGCTAAGGACTCCACAAGACTCACCACATCATCGGTACCGTTTAGCAGGTCACACCAGGCGCTGCTAATCTGTTTCCGGCGGGTCAAAAATGATTCATCGGCGTTTTCAATTGCCTCAAGGGGTGAACCATCACCTAATTTCAAGAGCAGTTCCCAATCCAACTGCTTAGTGTCCTGCTGCATGAGCCATTCGATGGCAACAGTTCTGGGTGGCACAGGGATTTGGACAATCTGGGATCGACTCCGAATTGTCGCAAGAAGTTGCGCAGGATCATCGGAAACCAATATCAAATGCGTATTCTGAGGCGGTTCTTCCATGGCTTTCAGTAAAGCATTGGCAGAATTACGATTCATAGCATGGGCTGGGGAAAGCACAGCAATCTTCAACCCACCCATTTGTGCAGTCTGGTTGACCCAATCTGTTAGTTGACGAACCTGTTCAATCTTAATTTGTCGGGAGTCTTCCTCGGGTTGAATCAATTTAAAGTCCGGATGACTTCCAGCCCCAAGCAAATGACAGGTTTTACAGACCCCACAACTACTCCCTTCAACACAGAGCAATTGTTTAACCAGCGCCAGGGCGAGATCCAACTTACCTAGTCCCTGCTGGCCGGCGAACAACAGTGCGTGGGGTAATCGGTCGCGACGTTGCCTGTCCGTCAGATCCTCAAATATGCCTGCTAACCAGGGGTAAATCATGCTCGCCATTCCACCAGAGACTTTTGCAACGCTGCTTCAATAGCAATTTGAACACTCTCAAGCGATTGTCCGGCATCAATCACAAAAATACGATCGGGGTTGTCGGCCGCTCGAGTCAAAAAAGTAGCACGAACCCTTTCGAAGAAGCTTGCTGACTCTCGCTCAAATCGATCTAATTCTCCGCGTAAACTTGCACGCTCAAGCCCAATTTCAATCGGGAGATCTAAGAGAATAGTCACGTCGGGTTGATATTCTTTTAATGCCACTGAGTCAATTTGTTGTATAAGCTGAAGAGACATGCCCCGTCCTCCACCTTGATAAGCATAGGTTGAATCCGTAAACCGATCGCAGATCACCCAATCCCCACGCTCCAATGCAGGTTCTATTAGTGACTCAACATGTTGCGCACGTGCAGCAAACACCAACATCAGTTCGGCAATATCAGTCATGTCTCCATTATTTTTATCGAGCAGAAGATCACGTATTTTTTCGGCTACCGGAGTCCCACCGGGTTCCCGTGTGGTAAGAAAAGAGATGCCTTTTGAGGTGAGAAGTGACTGTAAGAATGCTAAATTTGTGGTCTTGCCGACGCCTTCCACGCCCTCTATTGAAATAAAACAACCACGTTTATTCATGAAAAGCTCAATTGGTTTCTACAGGGGGAGCACTACGGTATTTTTCTACCCTACCAGCTTTTTGAAAGCGGCTCACTGCCGCATTATGCTCCTGCAAGCTGGTTGAAAAATAGCTTCGACCATCACCCTGGGCGACAAAGTATAGGTAGGGGCTGGCCTGGGGTTGAACCGCAGCCTGAATGGATGCGCGGCCCGGATTACAAATCGGTCCGGCGGGAAGTCCCCTGTGAACATAAGTATTGTAGGGATGCACCGCACCCAAGTGACTTCTTTTTAGATCACCGTCAAAGTCTTCTAAGCCGTAGATCACTGTGGGGTCAGACTGGAGTTTCATACCCCTTCGGAGGCGGTTATTAAACACACTAGCGATGATGGCGCGGTCTGGGCCGTAACCCGTTTCTTTCTCTATGAGAGATGCCAGGATAAGCGCCTCTTCTGCAGATGCTACCTCGGCAGTATTGCTCCGAAGCTGCCACAATTCTGTTAACTCAGATTCCATCTTACGTCGTGCTCGCTTGATCACATCAAATGCACTATCCGCCCGGGTATAGGCATAGGTGTCAGGGTACAAACGGCCTTCCCATGCAGCCAGGTCAGTTATCATCTCAACCATCTCCGCCGGGTTATCGCGCCTGAGAAACGGAGTCTGGGCAAGAAGTTTCAACCACTGGGCGGTTGTCCAACCTTCGGGGAATGTGACAGTCCTTTGTATGACGTCACCGGACCTGAGCAAAAACAACAATTCAGCCGGGGTCATGCCTGGCTCAATTTTGTATTCACCTACCTTTATATGGCCGGCTGTTGCGCTTAAGCGCCCATAAAGTCGAAACAAAAAGGCGGGATGTGGCAGCCAATCCGATGCTGACAGCTTTGTCGCGAGACTACTGATGCCCTCACCTTTATCCACAATCAGATATTCGGTTTCTGAGATATTCAGCGGCTGCGTAAATATCTGAGTCATAAAAAGGGTGCTGCTACCTATCAACAACGAGGCAACAATCAGTATATTCCTCATCAATCCACGCGTTTGAAAATCAACGTGCCATTTGTCCCACCAAAACCAAAGGAGTTAGACAGGGCTGCATTGATGGTCATTTCCCGAGCGGTATGGGGAACATAATCGAGGTCACAACCCTCTCCTGGATTATCAAGATTGATGGTTGGAGGTGCAATTCCGCGCTGGACCGCCAAGGCGGTAATGACCGCTTCCACGGAACCCGACGCGCCGAGTAGATGACCAATCATAGATTTAGTTGAACTCACGGCCACATCCATCGCTTTTGCACCCAGCAGAGACTTAACTGCCTGGGTCTCGGCGACATCCCCAAGGGGGGTCGATGTACCGTGGGCATTAATATAATCTAACTCTGATGCATCCATTTCCGCATCGTTCAGGGCATTCTGCATGGACATGCGCGCACCGGAGCCATTCTCAGATGGCGACGTCATATGGCTTGCATCCGCGCTCATGCCAAATCCAACAATCTCACAGTAAATTTTTGCGCCGCGCCGCTTTGCCGCTTCATATTCCTCCAGGACAATCACCGCAGAGCCATCACTTAGTACAAAACCATCGCGATCACGATCCCAGGGGCGACTTGCTAATTCGGGTTCGTCATTTCGGGTAGAGAGCGCCTTCATTGCAGCAAAACCGGCCATGGTGGTTGGCGAGGTCGATTTTTCTGCACCACCCGCAAGCATCGCGTCGGCATCACCCGCTGCAATCATGCGAGCTGCAAAGCCAATGTTGTGTGTGCCCGTTGTACATGCGGTGGTAATGGCAATGTTGGGGCCCTGGAGCCCATACATAATCGACAAATGTCCTGCGACCATATTGATAATGCAGGAAGGAACAAAAAATGGCGTAACTTTACCGGGTCCCCGATTCACAACAATGTCATGGCAGGTCTCAATGGTGACAATTCCACCAATTCCCGAGCCCACGGCGACGCCAATTCGATGACGATTTTCATCTGTCACTTCAAGGCCAGAATCTTTCATCGCCTGGATACCGGTCACCAGACCATACTGAATAAAACCGTCCATTCGCCGCGCTTCTTTCGGTGAAAGGTATTCCGACATATCGAAGTCAGGCACTGCCCCACCAAAGCGGACGGGAAAGCCTTCGGTATCAAAAACTGAAATAGGCCTGATACCACTTTTGCCAGCGGTAAGACCATCCCAACTGGATTCGAGTGACGCACCAAGGGGTGTCATCATCCCCATTCCGGTTATCACAACTCTACGATTTTTCACTGAAGCCCCCTGCACCAACGATAGTATAATGGCGCAATATTCTCTTTATGATGGTGTACATTCTAATCACACCCTTTAGAAGTGCGGTTTAGTTGTACTTTTTACAAGTACTTGCTTGACGTACTAATACCGAGTGTACAAACACAAAGGCCGCATTTGCGAAACGCAAATGCGGCCTTTGGAGAATATCTCATTCGATCAGGTATGAGCTTCGATGTACTTGATAGCTTCCGTCACGGTTGTAATCTTCTCTGCTTCCTCATCGGGAATTTCAGTTTCAAATTCCTCTTCCAGAGCCATGACGAGTTCTACGGTGTCGAGTGAATCGGCGCCCAGATCTTCGACAAAAGAAGCTTCAATTGTGACTTCTTCTTCTTTTACGCCTAACTGTTCACAGACCAGTTTTCTAACTCGTTCTTCTATTGTGCTCATGTTGTTCATTACTCCTGAGGATGCAGTCTAAGCTGCGCTATTTTAATGAAATGCCAGCAACCCTATCAAGTATTTTATGCCCTTGACTCTGGCGGTATATTGAGGGTTAAAACATTCGAGGCCATTCAGCCACGATTAGGACATGTACATGCCCCCATTGATGTGAATGGTTTCGCCGGTAATATAACCAGCTGTATCACTTGCTAAGAACGCTACCAGGGACGCGACCTCCGATGCTTCTCCGAGCCTACCTAGTGGCACCCGGGTCAACAATGCAGCCTGTTGTTCTTCCGGCAGTTCGTTTGTCATATCGGTACTAATAAAGCCTGGTGCAATCGAATTAACCGTAATGTTTCTTGATCCCAATTCTGCAGCAAGTGCTCTACCGTAGCCTTCCATACCCGCTTTTGCGGCAGCGTAGTTACTTTGCCCTGGATTACCCATACTTCCCACGACAGAGCTGATATTGATAATTCTGCCCCAGCGAGCCTTGGTCATTCCACGCAAACAGCCCTTTGCAACCTTAAAGACAGAACTAAGATTGGTATTGATCACATCATCCCACTCCGCTTCTTTCATACGCAGCGCAATGTTGTCTTTTGTGATGCCCGCATTGTTAACGAGTATTGTCGGTGCATCTAGATCTTTTATTGCCGCAAAGAATGCATCAATCGATTCACTTTGTGAGACATCAAGCACTTCACCACGCCCCTGACTGAGCGCGGCGGAAATCCCAGCAGCACCTTCCGCAGTGGTTGCCGTTCCGACAACGTAGTGCCCTGCAGCCACGAGACTCTCGGCTATTGCTTTGCCGATACCTCGAGATGCGCCAGTAACAATTGCGACCCGGCTATCCATACAAACTACCCCAATGTCTCTAATGTCGTGGTCAAAGACTCCAACGAGTTAATACTAAGCCCTTGGATAGACTTATCAATACGTTTAGTCAAGCCACTCAATACCTTGCCCGGGCCACATTCTACAACAGTCGTGACATCATCTGCTGCTAAACGCTGTATCGTTTCTGTCCAGAGTACTGCACTAAACATTTGCGCAACTAAATTTGATCGAATCTCATCGACGTTCGAGTGATAACCGGCATCGACATTTTGTAGAACTTGAATTTCAGGGCTATTGAACGTCACCCCTGCAAGGGCTTCAGCCATTTTATCTGCGGCGGGCTTCATGAGTGCGCTATGAAAGGGCGCGCTTACCGCTAGAGGCATCGCTCGCTTTGCACCAGCATCTTTTAGGGCTTCAATTGCACGTTCGAGTGCAGCATTACTGCCAGCAATCACTACCTGACCTGGGGCGTTGTAGTTGGCCGCCTGAACGAGTTCTTCACCATTAGAGGCTTTAGCACACAGTTCTCGAACAATATCGTCTTCGAGACCCAGAACCGCAGCCATACCACCTTGACCAAGCGGCACCGCGGTTTGCATAAACTGACCACGTTGTTGAACAAGTTTGATGGCATCTGCAAACGCAACAACACCAGCGGCAACTAGAGCTGAATACTCTCCAAGACTATGACCGGCAACCACATCAGGTTTTACCGCCCCAAGAGACTGCGCGACGCGCCAGATAGCAATAGAGGCAGCAAGCAGTGCGGGTTGTGTAAATTCAGTTTGATTTAACTTATCTTCAGGACCCGACTGAGCCAATTGCCAGAGATCGTAGCCAAGTGCGGCGGATGCTTCTTCGAAAGTTGCCTCAATTAGGCTGTGTTCACCCGCAAGGTCAGCCAACATGCCAACAGCCTGTGAACCCTGACCGGGAAATACGTAGGCCAGTTTCCCCATGGAACTCCCCTTTCTTATGTTGTTTTCTGTCAGAAAAAAAGCAGCACCCCGAAAGGTGCTGCTTATTTTATTCTTTTATTCAAGCCGAAGTTAGTCGTCTTGTGTATGGACAACCTTTTTACCACGGTAAAAACCATCAGCACTGACGTGGTGACGACGATGGGTTTCCCCGGTGGTGGTTTCTTCAGAGAGGGTAGGTCCCTTCAAAGAATCATGGGCACGACGTAGACCGCGACGTGATCGGGTAACCTTACTTTTTTGAACGGCCATTGCTAGCTCCTGTTAATTCGTCTTTCAATTCCGCGAGACCCGCAAAGGGTTTGTATGTCTCACCGGAAGGGCTCACTTCCTGATTGTCTTCTTCAGCAGCCTTATAATCCTCGACTTTGCAGTCGGCATTGTCATGCCTGGCTACCATTGGTAGCGAAAGAATCAGCTCATCTTCGAGTAGATCGACGGGAGAAATGAGATCCTCTGGACTCACAATACCATCAATATCCTCTTCTAGATCAAATAGCGCTTCCGCAGTATTCACAATGACATGGTTCAAGCGCGCTGATAACTTGTAGTCAACCGGTGCCAGACAATTCTGGCACGTAAGGCTCACGATGACAGATGCGTCACCTACTACCAACGATGCTTGTTTTCTTGCCTTGCGAAATGCAAGTGTAGCGCTAACCTCCCCTTCCGGCTCTAAAAGTGAATCCGTCAACCGACTGAAGTCACGAAGTTGAAGAGTTCCTTCAAGTTTACGCTTCTCTGTCGCCAGTTTTCTGTGATTTACTCGCGCTGGGAGGGGGCCTGAAAACATAAGGGGCGCATCTTAGGCATCCAGCCCGTCCCTGTCAAAACAAAATTGCTCGATAAAACTAAAAAACTCACATTAATTCAGTAGGATATCTTCAATGGGGAGCCCAAACACTCCGATCGTGCTCGCTTCCACATCGGTCTACCGAAAGGCGCTGATGGAAAAGCTCGGCGTAGACTTTAAGCAACTGGACCCAGAGTTCGAAGAAACGTCTATTCCAGAGGAAATACCTGTCGATCGTGCGGTCCGGTTGGCTCTGGGCAAATCGAACGCCGCAGGCCAAATACTGTTGGCCTCCGGGGCAGACTACAGCACAGTGGTCATTGGTTCAGATCAAGTCGCCCACTGTGGGGATCAGATCCTGTCTAAACCTGGGTCCTACGCAAATGCCTTCGAGCAACTGAAGATCAGTTCAGGTCAATGGGTCACCTACTCTACCGCGGTCTGTGTAACGAGCCCCGATGGCGGGATTATGGAAGCATTTAATGAAGACTATCGACTTAAATTTCGCACCCTTTCAGACCAGATGATCCATCACTATCTGGAGCTAGAGCAACCCTTTGATTGCGCAGGCAGCATTAAGGCCGAGGCTCACGGCATTCTGCTCATTGAAGACAGCCATGGCAAAGATATCAACACACTATACGGCCTGCCGTTAATTCAGTTGGTGACCGTACTTAAACAGATCGGCGCTCTATCGCCCTAACCGATACGAGGTAAAACATTAACATAGTTACTTAACTATCTGTATTTAAAAGCTTAATAGCTTCTTTGAACTGCTTATCCAAAGGCGCCTCTACCACCACCCTGTCGAATTTATCAATCGCTGGAATCACCAACCTGCTGGCGTGGAGCATCAACCTGCGTCCACCCATACCGCGTTGACGGTCCGCGTCTTCATCCCCATATTTAGTATCACCGACAATAGGGTAACCCGTAGCAGTACAGTGGACTCGAATCTGATGGGTTCGCCCGGTAATGGGGCGAGCAGCCACTAGAGACAAATGCTGGGATTGTTCTAGCACCTCAAATTCCGTTAGGGATGCCTTGCCATCAGCCTGAACACGGCTAATCCTCTCGCCACTCGCCAGGACATTCTTACTTAAAGGTAGATTGACGTGTTGCTTGCGAGCCGGCCATCGCCCGTGAACCACACACAAATAGTGTTTTTCTAATTCATCTTTATTATGAAGAAGCTTTTGTAAGCCTTTGAGGTAACTGGACTTTTTTGAGATCATTAAGCATCCTGAAGTGTCTCTATCGAGGCGGTGTACAAGCTCTAGAAACCGTTCCGTCGGACGAAGTTGTCGCATCCCCTCGATCACCCCAATGCTAATCCCACTCCCGCCGTGCACCGCTATCCCAGACGGTTTGTTGAGCACAATCAAACGCTCATTTTCAAACAGTATGGCGTCCGAGAGGCGCTGCAGGACGCCCTGGCTCGCCACCGCCGGCACATCACTAGACATGCGAATAGGAGGTATTCTCACCTGATCCTCAAGCGTTAGCCTGCTATCGGCCTTCACTCGCTTTCCATTGACTCGCACCTCACCTTTCCTGATGCACCGATATATTCTAGATTTCGGTACGCCTTTCATGGTTTTTAACAGGAAGTTGTCAACTCGCTGGCCCTCGGAACTTTCGTCAATTGAGACGATCTTGACCCTTGGCTCTGTATTAGTTTCATTCATGTAAAGCGGCTATCCTGCAATGCTTTGATCGAGCTGTAATTGTTGCTATGATGCCTTGGCACACGGGTCTGGCCGGTTCCACAAGAACCCAGCCCGATGACTCGCCCTAAACTTCCGGCAATTACAAAAATTGTTTGAAGCAGGAATATCAAGGGTCATATGCGTGCACTGTTGAGTACGATCACCACCGGAGACATATTAGATCCGGGGGAAGATTAAGTAGATTATCTCACAGATGAATTTTGGGTTTAGCGGTTTGCACTGTTTTCTTTTCAGACATGTTCTAACAGAACTTTTTTAACAGAACTTTTCTAACAGAACTTTTCTAACAGAACTTTGCAATTAAACCGCTGAACATTTTTAACCGCGATCAAATGAACGCGACGGGTAAGCCAAATCAGTTTGTTGTTGGCACAGTTTTACGTTTTAGAGCGATCAGTTTTACGCTGCCTGCTTTGATTAAATTGAGTGGTACTTTTCAATCTCCCACGTCATCCGGGATACCACAACTCCACGTAAGCGTGCGTCAACCATAAAATTTACGAAACCCAACGAAAGTAAGGAGTCGTTGAGGCATTTAGCACCAGTTCTCCCTGTTAATAGATTAATAGAGCACTGGGATTAAACACCGATAGATTTGGCGATACCACTTCGCGACTACGATCGCAAAACTTAAGTGATATCGTAATGAAAAGAATGTTAATTAACGCAACTCACACTGAAGAGTTGCGAGTTGCCATGGTAGATGGGCAACAACTCTATGACCTGGACATCGAAAGTCGAGCCCGGGAACAAAAGAAATCCAATATCTATAAGGCTCGAATTACTCGAGTTGAACCTAGCCTCGAAGCCGCTTTTGTCGACTTCGGTGCTAACCGCCATGGATTCCTCCCCCTAAAAGAAATTTCCCGAGAATACTTCTCGGTTGCACCTTCCAAAATTAAAGGCCGCGTCAATATTGCTGATGTCGTCAAGGAAGGAACTGAAATAATTATTCAGGTCGAAAAAGAAGAACGAGGCAATAAAGGTGCCGCGTTAACAACTTTTTGCAGCCTTGCGGGTCGATACCTGGTGCTGATGCCTAACAACCCCCGAGCCGGTGGTATTTCTCGCCGCATCGAAGGCGAAGAACGTGACGAATTGAAATCTGCACTCTCGGAGCTAGAGATCCCAAAAGACATGGGGGTCATTATCCGCACCGCTGGGATCGGACGTACTACCCAGGAACTCCAATGGGACCTCGATTACCTGGTACAGATATCTAAAGCAATCTCAGAAGCAGCAGCCAAAAAGTCAGCTCCGTTCCTTATCTATCAAGAAAGCGATGTGATTATCCGTGCAATTCGAGATTATCTGCGAGATGACATTGGCGAAATTCTGGTTGATACCGACGAAGCTTACCAACAGGCAGAACAGTTTGTTGATCAGGTCATGCCACAGTTTAAGAGTCGCTTAAAGAAGTACGACAGCGATGTGCCACTCTTTAACCGTTACCAAATTGAAGGGCAAATCGAAACCGCATTCCAGCGAGAAGTGAGATTACCTTCCGGTGGTTCAATTGTAATTGATCCAACCGAAGCGCTAGTTTCTATTGATATCAACTCCTCTAGAGCCACCCGTGGTTCCCATATTGAAGACACCGCAGTTAATACCAATCTGGAAGCGGCGGACGAAATTTGCCGGCAGCTTCGTCTAAGAGACATGGGCGGACTGGTTGTTATCGACTTTATTGACATGAACGCACAGAAGAATCAGCGCGCCGTCGAAAACCGTATGCGAGATGCCCTGCAAATCGATAGAGCACGAGTTCAGGTTGGCCGTATCAGTAAGTTCGGTCTACTGGAGATGTCCCGACAACGACTGCGCCCGTCACTGGGAGAAACAAGCGGCATTGTCTGTCCACGTTGTAGCGGTACCGGCAGCATCCGGGATATTGAGTCTTCAGCCCTTGGTGTGATGCGACTGATTGAAGAAGAAGCACTAAAAGATACCAGCAGCGAAATTCGTGCTTTTGTCCCCATTTCCGTTGGTTCTTTTATGCTAAACGAAAAGAGATCTGACCTCAGTGCTCTCGAAACTCGCAATGACGTACGAGTTGTTGTTGTACCTTCAGCCGATATGGAAACGCCCCACTTCCGGGTTGAACGAATTCGAACCGGTGATGAAGATACGGTTGCCGCAAGCTACGAAATTACTCAGGAAGAGGAAGCAGAAACCCTCGCACCTCAAGCCGCACGCCCTACCCCAGTAGAAGTCGCCGCAGTCAAAGCGATAACTGCTCAAGCGCCTGCAACTGCCCCAGAGGTTCCTAAAGCCAAGCCTGAGACAAAAGAACCTGCAAAGCCTGGCTTAATCTCACGCCTGTTAAGCAGCCTATTTGCTGCGGAAGAGGAAGTCGAAGAAGAAAAACCTGCGCCGAAGCCAAAATCCTCCGGCCAGAACCGTAATCGCGGCAACAATCGCAACCGAAATCGGGGTAGAGGCAACAATCAAAACCGTTCCTCTGAACGTAACCAGGAAGAACAATCACCTAAGGACGATTCAGCACGAACTAAATCTGATCGCAATCAGTCGGACCGTAACCAGTCGAATAATGACGAAAACAAACGCCGTAGACGTCCAAAGGCAACTGAGTCCGAAGTTGAAACAGAAACGACAAAACCTCAACGCAGTCGAAATGATAATGCCACTGAAGGTGATGATGACGACAAGCGCAATCAAGGTACCCGTCGTCGAGGTGGCCAGCGCCGAAGAAGTCAAAACCGCAACACCGAGAAAAAGCAAGAGAGTGAACAGGTGGAAGCTAAATCAGAACAGACACCTGAAGTTGCAAAGGAATCTGTCTCCGAGCCAGGTAAAGTAGGCGAAACTCGTATCAATCGTGAATCTCCGACTAAAACCCAATCTCAAAAAGATGCTCAAGGTGAGGCTTCGAAAGTGAGCGAAGATGTCGCAACAAAAGCTGTAAAAGAAGATGTTGTGGAGCAGGTAGTGGAGCAGGTTGAAGCGCAAGCTCCAGAAACAGCCCCAGTGGAAGTTGAAGAGAAAGTCACGGCAGCAGCTGTTACTTCTGAAAAGG
>TARA_R110002073_G_scaffold2668_1_pt1 | contig 15806 bp, 6 predicted proteins | sample TARA_R110002073 | Tara Oceans TARA_R110002073 (sample SAMEA4397174) | marine metagenome | biome: Polar Biome; feature: [DCM] deep chlorophyll maximum layer (ENVO:01000326); material: water (ENVO:00002006), including particulate matter (ENVO:01000060) such as... | depth 40 m
TATACAAATAATTAAGGAGATTCACTAATCTTTAGGGTTTAAGAATTGCCTACAAGGTTAGTCATTATGTAATTAGCAGGAGACATTCCAGCTAATTTTGCCTGTCTATAATGCTTTCTATTTAATTTATCATATAAACCTTTTGCATATACTTCTCTTTTTGTTCCATCATAATCACCCTTTATATAGTTTTTAAATACTCCATACTCACCACCCTGTGCCATAGTTGTAACCTCAAATGGATTAACCTCAGACATAGCAATATCTTGTGGAAATATATCTTCAATATACCCGTTTACTTTAGATATATATTGTTCTCCTGGTTGTTCTAATCCAACTGCTAATGCAGTATTATATACAACATCTCCTAAACCAGGTACTAATTTATTACCAAATCTATATTTTGTTGAACTAATATCTGGTGAAGTACCTTCATATAAAGCTCTAAGAGCTGCTATCTCTTCTTCTGGCGTTCTATTATCATCTACTCTTCCAGTACCAATAAGTCTATTAGAGCCTTGATTATAGGACAATATGGCCATGTTCCTTATATCTTGTTCAGTCAAACCTAAAGATGGATACTGTTTAGCATAGTCTTTAAATAATTCATAGTTTTTAGTTAATATATAACTTACAGCATCTACAGCTTTGTTATCATCTGCTAAATCTTCTGGGCTATTTATATCAAAATATTGTCTTGCAAATTTGTCTAATGAAGCAAATTTAGTTTTACCAATACCTAATGAAATACCTGAATCTTCTTTACCTGTAATATCATATGCTATACCTTGTAAACCTGCATTTTCACTTCTTGCTTGTTCAACAGTTCTTGGTGCATTAAATCCTACACCTGACTCAACACCTGTTATACCAAATGTGGCACTCTTTAACCATGCTGGATCTACTGATGAATTTAATATCTCTGGTATTTTGGTTGAATTATATGTAGCTCTTTGTAATATATTTTCAACTACCTCTCTACGTTTATTTGATAGCTTAGAATTATATTTTGTTTCTAAATTTACAATAGCTAATTCATCTGTACTTATATTATTTATATCATCAGTTATTTTATATTTAGATTTTATTTCTACATCTTCATTTGGTCTTCTAATCCATGCTGTAGATAATTCATTGTATGGTTGTTGTATTACTTTACCATTAACATTATGAGTTATAATTGGAACACCATCAACTATATTAGATACAAACCCACTATGAGTATTATGAGTCTTAGAACCTAAAGTTTCTTCATGGTGACTAGACCCCTGCCAATACAAACCTACTATGTCTCCTATCTTATAATCACTTGCTTTTGTTTGTGATTTCTTTTTTACTTTACCAGTAATATCTTTAAGTAACTCAATTGGTGTATCTACATCTATATTATCAAATAAATTACTATCATATATATTGTATATACTTGTACTATTATCTGCTCCTTCCATAGATTCAAATAAATCCCAAGCATCTTTATACTTAACACCAATAGCTTCTGTAAGCACACCATTACCTTCTAATATATTACACATACCTGCAGCACATCTTGGTTCATCTAACTTACTTGGGATATTATTAAATACTGTAGCTTGTGGGTCTTCTTCAAAATTGTCTGTATTATATGCATCTAATGCATTTTTAGTTTGATCACCAAACTTACCATCAATACTAGAACTTTTTTTATTAGTTAATAAAGGATTCATATATCCTTTTGTAACAAGTATGTTTTGTATACCCTTTACTTCATCATAAGTATCTTTGGTATAGTTTTTATAATATCTAGTTATAGAAGTAGGATCAAGGTTACTATCATCTACCATTGATCTATGAGCACCATAAGTTCTATTACCATACTTTCCATCAACACCTGTTCCACCAATATCATATCCTTTGCTTAATAAAACTTCTTGTAGATCTTTTATTTCTTCATCAGATGCACCACGCATATCTTTCCAACCCTCAGCATAATAATTGGATTTTTTTATAAAGTCAGCAATTAAAACAGGATCTTGATATTGTTCAAATTGTGTTTCTTCTTCTACAAATAATTTTTCTAGTTCTTCAACAGACAATGTAGGATTATCACGTTGTAAGTTTTCTAAAATTGTTTTTTCACGTATATTATACTTAGAAGTATCAACATATGTTTTATCTTGAGCTACCTCAAACTCTGATGGATCAAAACCAGCATATGAACCAAATGGATTATTTATTTGAGGCTCTACAATAGGATTTTTAGTATAGCTAAATTCAGGTAACGTTGGTACGCCAGTGTTATCTACCCTTGTTTCAAATAGTTCTCTATTGCCATATTGTCCTTTTGGTAATGTTTTAATTTTACCGTTTTTAGTTCTAGCAAATCTAGACTTATCTGTTTCCATACTAGGTATAAGTGTTCCTGAATATGATTTACCTTTCCAGTTCCAACTTACTGAACCTCCAGCTTTATAAAACTCTCTACTAATTTTTAAATATTCTTCTGGTGTTTTATTTTTTTGCTTAGCATTGGGTCCAAACAATGTTGGATATACATCTTCTAATTTTTTACCATCTCTTATTACGTCACCAAAATACTTTCTTGTTCCACCTCTACCTATAAAGTTAGACAAGTTAATAATATCCTCATATGAATAATCCCAATCATCACCTAATTGATCTTTATATTCAATTGTTAAATCATAAGCATCTTTAAGTAAAGGAGTAGTTATAGTATCTCCTTTTTTGCTTACAAACCCTTCATTTAAACGCATATTAAATATTCTTTCCTGTGCATCTTTGTCTGCTATAAATTCATCTCTTGTACCATCATAAAGATTATATTTATCTAGTTCAGAAAATCTTTGTCCATATAATCCTGACGCAGTAGATTCTTTATTCTTCATTAACTTACCACTCAAACTTTCAGCTTGTGCAATAGCTTTCTTTACACCTTCTATATCAACATCTATATCTTTCCAACTTCCACCTTCTTGATAAACTCCACCACCAAGTTTTTTATAAAAAGCATCTAAGTTTTTCATAATTGATTCAGAGTTACCTATCATAGTATTATATCCTGCACCACTAGTACCTTCTCTCATAGTTTTTACTAAAGCTGGTGGCAAAACATATTCCCCTTTTATAGGAAGGTTACCCTTACCCCCACTCATATCTAAAGCAGTTGATGTACCCCGTTTACTAACATCAAAAAGTTTTGCATCATTAGGATCTAAATATGCTGACATAACTCTTTTAGGATCTTTAGGATCTAATATTCCACCCTTTAAAGTATTCTTTGCATTATTTAAATAGAAAGGTTGAATTTCATCACTAAACCAATTACCATCTTCATAGTTTGTAAATGTTTTATTGTTCACATTTGCATCTTCAATTCTATTTAATCTTATAGCATCTGCTTTCTTCATAAGTTTTTTAGAACCATCTGAAGTAAACACTTCTACCATATCATCTGCAGTTGTTTTAATTATATCATCTGTAGACTTTGCTGAATTAGTTATTACATTTTTAATTATGGGTGCACCTTTTGTTACACCTTTTTTAAGAATGGATTTTACTACTCCTGCTCCAACATAACTACTTGGATCAGTTGCCATGTTAAGCAAAAATCCACCAATAGCATTATCAACTAATGGATTGCCATCTTTATCTTTAAGTCCTGCCAAATCTTTAATCTGTGTACCGTTTACATTTTCAAAACTGAAGTCACCTTTCAAAGCTGGCATAGCATCACTAAAATTAAATTCACCATCTCCACGCCCAGTAAAATATTCACCGGCTTCACCAACTAATGCTCCTGGTATACTCACTACATCAAGAGCATTTGATATTCCAGGTAACGCTGAACTATCATATAAAGCATCTGTCCATTTATAATTATCATCTGTTGCAAGTTTATACATTGCCCCAAGGACTCCTCCACCGCTTTGTAATTCATCTAATGGGGTTCTTTTATAACCATCCCACCAATCTTTTTTATAAAAATTAAAATTACTTGCCTCTCTGTTAAAAGGTTTCATAATAGCTATATCACCAATACCTTTTTCTCCAATGTCTCTAAACATACTTTGCTGATATGCTGGTTGAAAAACATCATCACCTATTGAAGGTCCTGTCTCAATTAAATATTCTGCACTACCTGATCTACCTCTTGTATTTCTTAGTCCATCAAGCTTTCTATTTTTAGATAGTTTGTTCATATCAAAAAAAGTTTCACCTTTCTTAAAGAACGGACCTGGATACCTTTTGTCTAAAGAAAAATTTATTCCTGTTTGTTGATTTTGAAGTGCTTTAACTTTTTCATCAAATAATTTTGGATTAATAACTTCATTTATTTCTCTTACAACACCTGTTTCTTTAACGTCATCAATTGCTGGTCTACCGACCTGTCTAAGCCAACTGTCATTCTCTCTATTAAATTGTAATATTTGAGGAAGTTTTGAATCAATATTGTTATATGCCCATGGGTTATATTTATATGCGTTTTTTGTTATATCATCCATATACTTAGGAGCTTGTTTTATACCTTGTTTAACAAGTTTAACAAGTCCACCTAATTGTTTTTCTGGTATATTTTTTTGTTTAACATATCTAGAACTTCCAGGACTTTCTGGTACATAATTTACCCTATCATATATATTAAATGGTTTACCTAGACCCATAGATAAATCACCTACATTATCACCTATAAACTTAGCCAAAGGATTATTGCTATTTGACATTTGAGAAAGAGGGTTTAAATCCCATTTATCATAAGCAGATAAATAAATACTACCATCATCATTTCTACCTATACCTTTTGTATATGTCCCAACAACCATATCTTCTTCTTGTTGACCACTATATTTCTTTTCAAGTTCTTTCCAATCAAAATCACTTCCATTATAATCCAAACTCTCAGGAAACGCATTATCTCCATATACTTCTTTTCTTTGTTGCCATGGTATTGAATAATAAACATCTTCTGGTGTATCACCAACTGAAGGTCTATAATCACTTATATTAAATTTATTATTTGGATTAGCAGCATTTTGTTCTTGTTGTAAATACAATCTGAATGCGTTTTGTTCTAATGTTGTTGTGTCAGTCCTATCAGAATCTGCATCTTCATTTATCATTCTTCTAGCATTTTCAACTACTCCTGCGTTTGTGCCAGCATTATATATATCTGTAAAAGCATTTTTTATAGCATATAAATAACCTTTACCACCTGCATCAGATCCAAATTTGTTAGTTCCTTTTACATCTCTTTGAAAGTTATTATAACCTATTCCTGTTCTATAATTATTTGCAAGATTTGTTTTAAATTGATTTAACTTTTTCTTAATTCCAAATTGAGCTTGTGGTACTTCCATTACCATATCACCTGGAAATTGGTATTCATTCTCAGGGAACATCATTTGTGAATTACCTAAGTTATCTGTACCCAATATAGGAAAGTCAACATTCTTCATGCTTATATCCCCTGACGGAATCAGATTAACCGGATTGGTTTTATCTGCACTATCATTTCTGTATCCATCTACAGATATAAATTGAGTTATATCTTGTAGATATTCATTTGGTCCCCCAGGTAGTCCTATGCTTTTTTTATTTCCCATTTTATCTCATTGATAATTGTAACTTAGTATTGTATAATTTTAGTAACATTTTTCTATTTCCTGATACATTACGTCTTAAAATAACTTGATTAGAATAATGTCTAAACTTCTTACGTTGTGTAGGAGATTTATCATAATTTAAATTTACTGTATTTAAAGGTCTTACATAACCATTACAATCAGTATTAAATATTGATTGTTCTGTATAATATCCAGATGAATTTGCAAACTCTCCTCTATCATTTGTAATATCCCAAAACTGATTAAATCTAAATTTATGTTCTACTTTAGAAACTAGTATGTCTATATTATTTAAACCAACAATTGGATAATTTAAATTACCCCAAGGATTATTAAATGGTTGTGGTGTTAATACTAATAAACCAGATACCTGATCATTGTTATATACAATAGCAGAATCAAAGTTAAAATCTAAATCTTCCCATTTGTCTCCACCACACATGTTATATTGAGGATCTCCTTTATATACATAGGTTTCTAACTGATATTCAAAACTTCTTATAGTATTTACTGTTTGACCAGTATTTGATATTAAATCTATTTCCCAAGGATAATCTTTTGTATAATAATTTACAAAACTATCACATCTTACATTATGTCTCCAAAATCCACCTGTATCATAATTAGCTGGTATACTATTATAAAAGAAATAATTACATTGTCTATTATATATGTAGGCTGGATCACCAACTTGATAAATTAATGGTGCTGTATCAGGACATGTACCTAATGTAGTTGTAACAGTTCCTGGTATTGTAGCAGGAGGACATTCACATGTTACCTTTCTACATATAGGAGGAGTTATATTATCACATGTACCAGTTGATGCAGTATAAGTTGAAGTAACTGGATCTAAAAACACTTTAGTGTATCCTGCTTGACAATCACATTGAAACGCTGTACCACATACATTTCCTGCTACTGCATCAGCTACAGTATCAAAGGTAGATGGATCTGATGCATCAATACCATATTGATATGGATCAGGATTTACATTTGATCCATTTGTTACTGGTCCACTTGTACAAGAAATATTATTTAATACCAGTGGGCTTGTAGGTGAGGAAGTATTGGCTCCACAAAATAAAGCATAAACAAATTGATTTGGATTAGCTCCGGTTGCACTAGGGCTAACAGCACTTGCTTGATATGGTCCGCCTACAAATCCTGGATTCCATGTTGTATCCGTAATTAAAATAATTATTTGTCTAAAGTTTGGATCAGCTGACCTATCTCCTAGTTGTGAATTTACTTTATCATTTATTAAAGTTTGACCACCTGCTAATCCATCTGGTACATCAGTATTTCCACAGTAATAGTTAGCATTAAAAAAGTTCTGAACTTCAGTATTTGTAACAGTATTACTCATTGTATAACTACCTCCGCTACCATCATCTATAGGCATAGGAATAGTAGGTTCAGCACCAGAAGCGTTTTGAGGTCCTCCTGACCAAGAAGTAAAACCAACTTGTAGCTGATTATTAGACATAAAACTCACTATAGATGGATTAGTTAAAAATGATGTTAACCAAGTTTGTTGAGCGTTTCTAATTGCATTACCAGGAGATAAAGGAGCACAGGTACTACCTGATGTATCCATGGCAATTACAACATCAAGTAAACAAGAGACTGGTCCACCTGATATAACTGATGCAATGTCATCTACTGTTATTGTAGCATCTATAGTTTCATTAACTCCTATTTCACATAAACCAGTAACAGGATCAAAATTATATCCTGGAGGACATTGAGGTATAGTACCAGTTATTGTCTTAGTAGTAAAGAAATGATTTATGCTTGGTAAAGCTAGTTCAGGATGCCAATCATGAAAAGAAATCCATGCTTTTGATTTTGGATCATAAGATATAGTCCATGAACAATCATCAAAATAAATTGGGTCACCTATCTCTACATCAAACCTTACTTCTGTCCCGTTTTTACTAACAACATTTATATTTATAGGTTTATAATTAGTATCTGTAAATGTTGCACCAGATATATATTCTGATTTAAGTTGGTAATCTTTTTTCATAAAGTAGACTATATCATCTACTGAGTCATACATTACTTGACAGCCAACCCCACTTACTGGATTATCACTCCATACTGAATCTTCTGCTGAAGGAAATTGTTTTACAAACATAGATGGTAAGTATTTAGCAAACCACCATTTCATTCCTTGATTAGATATAGGATCTAATCCCTTACCACCATATTGAAATATTTTCCCTTGTGCTTGAGATATAAAAAATAAACCTGCTGGTGTATTGATAACACCCCTTAAACTTTCACATGAACCATATTCATTTGATATATCTGCATTAGCTACATTCTGAAATGGCTGACTAAATAATCCTCCGTCCCCTATAGTTAATTTTGTATCTAGTTGTGTTTTAAGTGTGTCTAGACCTTGAAACATTTGTGGTGATAAATATGGAAAAAATATTAATGCTCCACTTTTATTTATAGGTTTTATAACACTAACTGCATTTTTAAAATCTTTATAATTCAGCGGTAAAAATACTCTCCAAAAATCTTTTTTAGATTCCTCTTGTGCCTGTAAAGAATATATTAATCTTTTAGGATAACTAACAAAACAATTTGCTGCAACTTGGGGATCATAGTCTCTTGGTTGCATCAAACCAAATGAACTTAATTGTGTAGGAAACTTAATAGGACTTAATGAATCATCATACTTATAAAAATTATCTTCTTTAATTCCATCAGCATGAAATAAAGTATTAACATCATTGTATTGATATATGTCATAAAATCTTTTACTTGGCATATCCTCATAATCTCTATATGCTAAATTTATTTCTGACTCTACAAAAAATTCATTTATACCATTAACATGAGTATACATATAAGCATACTTCATATTATATCCTGGATTTAATTTATTTTTTCCACCAAATAAACCCTTCAACAATAAACTTGTAGGTTGACATGTATTTGTACCTCTATCTAAATAATATGAATCAGTAGGTAAAGCATCTTCCCATGAACCTGGGTTAAAACCTAATGTAGCTACTTCTGCTGCCATACCTGAAATATCATATCTAGTAGAGTCTATCCAAAATCTTGGAAAAGGAACGTTTACATATAAACTATAATCATATGCAAATTCATTAGGTTGGCCTTTTAAGAAATTTGTAAATATTGGCATAATACATTTTTCACTATATCTATTGAGAAAAACATCACCAGAAAAAATTGGTCTAGTTGAATATTTAAATTCGTCAGGTCTTAATGGATCAAGAAGTTCTACACAACCTCTCATTTGTATTTGTTTAATACCATCAAGCTGACCATATTGATTATCCATATTAAACTTTAAAGCACCATATTTTGCTGCTATAAGTTTTATAAAAGATTTACCATAATTTTTTAAATGGGTATTACCAGAATCTTGTACTGCACCACTACTAGTAACTGAACCTCCTAATGAAAATCTTGAATTATCTTCAGGAGTTCCTGCACGTAGAGGCAAAGACTTTTCAGTAGATATTGCTACCGTACTTGGTCTAAATAAATTATTAATTTTATATTTTGTTCCATCAAATGTTTGAAATGATGAACCTATATAATTAGAATCAAGGTTTCTAGTTCTGAAAACAATATCAATTGGGCTTGGTCTAAATCTATTATAAAAACCATTTGAATTATATTTTAGTACAAAATCTGTTGCGGTAACAAGATTATACATTAAATCAATAATTTCACTACCACCTAATGTAATATTTTTTTGTGCTAAAGTTATTCCTGTAATAGTTCTTAATATAACAGGCATAGCACCTTCAGGTTTATCATATACTACACCTTCGTCATAACCACCTCCCTTAACACCAGGTGCTGCCGCTTTTGCAAAATTTGTTCCAGCTGCAAGATTTAATTGTGTATTTGAAGCTAACCCACCAGTATATAAATCACCTACACCAACTGCACCATCTAATAAATTATCTACAATAAGACCCCATATTGCATTTGTAACACCAAGAGTAGCTATCCCTGCTGCGTTTTCTGGTGCTTTACCTACTGAATTTGATACTCCTAAAAATATAGCATTACCACCTGAGTTATCACCTTGTACAGCTTTATTTGTTCTATTTGTAGTTCCTTGTACTGCATTTAATGCATAACCAACACCTATAATTGTTGCTAACGTAGCTGCTTTAGGTCTTAGTAATTTGAACTGTGGATGATCTTCAGAAGGTATAAATGTACCTGTAGATCTTCCCCATATGTCACCATACATTCTTGTTTCATAAGCATTTAAAAATGGTTTAGTAAACATGAGGTCAGGTGAATGAAAAGTAAAGACATCATCAGTATGACCTTTAAGAGGTTTATAATCTTGTATGCTTTCTGTGAAACTATCACTACACCCACTTGTTCTGTTATCATTACCTGCATCTTCTCCATCATGAAAATATATATCATCTTGTAGTGAGTTGTATGGATAGTTAGGATATAAACCTTGTGTATTACTTGTATTTAATATATTTTCTCCATCAGGTATATTATATTTACGCATGTTTTTAAACATACCCTTAGCTAAAATAGATCTTGCACCTTGTCTAGATCCCCTTAGTATTTCATATCCTACAACATTAGGTATAAATGTACCATCATTAAATCTTGGTTTACTTATATTAGTAAATTCTACTCCTAGTACATTAATAAGTTCAGAATTTAATGTGCTTATTTGTAAAGCAGAAGTTGTAGTTTCATCAGGCATTTTATGATGTCTAATAAACTCACCACATAAATCTGCTCCAGGGTTTCCTTCATTTGACCAAGTATGTTCACTTGCATTCCAAATATCTGGTCTATTGCTAGGATATTTTTCTGTTGACTCCCAATAAGCCATTTCTCCTCTAGCAACAATAACTGATCCATCTGGTTGTATTTCTGCTGGTACTGTTCCACCTGTAGCTGTGTTGTATACTTTAAATAACATATCACCATCATCACTTAATACATTATCACCATATAAAACTTCTCTTTCTAATTCACCTGTAAGTGAATATGTATCTTGTGCTCTACCTGGTATATGATATGAAGATGATCTTTCTCCTGTATTATATATCCATCTTATAAAAAATGCATATTGTTCATCCCTCATAAACCCAAGTTTATTACCTGCCTTTGCATAGTAATTTGCATCTACTTGATTAACTACCCAGTTAGTACGTATGTTATTTGCTAATGGTTGATAGTTAAAATCAAATTGTTCAGTCGGCCCTTGTCTAATTAACCAATCATTAACAACAAACATTGACTCAGATTTTTCATAAGCAGGGCTCATCATTGGTATTAATTTAAGATCTTCAGAAATCAATCCCTCATCTATATAATCTATATTTATAGAATTTTGTTCAGTACTATATAACCCAATAATTTTAGCAGATGTTTGCCCTTGGTTTCTTCTTAATATAACTAACTGATAAAAAAAGTAATCTTGATCTAAATTAGTTATAGCTAAATCTAAAGAAGAATTAGATCCTACATGACTCCATAAAGTTTGCATATTAGATATACCTATGTAATCAGTTACACGTTGTTCATTTTCTGTATATGCAATAAAAGCTTGGTATGTACCATTTAACAACATACCTCCATCTGTAGCTTTAGTTAATTCAATACATGGTGTATCAACTAAAGGTGCTAATCTAATTTTTTCACAATCTAATAATCTTGGCTCTACATCAGAATATACTATACAAGGATCACCAGGTGCAGAACTTACATATTGTAGGTATGGTATATTATCTATATTTAATGTTCTTGATGGATTATTACCATCATCCCAATATACTTGCCATGTACAATCAAAGTTTTCTTTTGATGCACCAGTAATTAAATGTTTTTTTGAAAAGTTAAGACAAGTATCATTTACTAATGTAGTATATTTACATTCACTATCATCAAATCTCCCTATCTCAGAAGTAACATCATCTGTTGAATAAACAATCCATTCATCTCCATATCTGTGTATAGCACCAATTATTGTGTATGGTATTACACCACACTGTAAATTTGCTGGCTCATTACCTATAACTCCTAAATCACCATCTTCAGAATTGTTTGCAACATTACGTGCATGCCACCAAGCTTGATTGTTTTCAAGTGAAGGGGTAATATCTTTATTCATCCCTTTTATAAAGGAATTAGTATTTACAGATGAAGTACCCTTTTGAGGAACCTTTGATCTTTTACCAGAAGCAGCTGAACGTTTTTTTGCCATAATCTTTTAACTCTTTATTTAACTGAACTAGTAGTTGTTGTAGCACAGGCTGCTGCAGTAGCTGCTGCACTAGCAGTTGGTGTTCTTGGCCCTGATACAACTCTTGGTTGTATTGGTGCATAACTTAAAAACATATTATAATAGTTGTGATATTGTGCTCTTCTGTTTACTTCCCACATTTTTCTCATCTCTGAAAAATTTGGTGTATTGACAAAACCTAACGCATTATTTCTTGCTCCACGTAATCTTGATTCTACTAATTGCAATTGCTGAGAAACATTCTCACCATTCCAAACCATGTTTTCAAGTATTCTTTGTTTAATTGCATATTCATAATATTCATTACAGTATGGTTGATCTAACACTAATAACTCACCTAAAGAATTTTCCATTGCTCCTTGATAACTTAAATATACTTTTCCTGTTTTAAATGTAGTTAATAAAAACCCATCTTTTAATTCAGCAATATCTAATGCTTGAGCCCCTAAGCTTGGACAAAAACATACATTATCATTAACTCCACTAATTCTTAATTCAGTCCAATCAGTAAAAGTTCTAAAATTACTTGGACCAACTCTTTGTATAAGTTGATAACTATTTTCATCATCACAAGTTTTAATTACACAAACATCTTTACACGTATCATCTTCACTACAAGGTGACATTTCACCTGGAGAAGGAACATAAGGTACATCATTAAATGTTTCTACATGTGTACCAGATGGCATAGTATTATTAATAGTATAGGAACCACATTTAAATGCATAATTTAAATATTGGAAATCCATTGGCATTTGCCCTCTACCATGTTCTATATCTATTACAACTTCTTTTGTTCTATGTATTTTTAGACCTAGATCATAGTTAACCCTAGTAGCTACTTTTATAAGTTGAGCTGGCTCAATCAAACCTTCTAATGCATAATTAGAAAAGTCAACAGAAACATCTTCCATTAACTGATTGAACGTTCTATATTTTTGTGATACTCCCATTATTGTCTATTTAAGTTACGTTTATTATCAGAATCTTCTGATGGTACTTTTAATGTATTCATCATGGTTCCTACCACTTGTGTTTCTATTTCAGCAAATAATGCTTCTGGAATATAAATTTCTTGTTCATATCTAGGAGTACAATTATTAGTTTCATCACAATCCCAAGCAGTAATATCTGAATCAAAAACTCCTTCTACTTTTAAAGCATCCCATGATATATTTGGACAATAAATGTATCCATCTAACCACCAAAAATATAATGTACTATTATATTTAAAAGAAGTAGTTTTAGTCATTGATGTATATGTTCCTGGTTGTGTTGCTTGTAATTCTTGAGATCCATCAATAGAACTAATAGTACGGATTAATGGTCCCCAGTATCCTTCAAACATAGAAGGTAATTTTTTCTTAGTTCTTTTTATAGTACATCCACTTTGTATTCCTGCACAATGTGCTTCTATTTTATCTACCTCAATAAGTTCTACGTATGGTAATGTTTTCCAGACTGAATTAAACTTTAGTAATTTATTTGCATAGTCTTGCCTTCTCATTAAAAACTGTGCGTACTTTTCTATAAGGCTATATATGTATCTATCAGTAACAAAGGCATCTTGAACTTCTGCTTTTACCTGACCTCTAACTCTAGATATTGTTTCTCCTATTGTTGCCATGTTGTTTATTTTTCAAATTCATTATAATAATTCAATGCTTTGTTGGTTTCTTCTAAATTTTCATCATATAAATAAGCCACTTTATATTTGTTTTTCATAACTACATATCTTGTCCAGCTCTTAGGATATTCTTTTGCTACTGTTCTTTTAAAATCTCTACATGCTATAAAGTGCCAAAGCTCTCTATTTTTAAATCTATACTTAGTTGACCAGTTTGTATAAAATATTTTTCCTATATTTCCATCTGTCTCCCAATTTTTATTTTGTAAAACTTTACCATATTCTTTAGATAGAGCATAATCAGTATTTACTGTCTTAGAAGCTTTACATGTTCCTATAAATAAAAAACCTAATGAATCAGGTAATTCTACACCACCCCTGTTATTTACAACTGCGTTCCAAAGTTTTTCATTATATAGTTTTATTATCTTTTTTAATTTAACATTATCTATATCAGAGTATAAAGGTTTTTTATCTTTAAACTCTTTAATTGTTTTTGCATTTAATAAGCCAAGTCTTTTTTCTCTATACCTAGGAGCATTTAAATCAGGTTTTTTAAAATTGTTGATCATATAGTTATATTTATAATTTACAAAAAAAACCCCACTTTATGAAATTAAAAGTAAGGTCTTTACAATGCTTGATAAGTTAATTCACATATATTGCCCATTGTAGGGTGTTGTATTTCTAGTTTACCAGATCTTCTATTACCAACATATTTGTTACTGTAGTGATAATAATCTGCTTTTCCTAGACTAGGTAAGGTTTTTTCTACAAAACCTGCTGTCTCATTAGAAGTCATATATTCTACTTTTCTATCTGTGTGTATGTGTCCTTTAAACAAAGTTCTATTAGTTGTATTACCCCATTCTCTAGGATACTCTGTAGCAAATATTAAAGGATTATTCTTGCTGCGTTTGTCACCATGTTCAAATGCATTAAAGTTATTATGCCAAACGTGTACTTTTCTTTCTTCATATTTTATATCCCAAGTTATTTCTTTTGACTCAATAGACTTAGATAATGCATGTACTAAATGATAAGAAGATAATCTATCATGATTACCAGGAACATACACTATAACTAAATTTTTGCAATATGACTTAATAAAATTTATTGCCCAGTGCATAGCATCAAATGCTTGCACATAAGCCTCTGTAGCACTTGTACAGTTGTCTAAAGCAGTTCCGCTAGTGGTACTACCCTCAAACGTATCCATATTGATTAGATCACCTCCTACAACAAAATACATTGTTTCTATGTAATGTACTGGAACAGCTCTTTGTATTAAATTTTTTATTGTATCCTCAAAATCCTTATCTATAGTATCATTACCCTCTTTACCAAAATGTATATCTTGTAAAGACATCACTCCACATAAAGGATCTTTACTTTTTATTCCATCTAAATTAACTTTAGGTATTTTATATGTTTTAGGTTTCCAATTAGCAAGTAACTCTTCAAATAATTGATTTTCTGGATTTTTAATTTGTGACACTAAAGCAGAAACCCTCCAATGATCACCCATTTGTTTATTCCAATATTGTGATAACTTCCATTTGTTGGTGTCTATCTTTAGTAATTTAATTATTTCTTCAGATGATTTAGGTTCATGATCAAATGTGCCAGATATTTTTCCTTCTCCTTTTTCTAAGTCAATTGATTCTACCATTTGGCATTTACCTTCAGCATTTGTAAAAAATTTACTTTTCTTTCTTTCTTCTTTTCTCTCTTGTAATATTTCTTTTTTTATCTTAGCATATTGTTTTTCAGTAATATTTAATTTCTCTGCACATATGCGTGGATGCTTCTTCCATTTCAATGATTGAATAATTCTTTGCTTTAAATTGTTCATAAGTTTTTTTACGTAAATATAATAAAAAAAAAGAGACCGGATTTTAAACCCAGTCTCTCCCAACGTTTGCAGTAGAAAACCAACAAACCACTACTTGCTGTTGTTGTATTAAACTGCCAATGTAGAAAACAATATTTCTATTGGCTTACAATTAGCACTATTACCATTATCTGTAACTTTTACTTTATATGCTGTACTAGCAAGTAAATTACTAATAGTATAATTATTTATAGTTGTTACAATAGGAGTAGTATTTTGAAGTACCCATCCTCCTGGTGAAATTTGTGTATCTATATATACATTAAGACCAGTACTTGAACTCCATACACCATCCCATAAGACTGATGCTGTTGAACTAGTTATGACTCCCGCATATACATTATATGGATCATGTTGTAAATCACTTGATGTACAAGC
>TARA_R110002073_G_scaffold46789_1_pt1 | contig 15793 bp, 7 predicted proteins | sample TARA_R110002073 | Tara Oceans TARA_R110002073 (sample SAMEA4397174) | marine metagenome | biome: Polar Biome; feature: [DCM] deep chlorophyll maximum layer (ENVO:01000326); material: water (ENVO:00002006), including particulate matter (ENVO:01000060) such as... | depth 40 m
CGGTTTCGCCAACTGACCTGGGACGCGGGATGGCCGCCAGCATGTCGCCGTCGCAAATGGCACCGAACATGTTAGGTCAATTTGCACCGATGGGTTCGCAAGGAGGCTTCGGCCCAGGCAATCCACCCACCGCTGCCGCTGGCGGACGTGGGGGCAGCTCGTTTGCTGACTTTGGTTCGCTGATCACCCTGATTGAAACGACCGTCGTACCGGATACTTGGGAAGCCCTTGGCGGCCCGAGCACGATGGCTCCGTACCCACAGAACTTGAGTCTGGTCATCAGCACGACCAGCGACGTGCATGACCAAATCACCGACCTGTTGACGACACTGCGTCGTCTACAGAACCTGCAGATCACGATCGAAGTTCGCTTCATCACGCTCTCGGATACGTTCTTTGAACAGATCGGTGTCGACTTTGACGTCCAATTCGATGACAACCTCAACGGACTGCCACAAGACGACTCGGGACCTGCGGTCACGGTTGGCTTCAACGGCCCCGGTGGAATCACCTCGGACTTGGACATTCAATTCCAAAACAACAACTTCGGAATTGCTCCTCCCTTCAGTGCTCCTGACCCGGGTTCGATCTCGACGCTCGGATTTGCGATCCTCAGCGATATCGAAGCGTTCTTCTTCTTGCAAGCCGCCCAAGGCGACAGCCGTAACAACGTCATGCAAGCTCCGAAGGTCACGCTGTTTGATGGACAATTCGCAACGATCAGCGACGTGTCACAGCGACCGTTCGTTACCAGTATCACGCCGGTTGTCGGTGACTTTGCCGTCGCTCAACAACCCGTCATCGTGGTCCTGAACGAAGGAACGCAGTTGAACGTGCAAGGGATCGTCAGCGATGACAAACGATTCGTCCGCTTGACGCTGGTTCCGTTCTTTAGCCAGATCGGAGACGTCGACACGTTCACCTTCGAAGGCCGACGTTCGACCAACACCAACAGCAACACCCGGCGGGACACCAACGGTGACGGCGTGATCGACGAGAACGACGAATCGGATACCGACACGTCCAACGACGTTGTCGAAGGTACCACGGTTCAGTTGCCGACCTTCGCTTTCACTCAGGTCAGCACGACCGTGAGTGTTCCCGACGGCGGTACGATTCTGCTCGGCGGGATCAAGCGTCTTGCCGAAGGCCGATCCGAACGCGGTTTGCCTTTCCTCAGCAAGATTCCTTACATCAGCCGCTTGTTCCGCAACGTTTCGACGGGCCGGGATGCACGAAGCTTGATGTTGATGGTGACACCACGAATCATCATCCAAGAGGAAGAAGAGATCGCTCAAACCGGATTCGACCCCAACCGCTAACGCTGGTAATGAATCCAAGACGATGACAAAACGAAAAACGCCGGACGGCAACGTCCGGCGTTTTTTTTATGTCTGCACAGCAACGTTTTCTCTGTCGTTTGCGGATCTAACCCACAAACAGGTTGCCTGCTGTTTCTTTACTACGTCTTAATCTTAATCGTAATCCTAATCATCCCATGTAGCCGTCGGCCCAGCGGTGGTTGTGTCGACGAGATTAAGATCCAAAATGCCATACCCGCAGCTCCGTCGTGTCATCTCGCCAGCAAAATTGCCTCAAACTAATTTGTCCCACAAAACTGGATTGCGCCCATGAGGTTAAAAGATGAAGGGTTAGAAAATGAGGACGCACGCATGCTCCGTCGTGCTCGCCAGACCCCTACGGCATGTTCATCTTCCTGTCACCCATTTTCCTGTATACCCTTTTACGCGGGTACGCAGGAGTCTTGCGGGCCACCGGCCGCTTTGGCTAACGCTGTGATGCAACCATCCACGCTCTGGCGAGCGTAGCTACCCAGCAGCAAACGTGGGGCAAAAACATAGCCCAGAGTGCGACACATTCTCTGCAAGTGTGCCGGCCTCCGGCCTTGCGGTGTTAGGTCACCTCTAAACCGTTGGCTAACGCCAACGGCAGTTCATGTGCCGGCCTCCGGCCTAGTCCGCTCGCGATGATCTTGGCAGTCTTGTTTCGTTGACGTGACCGAATGACCAAGTCAGCAGCGGCTGGCCAAGGTGTCGTGCAGAATTCGATTCAAGATCTTCGAAATCCGCGAGTTCCAATGCGTTCGATGCGTTTGCCATCAATTGCTTCGAGCTGATTTTTTCTGCGAACGGGTTGGGCCTGCATGAGGTTAAAAGATGAAGGGTTAGAAAATGGGGATGCACGAATGCTCCGTCGTAGTCGCCAGGCCCCTACGGCATGTTCATCTTCCTGTCACCCATTTTCCTGTATACCTTTTTACGCGGGTACGCAGGAGTCTTGCGGGCCATCGGCCGCTTTGGCTAACGCTGCAATGCAACCATCCACGCTCTGGCGCGAAGCTACCCAGCAGCAAACGTGGGGCAAAAACATAGCCCAAAGTGCGACACAATCATTGCAGGTGTGCCGGCCTCCGGCCTTGCGGTATTAGGTCACCTCTAAACCGTTGGCTAACGCCAACGGCAGTTCATGTGTCGGCCTCCGGCCTAGCGCGCTCGCGATGATTTTGGCAGCCTTGTTTCGTTGACGTGACCGAAAGACCAAGTCAGCAGCGGCTTGCCGTGACCAAGTTTGGACGTGCCAGCGTTCCCCCATTTTTTAACCCCCCATTTTTTAACCCTCCATTTTTTAACCTTCCATGTTTTAACCGTTCTGCGCATCTCCGACGCGAATAGTTTCCACTAGAAATTTAGCGGCATCTAAGCTCGAACATTTTTATGCCCCCGTCATTTTCCTGCCCAACCTTTAGCTGCATCACGAACCGCAACGGGCTTTACTGGCCACTCATGTTTTCGATGATCATTGCCAGTGCGGCGCTGACCATCGGGGTGCTCATACTGGGCAATCGATCCGCGTCGCGTGCGGCTTGGGCGGGCGAGAGGGGGAGATGCACGAAGACACTTTGTGTCTTCATCGCAAACGAATGCGAATAGTACTGGCTCAAGTACAACGCGGCGTTACACAAATAGGTCCCTGCGTGATGCGAGACTTCGCAGGGGATGCCTGCTTCGACCAGTGCGTCGCGGCAACGAGGCAAAGGGAGTGTGGATTGGTAGGCTGCCGGCGCGTCTTTCAGTAGCGGGGTTCCATCACTGCGAACGTTCAGTCCGATCGCTTCAAGCTTGATCAGCGTCGCACCGGGCGACTGGCCAAGATGGATGGCAAAGTCATAGTCGTCCTGCAGGTCTTTTTTCAACTGCACACTCATCAGCGTCAGATCCACAGGATAACGCCGTGTGGTTAAATCCGCTTGTCCGTCATACCACTGGGTCAACTCGATCAGTGCCAACCAACTCGAGTTTTCGGTCCATCGATCGTAGGGTTCGAATGCCGTCAGAAGTACACGGGTCACAAATTCATTCCAAGATGATAACGCTTTGGGCTGGAAACACAGTCACGCGAAAGCATAGGTCACCTGTAAAGATAGTCGGCAAAAACATCTAAATGTTTATGCCGGAGCGACGACAAACCCTAAAAAATCGTGTTCGCTGACGATTCGGATCCCGCCTCCCTCGGCCTGAACGTCGCGTGCCGCCTGTTCTTTCGTACTGATCGTGCGGCCTGATTGGATTGTTCGTTTGTCGGTTTGGCCCACGACAAGCAGGTCGGTTTCGCGGGTCACCGAGGTTTGGCAGGTGCCGCCCAAGCGGATCGCAAGCGACTCGGCATCCTCGCGACTGAGCTGACTGAATTGGCCGGTAAAGACGACACGTTGACCGGCGAGCGGGCGGATGAACTCGGCTCGTACAAACAACCGCTGCAAATCCCACTGCTGTTTCAACTGAGCCTGGATCGCGGCGTTTTCGGCCGCGCGGGCCTCGGTTCGGGATGGTGATGCGGCTTGCCGCTGTTTGGGGCGGCGGAAATGAGATTTTGAAGGGCCGCGTTTGCCCCAGGCTCCCGCGACGCCCCGCGAAAGCTTGGTCGATTGTTCAAGTTCCTCGAGTGTCCCCGCACCCGCTTGGATTCCGGCGGCCATCAAAATCTTGGCACAGACCTGTGAATCTTCGAGCGCATCGTGGTGCCGAAATCGGATCCCCAGCCAATCAGCCAACGGCTTCAGTCCAAATCGCGGACGGCTGGGCCAGACTTGGCGAGCGATTGCGCGTGTACAGGTGTACTGAAGATCAGGCACCGCGATGCGATGCGTGTGCAGACATCCCATCAACACCCCGATATCGAAGCTGGCGTTGTGAGCGACGAGGCATTCCGGTTCGCCCGCAGGATCATTGGAACCGAGGTTCAGAAAGTCGGCGACCTCGGACCAGAGCTCGCCGAACTCGGGTTGATCGCGAACTTGATCAGGCGAAATCCCGTGAATTTGAATGTTAGCCGGGCTAAAGTAAAACGGCTTGGGGCGGATCAGCCAGACTTTCGAATCGACCACCACGCCATCGCGAACCACAACGCCGGCAAGTTGGCACGCGCTATCGGGTCGATGGGTCGCCGTTTCAAAATCGATGGCGGTGAAATTCGCTGCAAAGTTCATCCAAACCCCGATTCCATGACTTCAAAGACACAATGCGAAAACTGCAAAGAAAACAAAATTGCGATAATATTGGGAACCAAATCCCCGCGGCATGATTCCAAGACGGAATCCCCGTTCTGTTCTTCTCTTGCCGAATCCTCATGATTTCAGTTGTCCCTAGCGACGGGCACATTTATTCTAAGGGGTTGTTCTCGTTTCGAAAATTCCCCTCGCCCCGTTCCCTTCGCCTGTTGTTGGCCCCATCAACCGGTGCCCTTCGATCGGTGATGGGCCTCGCAATCACCTTGCTGGCTTGGTGATACACTCTCCTTCTATTCATCCCCTTTCTACTTAGCGTTCATTGCCATGCTTGATCCTAGAAACCGATTTGCTCGCAGGAATAAACGATCGCAACGGCCCCAACGCCGGCGTCGGATTTTAGAAAGACTGGAATCCCGGCAACTGCTGGCGGTTCTCGCGGGCGAGGTTTTCCAGGACGACAACGGTGACGGCATCCGCAATGCCGCCGAAGTCGGCGTGCCCAACGTTCGAGTCTATGTCGATGCCAACGACAACCGTCAATTTGATGCAACCGAAGTCGCGGTGCAAACCGATGCTCAGGGGCAATACCAATTCGACACACTTGCCGCCGGGACACAGACGATTCGTGTTGACTCGGGCAACCAGCGTCAAACCAGTCCCGGTGCCTATTTTGGTACGACCTTTTCCAACACGCCACTTGGATCGACTCAGCTGTATCAGATGAGCGAAAGTGGCGAAGCGTTCCTATTAGGAGCCCCGCAATCGACCTCGATCCGAGGCTTGATCCGCACCAATGATGGCCAGTTTTACGGAGCGGGATTTCAGGGCGGTGCCGGTTTCTATCGCATTGATCCGCAAACCGGTAGCGAAACGCTGATCTCGCCTGCCGGTTCCGCCGGATCCGCAGGCCTGGCCTACGACGCGCAAACCGACACGATTTACACGCTGTCGCTTACCGCAGGATCCACCAGCGTTCGCACGCTGCATACCCTTGACCGCGTAAGCGGCATCCTGACGGAGGTTTCGACCAGCGGTCTCGACTTGCCGGGTGGAGTCAGCGATATAGCGTTTGATACAGTCAACCGTCGCGTGGTCGGTTTCGATAATGCCAATGATCGGTTTTTGGCGTTTGATCTGAACGGAACCGGTCAGCTACTCGCCACCGCGCAGCAATCGATCGACAGTTTCTCGTTGGCTTTCAACGGGACTGAGTTTGTCATGTTCGACAACGCTGATGCCGCCAAGCAAGCGGTGTTGATCGTGAATCCCGACACGGGCGTGGTCACGAGTGGCTTTAACGCCTCGATCGCCCTTGGATCCGAAGCGTTGATGTATTCCAAGGGAGGCAACATTGCTCACCGCGTGAATCTGACTGCGGCCGACAGCGTATCAGGGTTCGACTTTGGCCTCGCTCCGCCGCCGCCACCACCACCCGCAGGCACGATCGAAGGCCAAGTTTGGTTTGATGTCAATAAGAATGGAATTCGCGAACCCAGCGAAGACAACTTGGGTGGCATCGAGATTTACATCGACGCAAACAACAACGGTAAACTGGATCTCGGCGAACCGATCCAAACCACCGATGATGTCGGTCGCTACGCGTTTACCAATGTCCCCGTCGGCGACCATGCGATTCGCCAGGTGATTCCGCGAGGCTTTTACCAATCGTCGCCGAACGCCTACTTTGGCACTTCGTATCCTGCCAACAGCGACAAAACTCAGCTATTTGAGATGTCGCTTGACGGCACCGTCCGCCGGATTGGTACCCCGAGCTCTCGGCCGATTTACGGTTTAGTGCGAACCAATGACGGCACGTTCTACGGATCGAATTTTGTCACCGATTCGATCTATACACTCGATCCGTTGACCGGCCAAGAACGCGTGGTCGCGACGCTGGCGAACGAGATTGCCGCAGGGCTTGCCTACGACGCGTCGAGCGACACGATCTACACGGTCGCTCGCAGCTTGACGGCGCCGAACGAACAACAACTCGCTATCTTTGATCGCGCCAGCGGTCGTTTAGTACCGGTCGGCAACTCGCTTGGCGGCCTCGGAAACGTCAGCGATTTGACATTCGATTCGGTCAAGCAACGCATTGTTGGATTTGACAATACGAGCGATCGATTTTTTGAGTTTGACCTGCTCGGCAATGGTCGTCTGCTCGCACAAACCTCACGACCGCTCGACAGTTTTTCGCTGTCGTTCAACGGCACCCAATTTGTGATGTTTGACCAAGGCAGTGTGGGTCAACGCGCCACGGTGTTTGTCAATCCTGATACAGGGCAAGTCACTGCCGGATTCTCGGCATCCGAAGCGGTGCCGTCGGAATCGCTGTTCTATTCGCGACTTGGCGACGTGGCGCATCGCGTTACGGTTACCGATCTCGGTGCGGTCAACGCGGATTTTGCGCTCACCAATGCGATCATCGGCATCACGGTCACCGAAACCGATTTCGAGACCGTATTTTCGTCCTCGGTACGGCGAGACGAATTCCTGGTCACTCTGGACACGCGGCCCGCCACGGATGTGGTCATCAACATCACCACCAATCCGCTGCAACTTTCGCCGGTCACGTCCAGCTTGGTATTCACGCCGGATAATTGGCAAACTCCACAAACGGTCGCACTGGATCTGGTTGATTCCGCACCACTCGGGGCGTCTGACATTGTGATCTCGGTCGACACCGCGGTTTCGGACCCTGCTTGGGTCAACCTGCCTGAGACAACCATCACAGCCCAGATTGAACCCGAGGTCCGGCCCGGCGAATTGGTGATCAACGAATTTTACGGCGGCACGAATCCCTACATCGAATTACGAGGTCCCAAGGGAGGCCGGATTGGCGACAACACTTACTTTGTAATTGTCCAAGAGGATTTCTTGGATGAGGGTGAAGTGGCTCAAGTTTTTGATCTCAGCAATCAACCGCTTGGTGACAATGGTTTCTTGGCGATCGTGACGTCGGGCAACAACTATGACATTGATCCTCAGTCAGCTGTGCTGCGATCAAGCACCACCAATTTTTCGGGACTGCCCGGCGGGATTCACACCAGTGACTCGGTGGCGTTTTCATCGATCGGCGGTTGGACCTACATGCTGATCCAAAGCGATGTCGCTCCGACGATTGCCGATGACATCGACCTTGATAACGATGGTTTTATTGATGACGATGGTGTCGCTGGTGCGTGGAGAACATTCGACTCGATTTCAATCCACAATTTTGTCGGCGGCCCCGACCTTGCTTACGGAAATATTGTGTTTGTGGACCGAGGTGTCGGAACCTCGCGGATCACCACACGACCAGGTGTTCCCATTGTGTTCAGCAGTGGTGCAGGATACGCGGGCCGAATTGGCGATTCGATTGGCAGCGACATTGACGACTGGGTTTCAGGTCCAACCCAAGGATCATCAACTAACCTAAGCCTTGTCTCGGGCTTCTTTGGCCCACCGGCGCCAGTGCAGTTCCAAGGTCTGCCGCTGGATCACGTGGGCACCAGCAACTTTGTCGGCGGTGTTCGCGGAACCTTGTTCGAGAGCCCTCCGAAGGGCGATGGTCCCTCGCGTGATCCGGTGCCTGCAGCGGGCTTGACCGTGTTTGCCGACACTAACCGAAACGGAATCCTCGATGTATTAACCCATGTCGTTGAACCCGATAACTTGATCACGCGTGACCCGATTAGCGGCGTCGTGACCGAAAAGAATCTGTTGCACGCTGCCCCTGGTGTTTCGATCAGCGAAGTTACTTTTGGCGACATCTTTGATGACAACGTCACCTCTGAAAATCAATACAATTTCCCGATCACACTACAAAACCGCATTTTTGCTCGCGGTGGGATCGATTGGTTCACGAGCAGCAGTCGTCTTCGTTTCGATTTCTTTCGCCCGGTGTCGGCCATCGCAATTGATGCGATTGCAAACGACTCTTCCTTGAGCGTGACGTACGGTCGACTCGAAGCCTACAACGCAGCGGGACAACTGCTTGGTTTCGTCCGCAGCAACCGGCTGATCAGCAGCGCGCGGCAAACGATTTCATTGTCGCTTCCGAACGAAGAAATTGCCTACGCGCTTGCCTATAGCGATGACTTCCAAGGCGGCAGCCCCTTTGGACGCTTTGACCGTTTTGTCTACACCCAAAGCGAGCCGTTTGACGTGACCGATGAAAACGGGGTCTACGAGATCACCAATCTCTTCCCAGGCTCATACGACGTCACGGTCGCAGGCACCGCAGGGACCACGCCACTTGTCGGCGCCGCCCCGAAACCGATCGAAGTGACTCGCTACGAGAACTTTGAATTTATCGATGACGTCCGTGGCAACTCCGCACCCACGGTGCAAAACGAAACCCGCTTTACCATCCAAGAGGACATAGCGTCTGAAGAGGTCTTTGGCACGATCGTTGCCAGCGATATTGATGGCCAAGAGATTCGATTCTCGCTGGCGAATAATATCGACGCCAACGGCGCCGACATCGGTATTGTCATCCACCCCTTCACGGGCGAGCTTAGCTTTGCCTCAGGTGCGCGTCCTGATTTTGAAACCAATCCCGAAGTGCGTTTCAGCGTGTTGGTGACCGATTCATTAAACGCGTCAGCGATCACGCGGGTGGTGTTGACGGTCGAGGATGTCAACGAAGCCCCGGTGGTAAATCGCGAACCGCTATTGATCCCCGAAGGCTCCACGCCAGGCGATGAAGTCGGTGTGATCGAAGCGGTCGAACCGGACACCGCCCGTAATCAAACGCTGACGTTTACCGTCACCGGAGGTACTGCCGCATCGATTCTCGACGTCCATCCGACCACCGGTGTCGTCAGACTCAAAGATTCGGCGGTGATCGACTTTGAAACCACCAGTGTTTTGACATTGGATCTCGAGGTTAGCGACAATGCGGTCCCACCCGCCGTGACCGCCTTCACCAAACAGATCATCATCGAGGACGAAAACGATGCCCCCGAGCTTCGCACCACGTCACTTTCGATCCCTGAAAACACCACGGGCCAAATCGCTAAATTGCTGGTGAACGATTCGGATGTCGGCCAAACGCACCGATTCGAAATCACGGGGGGATCGGGCTCGGGATTGTTCCGATTGACTCGTGGTGGCGAACTATTCGTGCTGGAGTCGACGAAACTCGATTTCGAGACGAACTCGAGCTACACGCTTGATATTCTTGTCGCCGACAACGGCACCCCGCCGCTGTCGACCCGAACGACGATGAATATCCAGATCACTGATACGAATGAATCGGCAACGCTGAACACCAATAGCGTGGACCTGCCTGAAAGCGCAGCAGCGAACGAATTAGTGACGATTTTGTCGGTGGTCGATCCCGAGGGGTCTCCGGACATTCACGAGATCTCGCTGGTTCCCTCGGATGCCGCCGAGAACTTTGTCTTTGATCCCGAAACGGGAGAACTGCGAGTCGCCGAAAACGCGAATCTCGACTTCGAAACACGACGTGTCCTTGAACTGCAATTCGACATCAGCGACACCACGGGCGCAAGCGCAACGCTTCGTCAAACGTTACGAATCGAGGTATTGGATCGCAACGATGCACCCGTCATTTTGACGAACCAGTTCAATGTTTCCGAAGCCGCCCTGCCGGGTGACTCTGTCGCATTGATTCGTTTTAGCGACGCCGATCGAGGCGATTCGGTCACGCTGTCGATCAGCGGAGGAACCGCAGCGGAATTGTTTGTGATCAACCCGAGCACGGGAGTATTGAGCGTTGCCGCGGGAGCCGGATTTGATGCCGAAACCACCCCCGATTTGACGCTCGAAATTCGCGCCACCGACACACGCGGCGGCGTGCAAACCAAGACAATCGATGTGCACGTCAACGATGTGAACGAGGCTCCGGTATTCACAACCACCTTGAATATTCCGAACGCGGAAAGTGGCAAGCGATTTAATTTCCAATTGCCCCCCAATTTTGTTTCCGATCCCGAAGGTGGATCGTTCACAATCACCGTGTTCGACAGCAATGGGTTCCTGCCACCTTGGCTGCGATTTGATGCCGCCACGCAAACCTTTAGCGGCACCCCTTCGCCAACGATGGTGGGAAGCTATCCATTGACGATCCGAGCATTCGAAGCCGGATTGATTAATTTGTTCAACACGTTCTCGTTCACGATCAACGTCGGACTCGGACAAACACCGTTCAACAAGCAAGCTGATCCGCTGGATGTGGACGACAACGGAAGCGTCACCACCAACGACGCGCTTCGTGTTATCAACTTTATCAATCTCAACGGCGCCGGCCCCATCACGACGATTTCTGATTCGTTCAACGGGTTTGTGGATGTCAACGGCGACAACCTAGCCACCGCACTCGATGCGTTGCTGGTGATCAATGGGCTAAAACAACGAGCGTCCTCGGCTCAATCCGAGTTCATCGCGCCACCATCGGCCGTAGCCCAAGACGAGCTTGATGATCGGGACAGAGCCAATGATTTGGCGCTCGCGGATCTGTTATCCGAATCGTCCCTGTTCTGATCAACCGACACCTTCCTGATCAACAGACGCGGTTTCTGTTACGATACCCACGATTGACGGTGATCGAACGTGGAACTGGTAATGGAAACTGAGGGCTCAGCAACGAACGCTTCCAAGTCGCTGGACTTGGAAGCAATTGACCCACGCGAGGTGTTGCGCGAGCGTTTTCAGCTACGCTCGTTTCGACGAGGGCAACGGGCGGTCATTCAGCGGCTACTGCAAGGCCGCAGCGTGGCAGCGGTGTTTCCGACCGGCGGCGGCAAAAGTCTGTGCTATCAATTGCCCAGTCTGCTGTTTCCCGGCATCACAGTGGTGGTGTCGCCGCTGATCGCGTTGATGAAAGACCAATGCGATTCGCTACAAAAACGAGGCATCGGGGCGATCCGGCTCGATTCGACTCAAACACCAGCCGAGTTTCGCGATTGCATGCGGAGCATCCGCGATGGGCAGGTCAAACTGTTGTACGTGGCCCCTGAACGATTTTTCAACGAGCAATTCATTGCGTCGCTCTCGACGCTCGACATCTCGCTGTTTGCGATTGACGAGGCGCATTGCATCAGCCAGTGGGGGCACAATTTTCGCCCCGACTATCTAAAACTGGCGGACTTGACGCGGCGATTTTCGGCACAGCGAGTACTGGCGTTGACCGCGACCGCCACCCCAACCGTCTTGGGTGACATCAAAAAGGCGTTTGGGATCGCCAGCAGGGATGCGATTCGAACGCCTTTCCACCGCCAGAATCTGCATTTGCGAAGCATCGTTTTGAGCAGCGAAGATCAGTACCCGCATCTGCGTTCGCAAATCGCTTCGCGGCCTGCCGGTGCAACGCTTGTCTATGTCACCACGCAACGCGCCGCCGAAGAAATCGCTCAACAGCTTTGCGACGATGGGGTCACTGCCACCGCCTACCATGCCGGCATGGAGATCAACCGGCGAATGGAGGTGCAACATTCGTTTCAAAAGTCGAAGAAGGACGTGGTGGTAGCGACCATCGCTTTTGGAATGGGCATCGACAAGTCAAACATCCGCTACGTCTATCATTTCAATCCGCCCAAATCACTCGAAGCCTACGCGCAAGAAATCGGACGCGCTGGCCGAGACGGAAAACCGTCGCTGTGTGAATTGATCATCGTCCCCGAGGACCGAGTGACGATCGATAATTTCACCTATGGTGGCACCCCTTCGCGATCAGGCGTGCGGAAGATGATCGAGTTACTGCGAGGCAATCGTGACGAATTTTTTGTGTCGCAGTATCGCTTGTCCGCCGAATCCGATATCCGCATTTCAGTCGTCCGCACCTTGCTGACTTACTTGGAACTGGATGGCTATTTGCAAGCCACGTCACCTCGCTACGAAAAGTACAAGATCCACCCGATCCTCAGCTTGAAATCGATTCTAAATCAACTCGCGGGCGAACAGCGGACGTTCATCGAAGCGGTGTTGTCGCATCTGACCAAAGGGCGGACATGGTTCATTTTAAATGTGACATTGGCGGCGAATCGAATGCAAACCGATCGAAAATCGATCGTGTCGGCAATCCAGTGGATGGCCGAACGCGGTTGGCTCGAAGTCAAAGTCAGCGATCTTGTGCACGGCTATCGCTGGATCAAAGAGCCCAAGAACGCAAACAAATTGGCGGACAAATTGACCGAGCAAATGGTGCAGCGTGAAGCCAGCGAAGTGAACCGGCTGGATGCGGTACTGCAATTGGCTGCGGCCCAGTCGTGCCAAGCCGCCATGCTGGCGGCCCACTTTGGTGACGAGATCAAACAAGATTGCGGTCACTGCAGCTATTGTCTTGGTGAGGGGCCGTTTGAGATCCCTGCGGCACCGCCGCGATCGCTCGGCGGATCGGCGACCCGAATCGTCGACGAGATGATTGCCAAGTATCCCGACCGTATGGTCACCGCACGCCAGCGCGCTCGATTTTTGTGCGGGCTGTCGACTCCCGCAATGTTTCGATCGCGAATGACACGCGAACCTCACTTCGGGGTGTGCAGCGAGATGCCGTTTGTCGATGTGTTGCGAGAAGTCGGTGGCGAGCCTGACTAGGGACGCTTTGCATCGACAAGCTGGCTGTGGATTTGCCGTGCGATGGCTTGCGAATCAAGCGGTTCAGTGACATCCACTGTGCGAATTTCGGCAAACGACCGGAACCATGTCTCTTGACGTCGGGCCATCTGCCGCGTGTGTGCGGCAATCTCTTGTTTTGTTTTTTCGAGGTCTTCTTCTTGCGACACGCTTGGCCGCGACAAACACTCGAGCAATTCGCGATACCCAACGGCCTGGGCTGCCGTACGAGAGAGGTTGCCATATTTGGCGGTCAGTTCACGGACTTCGTCCACGAAACCACGTGCGAACATCTGATCGACGCGGCGGTTGATTCGATCGTGCAATTGTTTGCGATCCCAGCCCAATCGAAACACGTTACAATCCGCTGCGTCACGTACTTCATCAAACTGAAGCTGACGATGACTTAGCGGTTGCCCGGTATGGTAGGCCACTTCGAGTGCCCGGATCATCCGCCGCACGTCGCCCGGATCGATGCGATGGGCTGCTAAGGGATCGACTTGCTGCAACCGTTTTCGCAGCGCCGGAATGCCAAACTGTTTGACGTCTTGTTCGACCGATTGGCGAAACGCCTGATCGGCAGGCGGACCGGGATCAAATCCACGCAGGACGCCTTTGAGAAACATCGGAGTACCGCCGACGAAGATCGCGGGTTTCCCCTCGGCGGCGAGCTGGTTCACGATCGCATGGGCCGATTGCAAGTAACACGCCACGCTGAATTCGTCCGTGGGATCGACTAAATCGATCAGATGATGCGGCACGATCTGGCGATCTTCGCGGGTAGGTTTCGCGCTGCCGATGTCCATATCGCGGTACACGGCGATGGAATCGAGCGACAGCACTTCGCCGCCCGTGATCCGAGCCAATTCGATCGCGACCGAGCTTTTGCCCGATGCGGTCGGTCCCGTGATGACGATGGCTCGATCAACCAGCGGCGGAAACGTGGTCGGTTCCGATTTTACGTTCGTCCGCTCAGTCATTTTGCCACAAACATTTTGTCACGAGGCCAGCCTACTCACGATGATGGGGGGCATCCATTGTCTGTACCCAGCCCCATTGTAAACAGGTGTCAAACCTGTTGCGAACGGAGAGTACGAGTGGTCACGCAATGGCAAACAACGAGTATCGACTTGGCTTGCGGCACGGCGCGAGCCTCGGTTGTACGATACACCCGTGGCTAACGCCAAGCTGCAACCGTGGCTAACGCCAAAACGACCAGTCCTGGTTACCAGCGATACCGTAGGTGACTACACCTGGACTTCGAAGATCGCTTCGATTTCCACTGCGATTCCACCGGGCAACGCGTTGGTGCCGAGTGCGCTTCGCGCGGCCACACCGGCGTCTTCGCCAAACACGTCGCGGAACAACTCGCTACAACCGTTGATCACGGCAGGTTGCTTGTCGAAGCCGTCGGTACAGCGAACCAATCCGAGCAATTTGACCAACCGGGTGACCTTATCGAGGCTGCCCAGATGAGTTTGCAGGGTCGCCAACATGCCTAGCCCGGTCAAGCGAGCGGCTTCGTACCCCGCTTCGACATCCATATCCAACCCCAGTCGTCCGGTGATCAACGACTTATTGGGCTTCAGCGGGCCGTGGCCCGACAGATAGGCCATGTTTCCCGCGATCACGATCGGCTTATAGACACCGACTGGTTTGGGCGGCGTGGGCAGTTCGATTCCGAGTTCTTTTAGCTTTGCTTCCGCATTCATCTGTTTCAAGACTCCAGGTTGGATCGAGGACGGGGTGGGAATTGCGAGTCAATATTGCATGGTTCAAGAAGGAAAGCGTACCCGGTCGGAGCACGCTTTCCAACGCGTCTGCGGCTCGCATTTTCAAGAAGACTTCTTTCCGTAAACCGAGTTGGGGTCGACCAGTCTTTCGTCGGCCACCGCGGCGGCCCCATCGGCGCTCACCGTGCGAAAGAAACAGCTTTCGAAACCTTCGTGGCACGCCGCCCCCTTTTGCTCGACTTTCAGCAGGATTGTGTCGGCGTCACAGTCCACACGAATTTCGACGACTCGTTGCTGATGACCGCTAGTTTCGCCTTTGCGCCAAAGTTGGTTACGACTGCGGCTGAAATAAACCGCGTAGCCTGATTTAAGCGTTTCATCGAAGGACTGAGCGTTCATCCATGCCATCATCAACACGCGATTGCTGGTAGCGTCTTGCGCGATCGCTGGCAACAAGCCGTTGGTGCCGCGGCTGAAATTGGGAATCGCAGAATCATCAGTGGACATGGCGAATCGATATTGTTTTACAAGCGAGAGGGTGAAGCCAGACAACCAGCCCGTCAGGGCTGGCACGGTGAAGTATTTCGTAGCGGAACTCGTCAAGAGTTTCGGGGGGCATGCGTCAATCGAACGAAAGTCTTGACGACTTCCGCTACGCGAAATTAACACAAACCCGATAAGACAAAATGCTTCACAGCGTTGCCGTAAGGGGGGCAAAGACGAAGGGCATTATAGAGCGATCCCGCAGCAGCGGAACGACTGGAAAATTCGGATTAATGCGTGCACGCTTGCATTGCGATGCATTGGCCAGCCGAAGACTACTACTACAGCTGTAGCCAGGATTACAGCCAGCGACGGGCTCACAGCCAAAAACGGGGAAACACGCCCCTGCGGGCCGAGCCCATCGCAGGCAGCCAAATTCGCTGGCAGCGGCTTTCCCGCACCGCTGATTTCAGGACCGGAGTTTCTTGCG